>ERZ1034842.29-NODE-29-length-96154-cov-15.562566_pt1 | contig 96154 bp, 78 predicted proteins | sample MGYA00520634_ERZ1034842 | MGnify/ENA primary metagenome ERZ1034842 (study PRJEB33766, sample SAMN09781734) | gut metagenome | biome: gut microbiome | host: Homo sapiens | place: Madagascar | study: EMG produced TPA metagenomics assembly of the PRJNA485056 data set... | reverse complement strand
GAGCGAAGCGACACTTGCCGAGGCGAAGCCGACACTCTCAAGCGCCGCAGGCGCGACACTTTTTTCCGTTTTTTTTTCATTTGGGACTGGAAATTTTAAAAAGTTGTTGTATATGATATATTAGAGCAAGTTTTAGGAGAACGGACATGCGAAAGATACGCCACAGCTTCAACATGGTAGAGATCGTCTTAGCAATAGGAGTCGTCGCCTTCGGGATAACCGGCGTCATGGCCCTACTCCCGCCTGCACTGAATGCTATGAAAAACGTCAACTACGATGGCTTTATGGATGAAGCTGCATCAAAAATCCAGTGGTTGATTAATGCCGATATAATAAAGCTCTCCGAAATGAGTCTCTATGACTCAAACTATAAGAGTACTATTTTAGATAAGATAAATGATCCTGCTTATCAAAGCAAATCAAATGAATATTCCGATAAACATATATATCAACAAATCCCAGGTCGGTTATATTACATCACATCCAATGATGGAACCATTGGAATTCATGCCAATGTTTGGAAAGCTCCTATAACGGATTTAAGAGTTCGCGCAAATAACACAACAGATGACAAAAAAGACCTTTCTGCTTTGAGTGATACAGGAAGGGTCTTTATCTGCGTCAGCTGGCCGACTTCGAAAAAATGGGAAGAACGCGACAAACGTTACATCGTTTACGACAAGTTTGGAACTACTTATTCTTCCGCCACACCGTAACTGGAGCAAGAAAAAATGGCCAAAATCTACACAAAAAGATCATTTACGTTGATAGAAATTGCGGTTGCAATGTCTATTTTCGCGATTCTTATGCTTATCATGATGCAACTTTTCGGTTCGATACAATCCATTTGGAGACGCTCCTACCAGAAAGCTGTTACCGCAGGCGATGCCCGCTTCGTCAACCAATTAATTAGAAAAACATTTTCCTCTCTGACAAAACAGGATGCAGACAACTCTTACAAAGCCCTCTTTTATTATCAAAAAGATCCATCAAAATCAAAAATAGACAATCCATCTTTATGGCTTCTTTCAGTACATCCTCTGAACAATCAGACTACCGAATATGAAATAGCATTTTACCTCAACAAGAAGAGTACTATCAGCGGAAGTACGCCGCTCTACGATCTCTATGCCAACATAACTTCTCGGGCTGATACAGAAAATTACGATGCAACAGCTAGCGATACGCCTTGGACAACTTATGGAAGAGATCCTGGAACAGGGTCATTTGCTCTTCTGCTTCTTGAAAATGTCGCAGATTTTCATATAGACCCCATACCACAGACCGCAGCAGCATCCGGAAGTGGAACAGCAGATGCTCCTAAGAGGATTCAAGTGACTTTAACTTTGCTGGAAAATCCAGAGATGGCAGAGCGTTACTCCCAAGCAACTGACGATGAGGTTAAGTCTCAGTATACGCGCACCTACACTCTTATCCTAGAGCGTAAAACGAACTAAGAGGTTTATCATGACAAAAAGATCCGAAAAAGGCGTTGCTTTACTTTTTGCAATGGGCATTCTCAGTCTAATGACAGTTTTAGCTCTTTCTTTTGCCTCAATCTCTCTCGAACAGCAAGCCGCTTCCAAAGACATCTCTTTCACTGCAACAGCAGAAAACTTGGCGACAAGCATACTTGACAGAGTCAAGTATCAGCTGAGTGATGTTGAATATCAGGAAAATTTAAAAAAAGATAATATTGATTTTGAAAAATATCTTTTCTCTATGACTCCTGCCTCCTCCGGCACTACATCTTTCGGTGAATACAACTATGACTATGACCATATTTGGCGTTTAACTAGCAGAGCTCTAACCTTAAACAATGCAATGTATTCCATGGAAACATTGGATTATAAAGCAACATTGACATACACAAATCCGACATGGCAGTATATTCTTAACGACGACCCCAATAAAAGCAATGAAAAAACTCTCTTGGCGCGTTTCGCTTATATTGCTGTACCAAGCAAAGGTATTGTTGACTTATCCTCAATGTTTTTAGACAACAACAAAACCATACTCTATGATCCTGAAAATACCGACTTCAAATTTAAAAGAAGAGGCATCCGACTGGCGGGAGAGTTAGATCCTGCGCAAATCACTGTCAATTATACAACGCTTTTCAAAGCTTCAGATTTAAAAAACTCTTTAAGCAAGAACTCGCGCTTTACAGATTATTCAGAATTGGATAAATATATCATCAGTGCAAGCAAGAACTGGGAAAACTTGAAAGCCTTCACAACTTTTTACACGACCGATACAACTAAATATCCGGAAGCATTTTCATTAGATAATGATGGTACAGCTTATCATCGCATCAGCTTACCCAAGTTATCGCAGCAGGTTTCTTCTGTTTCCAACGAAGATACGCGCAACACTATTGTTGAAAAGCTCGTTACACGGGATGATGATCCGAATCCCCGCAATACTGGATTTAAAAACACTTGGGGAGCTGAAACTACAACCCCTATTTCCAACGATCCTTTGCATTACCCGCAAATCCCGTGGTTTACACGATTTTCCAACACGACAAAAGCAAAACAGATAGCTGCAAATCTTATTGACTTCTTCACCCCTCTATTTAAAGACGGAACAGCATATTATCCGACCTCAGATGTTGTCCATACAAATTGGCTGACCAATACCCCTACATACATGGGGTTGAAAAAAAGTCCGTACATTTGCGGTTTCGGTCTCAATGTGGGTCTTGAAATTACTGCGGACACTACCGACAATAAACTTTCTGTAGACGCACTTACCATGGAAATTTTTCCGGAATTAATTTCTATCTACTCGGATATCACTCAAATAACAGACAACAATGTAAAACTTGATGCTCGTGGAGACATTCTTTTGCATTTCAGTGTAAATGGAATTAAAAAAACATTGAAAGCGAGCATCTCCGAACTTGCAGACAAAGAAGCAAACATGAGAGTTTCTACGGGACGCCAGCTTTATAGCATGAAGGCCTCGATAACAACAGAAAAAGCCGAGTGGACAGACTTTTTTGACAGCGCAACTTCTGCGACCCAACAAGATCTTAAACTGGATTCCATTGAATTTTCCAATCTCAAAATTCAGCTTGAATGGAAACCGGAAGCTGGAGCTGATTATATTGCAGTTGATTTGACGAATATCTCCCGCTCAAATAAAATTACTGGAACAGATGCGGACATTGCCATCATTTCTAAAACAACAGATGCAAGCGGTAAAACAACTTTATCAGCAGCCCCAGAGTGCCTTTACTTGCTCACTGCGACCCGTGCAGAAGATCCGCGAGCAAACTTGGATGCGGCAACTTGGGGAACCAGCTTTACATACCAGAAAAATCCATCTGGCACAGCTTCACTCCACGATCTTTTCAACAATCTCGCATCCGAACCGTACTACTCCCCCTATACAGAGACCGCAGGAATCGCAAGTGACACAATTGAATTGTCAAACATCCCAGCATATCTCCGGGGAAAATATATTGCTGACAATGATTTTTCTGCGGATGAGCTTGCTTGGATTCACCGTGGAGAACCGGACAAATACCTCAATTTCTCAACTCGGCCAGATAATGAATATCCCTACCCCCCTACAAATGCCAATACTCTCGCAAGGAACTACGACGATGGAGATTTGGCTCTGTTGGATCAGTTGAAAATAACCGATGACACAGAAGTCTATGGAAAAATCTCTTTGAATCTCCTCAATGCAGAAAATTGCATGATTATTGATGATCTTCTGAAAAAAGTCTATCGAGATACACCGCAAGAAACAACAGCCCCCGCAGAAGATAATCTGCAGGACTCTGGGATAACGGTTGATAAAAATATATTTACCACAGCTCTCTCTACACCATATATTAGATTTCAAAGAAGATCTGATGTCACCAAACTTTTTGCGTCTTCTGTTGATAAGGAAAAACTGAGGAAAGTTTTGCCGATGTTGATCTTCCTTCTTGATGCAGAACCCACATATCTGCCGCGCAAGATGTATGTTTTTGGACTGGCAGAGATCTTAGAGGAATCTGACAAACCGCTCACCAAAAACTGGGGAGCTACCGACAAAGAAAAATTCAATGCGGGTTACCGTACATCATCAACAGCCGATGGAGTTGATGTTACAGACTATCGCGCTCCACAAGCAGTTACTCCAACATGGCAAAAGTATAACAACATTGTCGATGAAATCATTGCAGAAAAGCAGGTTTTAGGTGTTATAGAGCGAGAATATACGCTAAAGCCCTATTCGACGAGTAATCGTCCTGTATGGAAAAACGCAAAGGTGATTTATGGTGAATAAACTTTTCCTTGTTCTTGCAACGGTTATCTTCTTGTGCTCAACAATCAACCTCTTTGCACAAAAGCAACTTACCAAAGCCGAATACCAAAAACAAATGCGGGTATTGCTTAACAAAGACCCGCGTGTTCCCTCTTTCAAAGGGAAAGAGTTAGAAAAACTCCTCAAAACCATGCGCGAAAAATTCGTTGATTTTTCATTTCCGGCTGACTGGAAAACATTAAAGGGAAAAGAGATTCCAACCCCGCTTTTACTTCAAGTGACGGCAAAAAAATACAAGAAAATGCTGGATAACCCAGAGCTTGAAGAAGCAACTGGAAATCAGCTGAAGTGGTACAACGCTGTCGACTCAGCCTTTGTTGACCTGTATGCATCGCTAACGATTATTCAAAAAGTCTATATGCATCAGAATCCGGAGGCTTATGCAACCGCAGTCGCAGAATTCAATAAATACGCGCAAATCCTGAAGAAGGTCTTGAATACACCGGTTAAAGTTTCTTCAAAAGAGTTAAACTCCATGAAAAGCAAAAATACACAAAAACGCCGTATTCTTCTTCAGAAACAAATCCGAGAACTGCAAAAGCGAGGCTACAAACATGAATAAACAAAAATTTACAATCATAGAGCTCCTTTTAGTTCTATCTATTGCCGCCCTCATGTTAACGACAGCTCTTCCGGCCTTTACACGGATGTTGAAAGGTTCTGCTTCAACAATAGCAATGCGAGAACTTTCTGCAAGACTGGACGCAGCAAAAAGTAAAGCTATCGCACTTGGAAATATCCCAGAAGACGGCAAAGTACCTGGAGTTGCTATTGTATTCCCTTCTCATTCAGATAATTCCTCTAACTCAGCATTCGAGAAAAGATTTAATTTTCAAAGCTATCGTGTTTGTTCCGTAAAAATAGATGAAACAGGAAATTCTATTAGATTTAATGAATGGCTTGGCGACTGGAAGTTCTTGCCTGAGGGAGTCGTCATTGGAGCCCATCAGCAAAGTAGCACATCCAGCCCAACAGAAGAAAATTTCTATATTCCTGAATCCATTATTGATGCAAGTGGAAACACCAATATAGAAAATGAGAAAAGAATACGAAACAGCAATAGTGAGCTAACTCAAGATACACATCCACCAATAGAACTCTGTGAGATCGGAGGCCGCTCTTTCAGCGAAGGAACAGCAACTATATCCATAAAGAACTATATTCTCTTCAAGGGCAATGGAATGCTTCGTGACTTTCCGAACAGCATTTTAATAAAACTACGGCTCGGAAAACCGACTTCTGATGGACAAAGCATAGAAAAAGTTCCCGCAGAAGGACTTGGAAATTATTTTCCGATTGTCATCCGCCCGACAGGAAAAGTTGTCATCTATAATGAACTTGTTCCCGATAATTAATCTCTCTGCTGGCACCTAAAAACAAACGCGCCGGATCTGCAAAAAGTAGCTCCGGCGCGTTTTTCGTAATCTGAAATCTCTTACTTGATGACGAGATTCAGCATCTTTTCCGTTGCGACAATCGCGGCGGCGAGCTGGTCGGAATCGACACCTGTCGTGATCAGCTTTTTCTCCGAAGAGACATCCCACGTGATCGTCGTCTCAACGAGTGCATCCGTCTTGCCTCCAGGCGGAATCCGGACCTGATAATCCGCCAAACGCGGGAACGTGATTCCCTGTTTCTTCAACAGTTTGCGCAGAGCCTTCACAAACGCGTCGTAACCGCCGTCGCCGCTCGCATGCTCGGAAAGCGGCTTGCCGTCGAGCTCAATCTTCACAATCGCTTTCGGAAGATTGTTCATGCGCGTTTCGATCTGGTAATCGGTCACGCGAACACGCCCGCTGATCGGCGCACGCAGGATGCTGGCGATGATGAACGGAAGGTCGGCGGTGGAAACCTGCTTCTTCTTGTCGCCCAGACGCACAATCTCCTGAAGCACCTTTGCACGGACTTCGGGATCCAGTTCGGACATGCCGATCGCCTGAAGATTCTGGTCGAGCGACGCCTTGCCGGAGAGTTTGCCGAGCGCATAATCACGCTTGCGTCCGAAACGTTCCGGAAGCAGACGGTTCGCATAAAGATTGCCTTTCTTGTCGCCGTCCGCATGAACGCCGCAAGTCTGGGTGAAGACGTCGCTTCCGACAACCGGGGCGTTCCATGCGTAGCGCTTTCCGGAGATGGTCTGAACCATGACGGAAGCGTGGAGCAGTTCCTTCTCGACGACGCGCGTCGCCCGCTCCGTGTGATCGTTGATGGCGACGACAAGCTGGGCGAGCGACTGGTTGCCCGTGCGTTCGCCGAGTCCGTTCACCGTCACATGGATGCCGCTGACTCCGGCCTGAACCGCGGCGAGACTGTTCGCCGTGACGAGTCCGTAGTCGTTGTGTCCGTGGAAATCAATGCGCAGGTTCGGAGCGGCGGCGTAAACCCAGTCGAGGTAGCGCGTCACCTGCTCCGGCGTCAGAATGCCGAGCGTATCGGGCAGCATCACACGCTCAATTTCCATTTCGGAAAGGCGGTGCAGAAATTCAAATACATAAGGCAGGGAATTGATCATGCCGTTGGACCAGTCTTCGAGATAGACGTTGACGGCAAGTCCCATTTTCCGAGCCTGTTCGATTTCGCGGCAGACGTCGGAGAAGTGCTGTTCCGGCTCCTTGCGGAGCTGTACGCGGCAGTGAGTTTCGGATCCCTTCGCGAGCAGGTTGAGAACTTTTCCGCCGCACTCGCGGATCCAGTTTGCAGATTTCCCGCCGTCGACGAATCCGAGAATCTCCATGCGTTCGAGACAGCCGCGGTGTTCCGCCCATTCGAGGATGGACCGGAGCCCGACCTTTTCCCCTTCGGAGACGCGTGCGGAACCGATTTCCAGACGGTCAATGTGCAGGTGCGAAATGAAAAGGCGTGCAATCTCAAACTTTTCAGCTGGAGTGTAAGCGACGCCGGGGGTCTGCTCGCCGTCGCGCAATGTGGTGTCGAGCACCTCGACATAACGGGCGAATCTGTTTGTCTGTTTCATTTTGTACCTGTCTGTTGGTTGAATTTTTTTCGGTTGAATACAATACAATCATTTTTATTTTTTGCAAACCGGAGACAAGATTTTTTTACTCTTTCACGGAAAATTCCACGCACATCGCCTCAAACCGCGCAAGCGCTTCCGGTTCGAACTTCTCCATCGAGTGCCGGATGCGCGCCAGAGACTTCTCCTTGCGGTCGCCTGATTTCGAGAAAAATTTATCCGCAAGACAAACCAGAATTTCTTCGGGCGTTTCCGGCAGCCAGTCGCGCTCCGGAATCGGGAGTTTCTGGCGGCGGATTTCCTCCGCGGTCAGCCCGCTTCCCGTGTGCCGTTCGCAGATGCGCGCATACGGTTCCATGTCAAGCCCGCACTCCGCCCCGTATTCGCGGAGCATCCGGCCGCCGATCGTGCCGTGCGCAATATACGGCTCAGTCCCTTCGCAAAGGATCGAGGGAGCATGGCAGTGTCCGATTCCGATATCATGCAGCATCGCCCCGTCCGCAACCAGCTGTCTGTCCAGTTTTTTTCCGGACTTTTCCAGAATCGCGAGCGCCTTGTCCCGCACCTGTTCGCTGTGGGAAATCAGAAGACGGCGCAGCGGCGTATCCTCCGGATAAAAATGTTTCAGAATTGCCAGTGAATCAACTGTTTTCATTTTGTCTTCTCCCATCCTGCGGCGGCCAGCTTATCAACGAGCTGCTGAAGCAGATATTCCGGAGCGGAAGCCCCGGAGGTCACACCAATATCAACATCCGGCAGTTCCGCCGGATTCAGTTCATCCGCGGATGCAATCAGCAGAGCCCGCGCACCGCACGACTCCGCCACATCCCGGAGTTTCCGTGAATTCGAACTGTTGCCGGAACCGATCACAAGAATCAGCGGACAATGTGCCGCAAGTTCCTTGACCGCCCGCTGACGCTCCGATGTTGCCGCGCAGATTCCGCTTTTAATCTCAATATCGGAAAAACGCGCCTTCAGAACAGCAAACAGTTCCGCGCAGTCATCCACGCTCAAAGTTGTCTGCGTCAGACATGCCAGCGGAGCATCGGACGGAAGTTGGATGCGGTCGATGTCCGCACGGCTTTCGACCACGACCGGTGCATTCCGCAAACGTCCGATCACCCCTTCAATTTCGCGGTGCGAACGCTTTCCGATCAGAATCACGGTCCGCCCGGCGGATTCAAATTCCGCCGCCCTGGCATGCATCTTCTTGACCAGCGGACACGTTGCATCCAGCAGAGTTACATTCATCTTCCGCGCAGTCTCTTCGATTGCACGGGAAACTCCGTGCGCACTGAAAATCAGGGTTCCGCCGCTCCACGAAGGATCCAGTTCTTCAAAAAACTCCACGCCGCGTCTGCGGAATGAATCCACGACATATTCATTATGAACGATTTCATGCAGAACTCGCACGGGATAAGGTCCAGTCTGCACAGCCTTTTCAACCATGCCGACCGCATGATTCACGCCGAAACAGAAACCGTGTTCGGATGCAATGAAAATCCGTCCTCTCACGGCACAGTCTCCTTGTAACGCGGATTGTGCGGAGAAAGACGCCGCGCCGTTTCGAGCGACTTCAGAGCCTCCGCCGCCCGCGAGGGATCCCGCAGCAGCAAACGGTATCGCTGGTAGTGCAGAGCCGCCATTCCCGGAGCGCGGCGGATCGCCTCATCCAGAAACTTTTCCGCAAGCTCCCACTCGCGCAGCATGGCAAAATAGGTGCTCACGCTTTTGCATTGGAACGGGGAACGCGGAGCGATTTCATCACAGCGTTTCGCCGCATTCAGAACCGCATCGGGCGGAGCAACCGTCTTTGTCGGACTGAACCGCGGATCCTGAAGGTTGGTCAGCTCTTCAAACGCCAGTTCAAACTGAATCAGCGGTTTCGAAGTCAGCAGAGCACAGAGAATAATGCAGACAGAAGAGAGCACAAATGCCGTCTTCCAAATGCGCGGATGCGCCGCCGCGGGCGGCTTCTCCGGAGAATTTTCCTTCAGTGAACAGACGATTGCTCCGAAAACGATTGCAAGCGCCATCGACGCAGGAGTTTCATAGCTCACCTCCAGCATCGAATGAATCCCCCACGCAGCAAGCCCGAACACCGCGGCGGACTGCATGATAAGCTCATCGCTCAGGAAGTCGCGCAGTTCATGACGGCGGAAATAACGGATGCAGAACCACGCCGCCAGAACAGCAATTGCCGTAATCAGCAGAAATGCAAGCACACCGGCCTGCGAACCGGGAGTCAGAAGAAGATTGTGCGGAGATTTCGGAGCCTCGTCGTTTTCCAGAAGTTTCAGAACCAGATAGCGCTGAAAGAACCCTCCCCAGCCCTGTCCGGTCAGCGGGGATTCCAGCATCATGCGAAACGCCGCCTGAAAATAATCGAAACGGAAAATCATCGACTTCGCACCGCGTCCAAGCGCCAGCATCAGCGCAAACGCCCCGGCTCCGGCGGGAATCAGAGCAAGCACTCCCCAGCGCATCTTGCGCGGGAGTTTCAATGCCAGCAGACACAGGATCACTGCAAGTCCCGCCGCAAAAACCGCGCCCCGGCTGCCTGTTTTGATCAGGACAAATGCGGAAATCAGCGCAGCTGGAATTGTAAAGAACAGACGGCTTGCCAGCGGCGGATTCACACGTCCACCAGCCTTCCAGAGCCAGGCAAGCAGAACCGGAACCGCAAGCAGCAGATACCCCGCGTAGGCATTGCAGGCGGAAAAATCCGCGCTGATCCGCTGCTCGCTCAGACGCGTCTTCATATTGTCATGGAACCGCATCCCTTCGGCCTCCATCTTCTGCACCTGCTCCATCGTCTGCTCAAAGCCGGAGAAATACTGGCTCAAGGCAGACCAGAGAGAGAAAAACAGAGCAAGAGCCGTCGCGCCGAACAGTTTTGACGCGAACGCCGGGCGGTTGTCAAGGAGAATCGCGAACGCCATTGCTGCGGCGGCAAGCCCGAAGCCGTAAGGAATCATGTGCATCGGGTAATTGACAACCAAGCCCGGCGCAAACGCTCCGAAAGTTCCCGCTCCGGCGAATGCGAGCCAAAGCAGAGCGAGCGTTCCTTTTGACGTGCAGCGCGGACTTTTCGGGACACAGATCAGAGTCACCGCCAGGAGAACGGCGGCGAATGCCGGAAGCAGAGTCGAAGGCCACGGCGAAATGATAAGCGGGAAAAGCTCCCGCCAGTAAATCATCGTAATATCGGGAATGCCGATCACCGCGCCGAATTTCAGCGGAAGAAGAAACACAAACAGAACCGCAAGCGTTTCCGCAATGAAAACGAAGCGTCCTCGACGGGGATTCATCGGTTCCATAAACATGCCTTTCTCCCGCACAGGAGCGAGTTACTCTTCCGCTTCCAGAAGAATCATCGTTTCAAGATTCGGCGTTCCGGGGAACATGTCCAGCGGAACGATTTTCACCGGACGGTAGCCGCGTTTTTGCCACTCTTCCACAGCGGCCGGAATGCCGTCGATGCCGCAGAAAATATGCAGTACGCGAAGCGGTTTACGCCGCGCCAGTTCCTTGATTACGCCGTTTGCCGTTCCGAAACGGGGAGGATCGAGAACGACCAGCTCCTTCTTTCCGGCTTCCGGGAACTTGCCCTTGATCAGCATCGGGCCGATCTCTCCGCGCACAAACCGGATCTCTTTTTTCGGGAAGAGATGCGCTGCGCTCGCAACCGCCGAGTCCACCGAAGGCCCGTCAATTTCAACGCCGAGCAGAGAGTTCACATGCGGGAAAAGATAGAGTCCGATCAGACCGTATCCGCAATAAAGATCCAGCAGGCGCGCATCAGCTTCCGGCTGAATCAGCGTCTCCGCCGTCTTCAGGAACGCCGGAAGCATTGCCTCGTTGACCTGCGAAAAACCGGTCGGCGGATAGAGCAGACGGTGTCCATCCGGAAGCGTAACGTCGAGGAAGGAGCTGCCGAACAGCTTCTTGTATCCAACCCCCTTCTCCGGACGCTTCGCCTCAAGGTAGTAGTTCGAACGCGATTCATCCAGATAAGTGAAGCAGGAAACGACTTCCGGAATTTCAGAACGGAGCGCATCCGCGACAACACGGATTTTGCGCACGATCGAAGCGTCTATTTTCGAAAGGTTGAAAATCACGCAAAGCTTCGTGTAGGAACCGCGGATGACGCAATAGTTCATATTCTGCGCGAGAAAATGGAATGCGGGACGCTGCAGATGTTCCAGAACAAGTTCATACACACGGTGATGCAGATCCGGCTCCAGAAGCGAATACTGGAGATTGCCGCGCATTCCACCCTGAGAACCGCGTCCGAGATGAAGCAGACGGGCTTTGCCCTTGAAGAAGTCGACGCGGCGTTTGGAAGTGGTACGGTAACGGCGCGGAAGTTCTGCTGCAACAATCTCTCCGGGAGTTCCCGCGATTCCGTTGCGTTTCCAGAAAAGCTTCAGCGCAAGATTCTTGACCTTCTGCTCCACGGCATAATCCAGCGGAGCCAAAGGTTCCGTCGACGCCTTGTCGTACTCGAACTCCGGCAGACCGTCGCACGCCTCAAGAACGCAGTGCAGAAAAGGAACCGCGGCCTCGTTTTTATCCTTGTCTTCCATCATCAGTTGAGTCCCAGCACATCCTGCATGTTGTAAAGACCGGGCTTTGCAGTCTCAAGGAACGCGACAGCGCGGACAGCACCGCGCGCAAACGTGTCGCGGCTGGAAGCCTTGTGAGTCATCTCAAAACGCTCGCCGGTCGTAGCGAACATCACAGTGTGGTCGCCGACAATATCGCCGCCGCGGACCGAGTGCATGCCGATTTCCGTTTTTGTGCGTGCGCCGACAAGCCCGTTGCGTCCATGCACAACGTCTTTTTCATAGGAGAGTCCGCGGGCTTCGCAGATGCGTTCCGCAATGGTAACAGCCGTTCCGCTCGGGGCGTCCTTCTTCTGGTTGTGGTGCGCTTCGATAATCTCGACGTCATAATCCTTGAGGATGCCGGCGACTTTTTTCGACAGATAGAAGAGCAGGTTCACGCCGACGCTGTAGTTGGAAGCGAAGACGATTCCGACCTGATGTTTCTTTGCGATCTCCTCAAACTTTGCCGGAGCATCGGGACCGAGCGCAGTTGTGCCGATCACAACCCGGCAGCCTTTGGAAGCCGCAAGTTCGGTGTTCTCCATAACCGTTCCGGTGGAGAAATCGATCACGGCATCGGCATCCTTGAGAGCTTCCTCAAGAGAAGCGGTGATCTTCACTCCGCAAGCGGAAAGCCCTGCGACAGACGCGGCGTCGCAGCCGAGAAATTCGGAAGCGGGATGCTCCACGGCTCCGGCGAGCGACATTCCAGGAGTGGAGAGAATATTGGTGACGAGACGGCGGCCCATTCTTCCGGCCGCGCCAATGACGGTGACTTTTGCCATACTGACAATCCTTTATTTCAGAGTTACCCTGCCCTCGTAGCGCAGGTCGATGGTGGTCCGGGTCTCCGTCGGCAGCAGCACATTCGGCATAGCGGCTGTAAGATAAACCAGACTCGCATTCATATTTTTCACGGGGATATACACCCGGTAGAGTTTACTGAGTTCGTTTTTGTAATACATGGTGAAGAAAAGGTAATCACGGCTTGCCGCATTGATCGCGGCGATGCGGATATCCGGAAACTCGGTAATCGTCAGCATAATCAGCCCGACAGCCGGAACCAGACGGTCGAACTTTTTCCCGTAAGAAGGAACGGAATCTTTCGGATACCCGATGATGACGGGAAGGTTTGCATCAATCTTCAGACACTTGTCGCGATGCATGACAACCGCATTGGAGTCCAGCACCAGCGCAGACTTCTGATTACCGAGCAGAGCCCGCGGAATCCGTTCTGAGATGCTGATTTCTATCGTATCCGGCAGTACGCGGGATACGGTTGCATTGTCGATACTCGGTTCGCGGAGCAGCCGTGCGCGTATATCAGCCAAATTGATCTGAAAAAGCCCGGTCTTCCCGGGGATAAGCTCCGTCATCTGCTGAACATGAGCGGTTTTATCATTCCACCATCCGATGCTCCGCACAACGACATGACGCAGAGTGAACCGCGGATTATCCGGAAACATTGCCCGGTACGAATACCATATTCCGATCGCAGCCGCCGCGACAGCAACGACCAGCACTGCGGCTCCGATGATAATTTTCACTTTTCTGCTTAATTTAAAAGACGGCAGATTCAATGTTCCACTCCTGTATTTTAAAAAGATATTATACATCATCCGCCCGAAAAGTCAAGAGCCTGATTAAAATTCCCCCGTTTCTCCCCGGCAAATCCCGAAAACACAAAACAAAATACCGCGAAAACACAAAACAAAACACCGCGAAAACACAAAATTGAACTCAAAGATTCTTTCCTCCTGTTCTTTTTCCGGCTTTCATTTTTATTGTCCCTAAAACAACAGAAAAAACATCCCAAACCAGCTCTTGAAATAAAGCAGGAGAAGAAAAAATCCCGTTTTTTTGCGTTTTTTATCTTTTCGCGCTGTAAAAAACACGAAAGAAGGTGTATAGTACCTCGAATAAAAGTTTTTAACCGTAATGTAAGGACAGTATTATGTTTAAACCGGCAGGACAGGCAAACTTCCCGCAGATGGAGCAGGAAACGCTCGCATACTGGGAAGAAAACAAAACGTTTGACAAATCCAAAGAGAACCGCAAAGGCTCACCGGAATTCATTTTCTACGACGGACCTCCGTTCGCAACAGGATTGCCGCACTATGGACACCTCCTTGCCGGCACAATCAAGGACGTCGTTCCCCGCTATCAGACCATGCGCGGGAAATACTGCGAACGCGGATTCGGATGGGACTGTCACGGACTCCCCGTCGAATATGAAATGGAGAAAATGCTGCATCTCTCCGGAAAGCGCGAAATCGAAACCTACGGCATCGACAAGTTCAACGAAGCCTGCCGCGGAATCGTGCTCCGCTATACCAAAGAGTGGGAGCAGATCGTCAAACGCATGGGTCGCTGGGTCGACTTCAAAAACGGATACCGCACCATGGACCGCAATTATATGGAATCCATCTGGTGGGTCTTCAAACAGCTCTGGGATCAGGGGCTGATCTACGAAGGTCACAAGATTCTCCCGTACTGCGCCCGCTGCGCAACCCCGCTCTCCAACTTCGAGGCGAATCAGGGATACATGGAAGTTGACGACCCCGCCATCACCATCCGCTTCAAAGTCGACGGTGAAGAGAACACCTATTTCCTCGCGTGGACGACCACTCCGTGGACCCTGCCCTCCAACATGGCGCTCGCTTCCGGGCCCGATATCGACTACGTCAAAGTCAATGATGAAGGAACGTTCTACATCCTCGCTGAATCGCGTCTGCACGCCTACTACAAGAAGGATGCCGTCCCCCCGGTCGTCGCCCGCTATAAAGGCAAAGACCTCAACGGCATGACCTACACGCCGCTCTTCGACTACTTTGCAAACAAGAAAGCCGAAGGCGCATTCCGCATGATCAACGCCGAATATGTCAGCACCGAAGACGGTACCGGCATTGTCCATATTGCCCCGGGATTCGGTGAAGATGACGCGATCGCCGGAAAAGCGAACGGCATCCCCGAAGTCTGCCCGCTCGATGAAGAATGCAAATTCACCAAAGAGGTTCCCGACTATCAGGGAATTTATGTCAAAGACGCCGACAAAGATATCATCAAGCGTCTGAAAGACGAAGGCAAACTCGTCCACCGCGGCACGATCAAGCACAACTACCCGCACTGCTGGCGCGATGACTCTCCGCTGATCTACAAGGCGATCTCCACCTGGTTCGTCCGCATCGACCGCATCAAGGAAAAGATGCTCCAGTCCAACGCCCAGATGTCCTGGGTTCCGGAGCACATCAAGGAAGGACGTTTCGGGAAGTGGCTCGAAAACGCCCGAGACTGGGCGATCAGCCGCAACCGTTACTGGGGCTGCCCGCTCCCGATCTGGCGCAACAAAGAGACCGGAGAAGCAATCTGCGTCGGCTCCGTTGCCGAACTCGAAGAACTCACCGGACAGAAAGTCGACGATATCCACAAGCATTTCGTCGACAAGCTCACGATCAAGTCGAAATCCGGCGCAGTTCTGACCCGTGTTCCGGAAGTGCTCGACTGCTGGTTCGAAAGCGGCTCCATGCCCTACGCGCAGAAGCATTATCCGTTTGAAAACAAAGCCCACTTCGACGACCATTTCCCCGCCGATTTCATCGCGGAAGGGCTCGACCAGACCCGAGGATGGTTCTACACGCTCGTCGTGCTCTCCTCCGCGCTGTTCGGACAGCCGCCGGCGCGCAACGTCGTCGTCAACGGACTCATCCTCGCGGAAGACGGACAGAAAATGTCCAAGCGCAAAAAGAACTATCCGGACCCGCTGTACGTCATCAACACGTACGGAGCGGACGCGCTGCGTCTGTTCCTGCTCGGCTCGCCGGTCGTCCGCGCCGAAGACCTCAAGTTCTCCGAAGAGGGAATCAAGGAAGTCCTCCGCGGCGTCATGCTTCCGATCTGGAACGCATACAGCTTCTTCACGACTTATGCGAACGTCGACTGCTGGGAACCGCCGAAGGGTGAACTCAAAGCGCCGGAAAACCCGGCAAACCCGCTCGACCGCTGGATTCTCTCCTCGCTCGCCGATATGATCAAGGAAATCCGCGAGGCGATGGACACCTATCATCTCCAGCGTGCAGCGAACCGCTTCGAAAAATTCGTGGAAGATCTTACAAACTGGTATATCCGCCGCAGCCGCCGCCGCTTCTGGAAGAGCCAGAACGACACCGACAAGCTCGACGCCTATTCCACGCTCTATTACGTGCTCATCACCTTCGCGAAATGCGCCGCGCCGTTCATTCCCTACATCACCGAGGAAATCTACCGCGCACTCCGCACCGAAGACATGCCGGAATCCGTCCACCTCTGCGACTACCCGGAAGTCTCCACCGTTCGCGACACCCGTCTGGAAAAACAGATGGAAAGCACGATGAACGCGGTTTCCCTCGGACGCTTCCTGCGCACCCAGCGCAATCTGAAGATCCGCCAGCCGCTCGCGAAAGCGATCCTCGTGGCGGCAGATCCGGAAGTCCGCGAACTGCTCGCCGAAACAAAGGACATCATCGCGGAAGAGCTGAACGTCAAGGATATTCTCGTTCAGGACTCCGATGCAAGCCTCGTCGATCTCTCCGCGAAGGCGAACTTCAAAGCTCTCGGACCGAAGCTCGGACCGAAGATGAAGATGGCGGCCGCCGCAATCGCCAAACTCACGGCGGAACAGATTGCCGGACTTGAGAAGGGCGCATCGCTTGATCTCGACCTCGGTGACGGAACAAGCATTGCGCTCACAGCCGCCGACCTCAGCATCAAACGCGCGGAAAAACCGGGCGTCACGGTTGCGACCGAAAACGGCATCACTCTTGCGCTCGACACAGAACTCACGCACGAACTGATCCTTGAAGGTATCGCCCGTGAATTCGTCAGCAAAGTGCAGAACATGCGCAAGGAAGCCGGACTCGAAGTTTCCGACCGCATAACCCTGACCTATCAGGCTCAGGATCCGATCGTGGAAGAGGCTGTCAAGGCGTTCGCCGACTACATCTCCAACGAAACGCTCGCAACCTCCATCGTCATCGGAGAAAACGCCTCGGCTCTCAAGGTTGAGGATGAAGATTTGAATGGACACGCGACAAAGATCGCGCTTGCCAAGTAAGGAGCAGAAAACATGAAACGCATTCTTACCGGAATTCAGCCCTCGGGCATTCCGCACATCGGAAACTATTTCGGCGCCATGAAGCAGTGCATCGACCTGCAGAATGAAAACGCCGGCGAATGTTTCCTCTTCATTGCGGATTATCATTCCATGACCACCAATCCGAAGCCGGAAGACCTCAGAAGCCGCATCGAACGGCTTGCTGTCGACTTCCTCGCATGCGGCATCGACCCGGAAAAGACGGTTTTCTTCCGCCAGTCCGACGTTCCCGAAGTCTGCGAACTGACCTGGATTCTCAACTGTCTCACAGGTCTCGGCTTCCTCGAACGCGCGCACAGCTACAAGGATAAAATCGCCAAAGGCTTCCAGCCCAACAACGGGCTCTTTTCCTACCCCGTCCTCATGGCGTCCGACATTCTGATCTATCAGTCCGACCTTGTCCCCGTCGGAAAGGATCAGAAACAGCATTTGGAAATGACCCGCGACATCGCGATCAAATTCAACCAGACCTACGGCGACACCTTCAAGATTCCCGATGAAAAAATCAGCAGCTCGGTCGCAGTCATCCCCGGACTCGACGGACAGAAAATGTCCAAGAGCTACAACAATACCATCGAAATTTTCGGAGACGAGAAGCCGATGCGCAAAAAGTTCATGTCCATCAAGACCAATTCCAAAGGCATGGAGGAGCCGAAAGATCCCGACACCTGTTCGATCTTCCAGCTCTACAAGCTCTTTGCCTCTCCGGAACAGGTCGAAGAGATGCGTCAGAAGTACATTGCCGGCGGTTACGGTTACGGACACGCCAAGCAGGCGCTGTTCGAGGCGTATCTTGAGTTCTTCGCTCCGATGCGCAAACGCCGTGAAGAACTGCTTGCCAACATGGATTATGTTCACGCGATACTGAAATCCGGCGGCGAACGCGCCCGTGCGGAAGCTGTCAAGACGATGGACACCGTCCGCAAGCGCGTCGGTCTGCGCTGACCCGCGTCTGTATCAAAAATCTCCGGTTTTCCCGCCGGAGGTTCTTATAGTTCCGCATTTTACGCGGCGTTTCCCCCGCTGCGGAAAACGCGAACAACCAAGAGGAAACTCTAAAACAAGGAGAAAAAAGATGAAACTGTCATCGCTTTTGAATCAAAGCCTGATCTTTTTCAATCTGGAAGGAAACAATCGCTCCGAGCTCTACACGGACCTTCTGACACGCATGTCGAAAGCCGTCCGACTGCCGATCACCCCCGCAAAGGCGGCACAGGAAATGATTGAGCGCGAAGACACTTACGGCATCACCTACGACGCCGGACTTGCATTCCCGCATATCCGTCACAGCGACCTGCACGACCTCGACATCGGAATCGGCATTCTCAAGACCCCGGTCAAACTCAAAGAAAACGACAAAGCCGAAACACGCCTCATCATCTGCTGCCTGATTTCGGAAACCACATCCGTCATCTACCTCAAGGCGCTTGCGGCATTCACGAAATACCTGCTGACCAACCGCGACGGTCTTGACAAGCTCGTCTTCTCGCAGACTCCGCAGGGCTTCATCAAGGTCCTGAACGAAGACGGCGTGGAAGTCAAGCACACCCTCACCGCCGAAGACGTGATGCTGAAGGATCCGCGCGTGGTGCACCCCGACGACACGATCAGCTCCGCGCTCGACGCCTTCTCCGAAGAGCGCCGCCGCGAACTCCCCGTCGTCGACAAAGACGGCATCGTCCAGGGGGTGATCTCCTGCGAAGACATCATCCGCCGCGCCATTCCCGACTACATCATGATGCTGGAAAACCTCTCGTTCATCAACCAGTTCGAACCGTTTGAAAACCTCCTGAAAGAGGAACGCAAGATGCTGGTCAAAGACGTTATGGCGGAAGCCAAGCACACCGTCTCCCCCGGTATGCCGCTCTTCCAGCTGACCGTCAACATCGTGAAAAACTCCCTTCCCTCTCTGCTCGTGGTTGGACCCGACCGCAAACTGCTCGGCGTCATCACCTACATCGAGCTTGTAACAAATGTTCTCCGAGGCTGATTCGTTATGCTGAACTTGTTTTGTATGTCCGTTCCCGTTCTGGCAACCGCTGCGGAGGCGCCCTCCGCATTCAAATTCTGGGCGGCGGCGGCAATCTTCGTCATCACTTTCGTTGTCATCGCAACGGAAAAAATCCACAAGACCGCATGCGTCCTCGTGGGTTCCGCACTGATGCTTCTCTTCGTCCTCCCCGCAGGACATGAAGCTCCCGCACCGCAGGATCACAAACCGGCGATCGTCAAACAGGCCGACGGCAAAGTTTCCAAAGCTCCCGCACAAAAAGCGGAAGTTCAGCGGAAAAAAGCACCGGCGGGAAATCCGGAAATCATCAAGGCCGCAAAAAAATACGCCGCTCTTGACAACTATTCCAAGTATGTCAATTTCGACGTCATCTTCACCCTCGCCGGAATGATGGTGCTTGTGAATATCCTCAGTAAAACCGGACTCTTCCAGTTCATTGCAATCAAGGCTGTGAAACTTGCACGCGGCTATCCCGCGCGCACGATGATTCTGCTCGTTCTCGCGACAGCAATTCTCTCCGCATTCCTCGACAACGTCACCACGGTTCTGCTGGTCATCCCGGTGACCTTCGTCGTTGCCTCGCAGATGAAAGTTTCGCCTGTTCCGTTCATCATGGCGGAAACCCTGGCTTCCAACATCGGCGGCACGGCGACTCTGATCGGCGACCCGCCGAACCTGATCATCGGCTCGATGGTCGGACTCAACTTCATGGCGTTCCTCGTCAACCTCGCTCCGTTTATTCTCGGAATACTGCTCGTCTACTGCGCGATCCTCTATATCTACTACGGACGCAAAATGACCGTCACGGTTGAACAGCGCGCCCGTATCATGGAAATGGATGAAAGCCTCTCCATCACCGATCCGGCAACGCTGAAGAAGGCGGGAATCATCATGCTCCTGACGATCGTCGGCTTCCTGATTCACGGCGTTTTCGGCATCCAGCCGTCCGTCGTCGCCATGACCGGCGCGGCGGTCTGCCTTGCGGTCTGCAAAGTCAACGTCGACCAGATGCTTGAAAAAATCGAGTGGGGAACCCTGTTCTTCTTCCTCGGACTTTTCATCATCGTGGAAGGTGCGGATTACGCAGGTGTGATGGCGAAAGTCGGAAGCTACCTTCACTTCACGGCAAGCTGGCATCCGCTGGCGATCATCCTGCTGCTGATGTGGATCTGCGGACTCGCTGTCGCCGTCATCAACAACGTTTCGTTCACGGCAGTTGCAGTGACGATCATCCTGGCATTCCTCCAGACGGTTCCCGTGTTTCAGAGCAATATTCCGCTTCAGCACCTGCTGTGGTGGGGCGTTGCGCTGGCGCTCTGCCTGGGCGGCAACTTCACGCTCTACGGAGCCGCGGCGAACCTGGTTACAGCCGGACTCGCACATCAGGCCGGACACAAGATCAACTTCAAGGTCTTCGCCTCCTATGGCGTTCCGGTCACAGTCGGAGCCCTGCTGGCATCCTCGGCTTACATCATAATCCGTTATTTCTGTCTCTGAGCAGAAATTCCCAGGCCCGCCGTTTTTCAGAAACGACGGGCTTTTTTTCTATTTTGAACTTGAACTTTTCCATTATATGCGGTATATTTCCTGATTATCGCATGAAACAGAAAACTTAAGGAAATCTCTTTCAGGGGTTCCCATAACCGAATCGAAGCAACCGTGTTTAAGAAACTGATCGAATTCATCAAAAACGTGTTCGCCCCGGCAAAGCCCGCAAAGGCGTCTCACAAATCCTCTCCCCGAACAGCAGCCGGAAAAGGCGGAAATCAGCCGCGCAAACAAAAAAACAACCGGAACCGCGCAAAAAATCCGCAGCAAGCCCCGAAACCGCAGCCGAAAAAAGCGAAGAACGAACCGAAAAACAAGCAGCCGAAGGCTCCGAAGCCGCAGCCGCAGAAAACGGTCAACGCCCCCCAGCCTGCTCTCCCGATGCCCGAACTGATCGACATCGAACCCGCGGAAGGCAAAAAACGCTTCTGTGACATCGACCTTGCAAAAGAGGTTCTCGCCGGAACCCAGCAGCTCGGATTCAAATACTGTTCCGTCATCCAGGAAAAATGTCTCCCCTACGCCGTCGAAGGACGCGACCTCGCCGCTAAGGCGCAGACCGGAACCGGAAAAACAGCGGCATTCCTCGCCTCCTCCATGACGCGTCTTCTCCGCAATCCGAAAACCGACCGCAAGCCCAGAACCTGCCGGGTTCTCGTTCTCGAACCCACCCGTGAACTCGCCATGCAGATCGAAAAAGACGCCCAGGCGCTCGGCAAATACACCGGTCTCTACTGCAAAGCCATCTTCGGCGGAATGGATTACAAGGAACAGCGCGACGCCATCAATTATCCCGTCGACATCCTCGCCGGAACTCCCGGCCGCATCATCGACTACAGCCGCAGCGGCGCCCTCGACCTCTCCCAGACCGAAGTGCTCGTTATCGACGAAGCCGACCGCATGCTTGACATGGGCTTCATTCCGGACGTCCGCCGCATCGTCTCCAAACTTCCGCCCGCCGGACAGCGCCAGACCATGCTCTTCAGCGCCACGCTCGACCCGGAAATCCTGCGTCTCGTCGACAGCTGGCTCGTCAACCCGGTCTCCGTCGAAGCCGAACCGGAACATGTTGTCACCGACCTCATCGACCAGCACTTCTACGCGGTCTCCGGCGACAAGAAACTTGCTCTTCTCCTCTGGCTCATCAAACATGAACCGATCGAACGCATGATTATCTTCGGAAACTGGAAACACAAAAACGCCGAGCTCGCCGAACAGCTCATCTCCTACGGTGTCGACTGCGAACAGCTCTCCGGCGACATTGCCCAGAACAAGCGCATCCGCATCCTCGACCGCTTCAAGAGCGGCGAATGCAAAATTGTCGTCGCAACCGACGTCGCCGCCCGCGGCATCCACGTCGACGGCATCTCGCATGTTGTCAATTACGACCTTCCCGAACAGGCGGAGGATTACGTTCACCGTATCGGCCGTACCGGACGCGCCGGCAAAAAGGGAAAAGCAATCTCCTTTGTCTGCGAATTCGGAGCTTATTATCTCCCCGCCATCGAGGAATATGCAGGGATCAAGGCTGTCACGGTTCAGCCGGAAGAAGAGGCGCTCGTCCTCCCAGAACGCGTAAAACCGCTCAGACACGCCGCCCGCCCGCATCACTCCGACCATTCGGGATCGCATCACAGCGGTTTCCGCAGACGGTGACGCCATGCCGCGCCCGGAAATACACATCGTTCTGGACCGTCTCCGCAGCGCCCACAACGTCGGCAACATCTTCCGTCTTGCCGATGCCGTCGATGCAAAAGAAGTCGTCTGCTGCGGCTACACAGCCGCGCCGCCGCATCCGAAGCTCGTGAAGACGGCGATGGGAGCGGACAAAACCGTGCCTTTCCGTTCATTCCCCACCGCCGCCGATGCGCTCCGCGAGCTCAAAGCGGAAGGCTGCAAAGCGGTCGCCGTTGAAACGCTCGAAACGGCGTGCGATGCCTGGAAGTTCGATTATCCGGAAAAAATTGCGCTTGTTCTCGGCAATGAAGCGCTCGGCATATCGCCCGACGCACTGGAGCTCTGCGACGCCGCAGTCTCCCTGCCGATGTTCGGAACCAAAGTCTCCATCAACGTCGGCAACTGCGCCGCCGTTGTTCTCTACATGATCGTTGCGAAAGGAGAGTGACGCATGAAACTCGCCGTTGTCGGTCAGAATTCCCCCGCCCTCGCGGAACAGCTCAAAGCCCGCGGCATCGCACTCTGCGCCCCTGCAGACTCCGATCTGCTGATTCCATACGGCGGCGACGGCACACTTCTCGGAGCCGAGCGCGATTTTCCCGGCATCCGTAAATACCCGATCCGCGACGAGGAAACCGCCCCGCTCTGCGCAAAACACAAACTCGCTATTCAGCTCGACGCCCTCTTCGCCGGTCAGCTCAAGCTCTCTCAGATCAAACGCCTCAAAGCCGAATTCGGCTCCGCGGAAATCTATGCGATGAACGATATTTTCATCCACAACAAAAACAACGCCTCCGCCCTCCGCTACAAAATCTGGATCGACGGCGAACTTTACTCCCACGAAATTGTCGGTGACGGCGTGGGCGTTGCGACGGTTCACGGCTCAACCGCCTACTTCCGGAGCATTACACACAGCGTCTTCCGTGTCGGCATCGGACTCGCCTTCAGCAACAGCACGGAACTTGTCAATCACATGATCCTTCCCGAAACCTCCGAAGTCCGCGTCAAAATCAACCGCGGTCCCGGCGAAATGGTTGCGGACAATTACACGCATCCTGTCCTCATGCAGGTCGGTGATGAATGCCGCATCAGCCTTTCCAAAGAGGCGTCGGAATTTCTCGGCATGGACATCTTCATGTGTCCCGAATGCCGTCACCTGCGCCACGAATACCGTCACTCGTTCTTCAAACCGGAGGGTACAAAATGAGAGTCGTCATCAGCGCCGGTCCAACCCGCGAAGCGATTGACCCCGTTCGCTTCATCACCAACCGCTCAACCGGAAAGATGGGCTATGCACTTGCAGCGGCCGCCGTTGCGCGCGGACTCGAAACCGTTCTTGTCTCGGGTCCCGTCGCCCTGACACCGCCCGCCGGACTCTTCCGTTTTGACGGCGTTGAAACCGCCGCCCAGATGTCCGAAACCATGAAGCGGGAAGCCGCCGAAGCGGATCTGATCATCATGTGCGCCGCCGTTGCCGATTTCCGCCCGAAACGCATTGCTCCGCTCAAAATCAAAAAACACTCCGCGGAAATGATTCTGGAGCTCGAACCGACCGAAGACGTTCTGCTCGCCCTCGGTTCCATGAAGCGTCCGGAACAGACGCTCGTCGGGTTCGCCGCGGAAACGGATTCCATCGAACAGAACGCGCTCGACAAGATGCGCCGCAAGAATCTGGACTGGATTGCCGCAAACAAAGTCGGCGTTCCCGGACAGGGTTTCGAATCGGAAAACAACGCCGTTGTCCTCTATTCAAAAAACGGTGACAGACACGTTCTTCCGCTTGATTCCAAATCGCGGATCGCGGAACAGATACTGCAAATTATTTTATGAGGTGAAGCATGAAACTGCGCAGGATTCTTCTGATCACCGGCGCAAGCGCCCTGCTCCTGCTGCTCGGCGCATGCGCGACGAAACCCGACTACAGCACGCCCTGCCAGGCGGATTTTTCCGGCAACGCCTGGACTCTCTCCGATGCAGAGGAACAGCTCGGCGGAAACGATCCCATCGAAGGATTCAACCGTTCGATGTTCTGCGTCAACGACGTCTTCATGCAGTATCTGGTCTGGCCAGTTTCATGGGTCTACGGTTCCATCCTTCCCGAACAGGTGATCCGCCGCATCGACATGGCGTCCGACAACCTTGCCTTCCCCGGCCGCATGGTCAGCTGTTTCCTTCAGGCGAAATTCAAACACGGCGGAACTGAATTTCTGCGTTTCCTGACCAACTCCACCATCGGAATCGCGGGCTTCTTCGATCCTGCCGACGCCTGGTTCAACCTCAAACGCCGCCACGAAAACATGGGTCATGCCTTCGCCTCCTGGGGAATCGGTCCCGGCTGTCTCCTCGTTCTTCCGGGCTCCATGGCGACAAACCCGCGCGACCAGATCGGACTTCTCTTCGACTCCGCGCTTGACATCAAAATCGTCATTCCGTATGCGGGAACCATCAGCAGTGTAAACCGCATCATTCACAGCTACGACTCCTACAATGCGCTCACCGAAAGCAGTGCGGACGTCTACGAAACCTTCAAACTCGCCATGCTTGCCATGCGCTACGGACAGCTCCGCGACCTCGCCGACCTCACGTCTGCGGAACACAAGCCCGGCCCCTACCGCGTTCCCGTCCGCAAAAACGCCATCCGGACCGCCCGTTACTTCCATCCGGAAAACGAATACAACGACACCCTCCGTGTCGCGCTTTTCACCATGCAGAACAACGATCAGAGCTGGTGGATCAAAACATCGCTTTGGAACACGGATTTCATCATGAAGGGCTCCAAACGCTCCATCCGCTTCTCCGATGATTTGCCGCGGATGCGCTACCGGCTCTGGGACAAGACGACGAACAACACGCTCGCCGTCATCATCCCCGGCGTGGGCACGCACTACACAGGCACAACCATCAGCGCGCTCGCCGAACTGCTGAACGACAACGGGTACGCCGTCGCCGCCATGAGCAACTCCATGAACTGGGCGTTTGCGGACTCCGCCGGACTCAAAGCCCCCGGCTACGCGCCGGAAGACGCCGCAAAGGTGCGCGAAGCCATTCAGAAGATGCTCGCGGACATCCGCGACAATACGGAACTGCGCGACTTCGACGTTGTGCTTGTCGGCTACTCGCTCGGAGCTCTTCACACGCTCAAAATCGCGGAGATGGAACAGAAAGCCTCCCTGCTCGGCGCAAAACGTTACCTTGCGATCAACCCGCCGGTCGATATTCTCAAATCCATGAACCGTTTCGATGCGCTCGCGAATCTCTCCAAAGACTGGAACCGCACGGAATTTTTCCGGAACACGGAAGATGTGATGATGCGTTTTCTGCCATTGGTCATGCAGCGCCGCACGTTTGCCCCCCTCCTCTCCCCCGAAGCGCTGGCAGAGGAAAACAAACGCCGCGCCGGACTTGAGAAACCGCTTCCTCCGCTTGTCCAGCCGGAGATGCGGACAGGGCTGACGAAGCTTCAGTCTTCCATTCTGATCGGGCTTTCTTTCCGCATGACGATGCGCGAGCTCATGATGACGCTTGTCCGCAACGGCCGGGCCCCGCGCGGCGCGGTTTACACGCCGTGGTCGTGGTTCAACCGCACGGGACTTTACAGCGAGCTTGACGACATCAGCGGCATGCAGTATGTCCGCCGCTTCATACTTCCTTATTACAAAGACAAAACAGTAGAACAGCTTCAATATGAATCGAGTCTTTATTCAAGCGTCCCCGCTCTCAAATCCGAACCGAAAATCCGCGTCCTGCACAACGCGGACGATCTGATTCTGGACTCCTCCGAGCGCGATTTTCTGGATTCTCTTTTCGGTTCCCGCCTCACCTGGTTTGACTGCGGCAGTCACATGGGCAATCTCTACCTGAAAGAGTATCAGGACACCCTGCTCAAGCAGCTGGAATAATCAGAACTCCACCGGCGGGGGAACCGGGGAATCGTCCTCTTCCGGCGGCGGAGGCGGCTCGGGACCAAGTGGATTGCGGATGGAACAGGCACACGCTCGGCGGCGGCTCAGCTCAAAGAGCTCTTTCACCAGCTCGGCACGGCGAGGATCCAGCGGCGACGCCAGACGCAGAGCTTCCGTTTTCTCACGGATCAGCACATTCAGTCGATACAGATTGATGGCCCGCAGACAATCCTTCAAAGTCCGGTGCACATAACGTTTCGGGAGCGGCTCGGCAAGAGGCTCGCGCATTAACAGAGCGGAAAGATCGTTGTCAATCGGCCGCTCCGCGTACCGGGCAAGAATACGGTTCGGGGCATCACTCCATTCATCCAGCATTTTCGACTGAATCACATCGTCGATTGCGCGCGCATATTCGGAGGAATCCAGCAGATCCGGCTGGACTTCGCGCGAAACAATTTCCGCGGCATACTCATCCGCAAGTATGCAGTCGAGCATCGCATACAACGCTTTGCGGTAACGTTCTGCATCCGGATCCTTCTTCGGTTCGGGCGGACGGATCACCTGCTCCGCCGGTGTCGGACGCGGATACATGCTTTCCCGGTTCTGCTCACGGTTCCGCCTGGAAATCACGCGCGACATCTCGTGCTGAAGCGCCCCCTGATCCAGATTCATTTGGCGCGACAGCCACTCGATATACGCCGCCTTCGCCGCATCGCTCTCCAGTACGGAAATAAACTGGAGCATCTGCTCCGCCGTCGCCGCCTTGCCGGCGGGCGAATCTCCGTTCTCTCCGTTCAGATACGCAAGAGAAAAATCAAAAAAATCGCGGGCGTTTTCAACTGCTCCGTCAATTGCTTCCGCTCCGGAATTGCGCATCAGTTCATCCGGGTCTTTCCCGCCCGGGAAGCGGATGACTTTCAGCGCGAATCCGCGGGGAAGCGCAAGTTCCGCCGCACGGAACACCGCCTTCGTTCCGGCCCCGTCGGAGTCGAACGCCAGATAAAGCGTGTCCGTATAGCGTTTGAGCATTGTCGCCTGCTCCTCGGTGAATGCGGTTCCCTGCGGAGCAACTGCATTGGTGTGTCCGGCGCGATGCATCGCAATGACATCCAGCTGACCTTCACAAAGAATGGCGAACCCTTTTTTCCCCATCTCCTGACGCGCGAAGTGAAGCGCATAGAGAATGCGCCCTTTTTTGAAAACGGGGGTTTCCGGGCTGTTGACATATTTCGCCCCCTTGAAATCCTTTTCAATCGTGCGGGCGCTGAAACCGACGACCCGCCCCTGCTCGTTCCAGATCGGAAACATCAAACGGTTGCGGAAACGGTCATAAATTTTCGGAGGGCTGTCATCGGTCCGGATCGCGATTCCGGCGGTGACGATTTCCTCTTCGGAAAACCCTTCGCGGCGGGCGTAATTCATCCCGGCGTCCCAGCTGTCCGGCGCGGCTCCGATTCCGAATTTCGCCACAATTTCAGGCGGAAGCTGGCGGGTCTTGAGGTACTCCGCGACCGGCGACGTGGAGCTTTCGTTCAGACGCGCGGCGTACCATGCCTGCATTTTTTCGTGCAGGATGTAAAGACGCTCTTTGTAGCTTGTGCGCGGTTCGGGAGAGCGTCCATCACGCGGACGGCTCCGCCACGCATCGTCTTCCGGAATGTAAATCTGATACTTGTTTGCAAGTATCATGACGGCGTTCGGAAAATCGACGTTCTCGCGCTCCATGATGAACGTGATCACATTCCCGTGTTTGCCGCAGCCGAAGCAGTGATACCATTGCCGCTGCGGATTGACGACGAACGACGGCGTTTTCTCGTTATGGAACGGGCAGCACGCCTTGAAGTCGCGTCCCATCTTCTTGAGGGGAATATAAGAATTGATCACATCCACAATGTCGGCCTGAAGGCGGACCTGGTCAATGACCTCCTGTGGAATGTGCGGCATTTTATTTCAATACCTTGAGTCTCTTTTCCACGGCGGAGCGGGTCGGGCTCATGGAGGAGTTCTGCTGCGTCATATTGAGAAAACGCGTGTAGAGCCTGCGAGCTTCCGCTTTGTTGTGCATATGGACATCAAAATAGATCGCAAGATTCAGCAGCAGGGTCGGGTTGTCGCGACGCAGGGTGTAGGCATAGTTGAGGTAATCTTTCGCTCTGGGTGCATTGCGTTCAGAAAAGAGATAATACATTCCGAGTTCGCTCCACGGAACCGGATTCTTGGCAAACTGCGGATTTCTTGCAAGACGAGAATAGTAGATCCGGACATCCTGTCCGTTCTGCAGCATAACGGCGGCCTGGGCGAGGAGAATCAGCGGATCGGAAGCGTTCGGGCGCAGTGTCAATGCCGCACGGAGCGGAGCAACGCAGGAATCGTATTTTTTCTTTTCGTAAAGCAGACGCCCCTTGGTGTACTGCGCAAAATAGTTTGCTTCATCGATGCTGACCGCTTTTGAGATTTCATCGAGTGCGCCATCCGAATCGCCGGTATTTTCGAGTGTAAGGGCATTGAGAATCAGCGCATTGACATTGGAGGGAACGAGTTTGACTGCGCGTTTTGCATATTCGCGGGCTTTCTCCCAGTCGCCATTCTGAGCGGCAGTGGTCCCGCGATCCAGCAGTTCATCAATGGAAAGTTTTTCCCCGCGGCATGCAGAGAGGATCAGCACGGCTGAAAACGCCAGCACCAGACAAAAAGACTTCTTCATAAACCGTTCTCCCGGTGAGAGTTTTTCTGGACAATAAGTGTTATTCGCGGCCCGTCCATAGATTTAAGTAAAATACCACGTTTTCGGAAAAAATCAAATTCATTTTGTTATACAAAATGAATTATTTGCGTGAAAAGACCTGCAGAAGGGGAAATTGGTGCACTCGGCGAGGTTCGAACTCACGACCTATTGCTCCGGAGGCAATCGCTCTATCCAACTGAGCTACGAGTGCTTATATCAGGTACTATACAACACTTTTGAGATTTCGCAAACCGCAAATTCACTTTTTTTGAAGAAAAATCTGCAGAGCCGGGACAGCCGGCCGTCGGTCAGGCAAGTTCATCACCCGATCCGAAAACCGGGCGGAAAAGTTTTGCGCCTTGAATTGTTTTGTTCGCAATTCAAGGCGCATTCTGCAAATTACATCAATAACCAAATCTTGATGATTCGCAACAGGAAACATTCCCACTAAATGGTTGACCGTGTCACCCTTCCGAAAAATGTTAGTTTCTCTTTGCGCGCTGATAGATTTCCATCAACGCATTCGATGCTTTATCGTTTTCCTGCATGAGTCGCCGTTCTTCTGCAGACAAAGAACCAGTGCGCATCATTTTTTCACCGATTTTTATACAGCGGAAGAGGGTCGAGGAATACGTTTGCCATGCCTGGCGAAAATCCGCAGGACAATTGCTTGAAAGAATTCTTAGGTTTCCTTCATTGATCCATGCTTCAAACGCCTCCATTTTAACCTTCACTGAAGCTCCGCTCAGATTCCGGTTCATATTTTTTAATTTTTCCGTCATACTCTCCCAGAAAGAGCAGACAAAACGTTTTTCTGCGAAGCTGTAAGTCTGCGCATTCATTTCAACCGCCTGCAATGGAGCAAGGAACACTGGAGTTCCAACCAAAGCAACCGCCGCCAGTGAAGACATTAAAATCTTTCTCATTTTGATTCTCCTTCGTTACATTTTTCATGAATAATCCGCAATGTATTTGCAGATTTCATCGCTTCAATCATCGCATTCTGTATTTTATCCGGCATGTCCTTTGCGCCAGGGTTTGTCCGGCAATAGTCCATACAAACCTGCAGGTTTGCAGAAAAGAGAAGCCATTCTTTTCTAAAATCTTCCGGACATTCCTTTTCCTGAACTCTTCGGTCCAACGCCTCTCTCTCTTCCGGTTTAGCATTGTCCAGATTCGCCATGATTTTTTCAAACTCTTTCCCAAAAGCACAGACGAACTTTTTTTGTTCAGCTGTATACTGCGCTTTTTTCGCCTCGGTACCTGCTGCCGAAGGGCTGAAGTTTTTCACAAACGTCTCTAAGCGTTCTTTTGCAGAATCTTTCGCGGCTGAAATCTGTTCACATCTTGCCAAATAGCGTTTCATGTTTTCGACATAGCCATTTGCTTTTGCCGGATCAGCAGCTGCACTCAACAGGAACAGGACAACCTCTTCTTTGTTCCTGGGAAGTTCCGGTGGAAGCGCCTTCGCATGTTCCGCAAAATCAGCCAAAGTTCTGATATATTCAACAGCAAGTTCTGTAAAATCAGGCGGACAATACCTAAAATCTTTCATTTTCAGAAAATCCAGTGCAGCGACTTGGAATGATTCTCCTATCTTGTCCATGGCGCCGAGCAATTCAAAAGGATCATCATACTTTTTTACAACAGGCAACTTGGAATCCATTTCTTTCAGAATGGCATTCATTGAGACTGCTGGATCACCCTTCTGTTTTTGTGGAGCAGGAATTGAGTAACTGATCAAAAGAGCATCGTACAACGCCAATATAGCGCGAGATATACTTTCTCTGTCAGCAGCAGCGACAAAAGCCTCTCGGTCACCCCCTTTGACTTTTTCTGCGACATCCAGTGAAATCTCTCTATGACGCTCATGTTCCTTATGCAAGAGATTGAATATTTTCACAAAATCGCCATTGCAGGAACTCAAATCTTGAGACTTCATGTAAGCTATAACTTTGCCCTCCGCCTCAAAAGCCGCCAAAACTTTATTTGCAAAACTTTCTGGTGGTTCTTTCGTAATGGGAAAATTCAATTTTTTCTCAAACTCTGTCTTGAGCTTCAAATACTTAAATAAAACATGCGTCTCTTTCGGTGTTTTTTTCTCCGCCGAGGAATTCTTAGACGGTTGTTCCTCACCTGCAGTCGCCTGTGTACCAAGCGGCTCTGCCCCGATACAAAAGATTCCGCCCAACGCGATAATTGAGCAAATTACACTTGATGCTTTCATTTCTCACCTTTCTTTTTGCTCGTTCTTAACAAGAACATGCTCACCTTACTTATTACCTCCGACAATCAAGAATCTTACAGGAGAAAGTTAAAATTTTTCTTTTCAGAGATAATTTCTCTCACCCTAGTTTTTTTAATTCTGTACACTATCATGAAGTTTCTCAAACTTGCCACATGACCAATGCCAGAGCCTCGTTTTCTCTTCCCATTCTTTTTGGGAGACAAAAATACCTTTTTTTGTTTTATCGAAAAGCTCCAGCAAATCAAAGAGATATTCCATTTGTAAAGATAAAATCAATTTAGCCAATTCAGGAAAGTTTGGCAAATTAACTTTTTCATTAATAAAGAATTTTGCCCTTTCTAAATATAACATATCTTCGCTATCTTCTATTCCATTTTTCATATGCATTACTTTTCGGTGAAATGCAGCAATCCAATATTCACAACATTCAGAAATAAGTTCCTTTTGCTCTGCAGTATACTCAGAGCGCTTAATTTTTTGTTTAGGCCGTTCTACACGAGCCACTTCCTCAACTGGTTCCTCAACCGGTTCCTCCACCGGATTCGCCTTCTCAAAATATTCTTGCGCCTTTTCTTTGTTTTTGCGAAGTTCATAATACCGCCCCATTGCGACATAAGCCTCCATATAACCTGCATTAAAAAGCTCTTTCGCAATATTTCTTCTCTGCGCTGGAGAGAGATAAGAGCCTTTCTGATACAGCAAAGCAAGCTGGGCTGTTACAGAGCCACGCTCTGCAAGAACCATCGCATGCCATAAGCATCTATATGCAGGAATCTCCCGTTTCGAACTATCAAGCATCTTTATCTGCACAGTTTTTTGTATTAACATTTCTTTTTCCAAAGTAGGCAAACCCACATCAAATTCTTCCTGAATAAACTTTATAACGTCAGGATATTTTTCAATCAACTGCTTTTTCGAGAGATGATCTATTGTTGAATAACGCTTCAGTTTATATTTATTTCTCACTTCATCTCCTTCCGGACATGAACAATTCTTTATAAAAAGACCTACGGCATAAACAAAATTTCCCTCGTAGGTGTCCGCAGAAACATTCAGATTCATTGGAAATGATTTTAAAATATGCAACTTTACCTCTTCTGCAAACAAGCTGACTGCAAAAGCAGCACAAAAAATAAAAATGGCTTTTTTCATTTTGTTTTACTCTCTTTCTATGTTTTATTTACTCACTACCGTCACACTTCAGAATCTTACAGCAAAAACAAAATTTTTTTTCTTCAGAGTTACAAATAACCGGACAGCAAAATAGTGGAAGGAATAAAAAAACAGGCGGGACGTTTGCCGATTTCTCAACCTCCGGTTGCGAAATCCAGCAGTGGCAAAATCTATATTAATTTAGCACAAATCCTCCAAAAAAGCAAGAGAATTCACAAAAAAAATCAACTCACAAAATATTGGAATCAGGCAGATCTCCTGTCGTGCGGAATCCTTCAAAGCCCAGGAGACGGACCTTCTTGTCGATTCCGCCGGCGTAACCGGTGAGACGGCCGTTCGCGCCGAGAACCCGATGACAGGGAACCAGAATCGCTATCGGATTGCTGCCGACCGCTCCGCCTACCGCCTGGGCGGACATGCGGGAAAGTCCGCGCTGATGCGCAATCTCTTTCGCCAAAGCTCCGTAAGTCGTCGTGGCGCCGTACGGAATGCGCTTCAAAAGCTCCCACACCGCAAGCTGAAACGGAGAACCTTTCATCGCAAGAGGAGGAGTCGCGCCGGGATCCCGTCCGCTGAAATAGACATCAAGCCAGCGACGGGTCGCAGCAAAAACAGGAAGCTCTGCACGCTCGCCTTCCGGCTCACCGTCTCGCTGACGGGGAAGCCAGACTCCGGTCAGACTCGCACCGTCGCTTTCAAGGATAATTCTTCCTAGCGGAGACATATAATCCGTGTAAAAATTCATTCTTCAGCTCCTTTCCATTTTTTCAAGAGCAACACATACGCCGCCCGGATAGCAGTCGCTGTGAACAGTATCAATGCCACATCCAGAAACGGAATGCGGTAACGCATCGAAACAAATACAAGAGCATGGGCAAAAAGTCCGCCGGCAAAAACGGTTGCAAACGGAAGCAGAATGTCAAGCCGTCGCCGGAATCGGTAAATTCCTGCCGCTCCAGCCGCGTAGAGAAAAAGTTCCCACAGCGTTATTCCCCAGAACATCAGCGGAGAATGGAGGCCGCGAACCGGCCACGGACACACGAACTGCAGCGCTTTCGCGAAAAACAGCTCCAGAAAGTCACGCGTCCCCATCGTCCGGATCTCCTCCAGAGCTTTCGCTTTCAGGTACGCATCCTGTTCCGCAGGTTTCGCGGAAAACTCCGGCGGCATCGTCTGTGCAATGCGGATCGCTGCATTCCAGCCGCGATTCTGATGTTCCTGAAACGCTTTGCCGGAACCTGCACGGTAAGCGGCCAGATTGTCGCGGTTGTTCCCGACCAGCAGGTTATAGCCGCCGAAAAACGGGCTCAGCGAAAACTTTCCGAAGAGAGCCTGATTACGGAGTCCGCAGGGAAGTATCAGCAGGAAAAAGCAGAGTCCGTAGACCGCAGCATTCCGGCAGATTCGAAGACGGAACACTGCACGGAATCCAGCTCTCCGCCACATCAGATATGCGGAATAGAGCAGAATCACTCCCATTCCTCCCGGCAGATAGGCAAGTCCGGTCGGACGGGTCAGGGTCATCAGCGCACCGGCCGCGGCAAGCAGCGGATACTTCCAGCGGTTCTCCTCCGGCTCCAGAAATGCGCGCAGAAAACAGAGAACGCAGAGAATGAACAGAGTTTCACTGCAGAACTGAAGCGAATATTCCAGAACCAGCGGATGAATATTGTACAGGATCAGCGCAATCCACGCCGTAACACGCGATGGCTCCACGCGGCGCGCGACGGCAAACATCATCCATGAAGCGAGCGTTGACAGAAGAGCCTGAAGCAATGCGTACGACACGGACGGGGTGAGTCCGGCACGCAGAAGAAGTCCCGCAAAAAACGAAAGCAGCGGGGGACGGAACGCCTCCCGCATGGGCTCGCTCCGCGGAGGTTCGTAATAACGCGGCTTTGCGATCATCATGGAACCGGTTTCCGCGAACGACTCCGCCATTTCCGCATATTCCGAGCCGTCGTTGTGATAGAAGAACGACGGCTTTGTTTCCGCGATTCTCCACCCGGCGGCGAAGTGGAGCAGAAACAGCAGAACCAGCACTCCGGGCAGGAAAAAGCGTTTCATCCGGTTTTACTCCGCAGAATAGAGCATTGCTCCGTCGACGAAGACGTTCTCGACCTCAAAGTCGCCGGAAAGAATTGCGAGATCTGCGGCGTATCCGGGCTCGATGCGGCCGACTTTTTCAAGGCCGAGCGCCTGCGCCTGATTCCACGAAGTCGTCTTGATCAGGTCTTTCAGCGGATAACCGGTGACTTCATAAGCATTGCGGAGCGCGGCGTTCATGGTCAGCACGCTTCCCGCGAGCGCTTCCGGATGATCCTTGACGCGCACCGCACCGTCCTTCAGGATGATCGGGAGACCGGCAAGGCGGTATTCGCCCTCGGGCATTCCGGAAGCCTCGACGGAGTCGGTAATGAGCATGATGTGGTTCATATCGCGGATCTGGAAGATCAGATTGAGCATGTCGGGGCAGACGTGGAGAGTGTCGCAAATGAGTTCCAGATAGAGATCTTCGTGCATAAGTCCGGCGCCGACGAGTCCGATTTCGCGGTGTTTGAGCGGCGTCATCTGATTGCAGAAGTGCGAGAGGTTGCGCAATCCGTGTTCATACGCATCCGTGAACTGAGCGTAAGTTGCGGCGCTGTGGACGCAGGCGGGAACGACGCCGTGCTCCAGGAGTTCGGCAGCGAAAACGGCGCCGCCGGGCATTTCAACGGCGTATGAGACTTTCTTTACGGGGAAAATTTCATTCAGCCGCAGGACTTCCTGAATATCGGGATTGCGCAGATACGCGGGGTTCTGAGCGCCAAGACACTTCGGGTTGATAAAGACGCCTTCGAGGTGCGCGCCCGGCATTTTCGGACCTTTTCCGCCGTTTTTGACATAATCCGCCGCGGACTTCAACGCATTTGCAAGAGTTTCCTCGCTCTGCGTGGAAGTGGTCGGGAGCATGGTTGTCACGCCCTCTTTGAGCTTGTTTTCCGCGAATGTATGGATCGCCTCCGGGGTGCCATAGGAAAAATCCTGTCCGGCGCATCCGTGAGTATGAATATCAATGAATCCGGGCACAAGCATATCGCCCTGGACATTGACCACGCGGTCGGTTTTCGGCAGTTTTTCGCCGCAGGTATAAATCCGGCGGATGACTTTGTCTTCGACAAGGACGGAAGCACCTTCAAGTTCCACATCAGGGGAAATCAGCAGAGCGTCGCGAAACAGCGTTTTCATATCAAACTCCTTAAGCTGTTGTTTTTTAGAATATTTTACCACAGAAAACGGGGAAATCAAGCGGGCTAAAAAATTTTCACAGTTCTTCGCTGAGCCAGTCGGAAATCTGACGTTTTCCGGAATCAAAATTCGCGCCCACAAGAACGATGCGCTTTTCAGCCCGGTGATATTTCTGATAATATTCTCTGTCGCGGATCTGAGATAAAGCCGTTGGGGCGTTCTGATTCAGCTTGAATTCAAAAATATAAACCCAGTCGCCGCAGGCGGCAACGGCGTCAATGCGCCCTCGATTTGTGCGCGCCTCCGCTTCGATGTAAACACCGAGAAGCAGGAACAGAATATAAAACACCGTCTGATAATATTTTTCGTCCGCAAGCTGAATATCATACGGAATTGCGGAAAAAAACATTTTCAGGGTTTCCATAAATTTTTCAATTTTCCCTTCGCGGACGGATGTTGCAAGCTCCATTGCATAACCGGACAGCGCTTCGCGGTTGATATCCGTATACGCGTTCAGCAAGTAGCTGTCAAATGCGGAACGGACTTCAATATTCGGGAAAGCGAGGTTGTAGAAAGTCATGCCGAAATCTTCAAAAGAATCACGAATCGTCAGATAGCCGGTCTGAAGCAGCAGCGGCAGCGGATCCAGATTGTTCACTTCATAGGCGGAAAACGCAAGAGCGGAAATCGGTTTATTGAGAACCGCTTCAAAATCAAAATTTGTTTTCCGAACCAGCTGCATCAGGAAAGATGGAGTTCCCGTCGAAAACCAGAAATTGCTGAACTCGCCGCCTTTCATGAAAAAAGCGGCAAGAGAAACTGGATTGTAAACGGACTCCGCTTTTGCAGCAAAACGATAGCCGTCATACCACGCCTTGATCTTTGCCAGGAACGACTCATGGGGAATTGCAAGATGTTTTTCCGTTTCCGCAATCCGCGAAGCGAAGTAACGTTCGAACTCCTCCTGTGTATAACCGAGCATACATGCGTAACGCTCATCCATCGTAATATCAAAAAGATTGTTCAAATCGGAGAAAATGGACACATGACAGAATTTTGTCACGCCCGTAACAAACACAAAGCGGAACAGCTCCGCTTTGCCTTTGATCACAGAATAGAAACTTTTCAGAGCATCCATAAACTTCTGCGCATCCGGAGACAGAATATTTTCCAGAATCGGCTTGTCGTATTCATCCAGCAGAACAACAACGCCCCCCTGCTCCGAAAGACGCAGGATCAGTTTTTGAAACATCGTTTCCGACGCCTCGTACTCCAGTTCAACTTTGTGAACAAGCGCCTGTTCTTTCAAAATCTCGCGCAGACTGCGCTCCAGATTCTCCAGTGTGTCAAAGCGGCGCCCGTTCATGTCAAGATGAATAACAGGATGCTTCTCCCAGCTGTATGGCTTGTCGTAAAGGGCAAGCCCTTTGAACAACTCCTTTTTCCCTTCAAAAACAGCTTTCAGAGTGGAGAGAGTCAGCGATTTTCCGAAACGGCGCGGACGGGAAAGAAAATACATGCCGCAGGAGGGACGGAGCAGATTCCAGAGGTATTCCGTTTTATCTATATATAAAAAACTGCCGGTCCGCAATTTTTCAAAAGAATAGATACTGGATGTCAACTCTAATTCGCTCATTTCATCACCTCGGCTCTTAATGTAGCATTTCATTCCGGAAAATGCAAACGGCAGAACTTATTCCAGAACGTAGCCGAAACCGCGGACGGTGCGGATCAGCTTGCGGTCGAAATCCTTGTCGATTTTCTCACGGAGACGACACACACGGGCATCCACAATGTTCGTCTGAGTATCAAAATTGTATTCCCATACATGCTGAAGAATCGTTGTGCGGGAAATGACGCGACCTTTGTTGCGGACCAGATACTCAAGAAGCTGGTATTCCAAAGGCGCAAGCTCTATGCGCTGACCGCCGCGCGTGACCTTGCGCGTCAGAATGTCAATACGCAAGTCCTCGACCATCAGCACGCCGGGCTCAACAATCGAGTTCGCGCGCCGCAGAAGAGCCTGGACTCGCGCAATCAATTCGGAGAGAGAGAAAGGCTTGGCCAAATAATCGTCGCCGCCCTTCTCCAGCCCTTTGATTTTACTCTCCACCGAATCCTTCGCGCTCAGAACAATGATCGGAAGATTCAGTTTCGCCGCGCGGATTCCGTCGATTACAGAAAAGCCGTCCAGTTTCGGAAGCATGATGTCTATGACAGCCGCATCAAACGGTTCGCTCTTCGCTGCTTCAAGTCCGGAAAGACCGTCCGCACACCGGAATGTCTGAAATCCGGCCTGTTCAAAACCTTTTGATACAACTTCCGCAGTCTGGTCGTCGTCTTCAATAATCAGAATCCGCATGAAAAATCTCCTTAAGAAAGATGGAACTTCAGCAGCGCCGCCGTTCCGGATGGAACTGAAACAGGCGCCGAGCCGCTCTGTGGATGAACTTCCGTGCGCGAAGCGGCGTCCAGCGCATCAAAAGTCTCACGGTTCAGAAAATCCGGTTTGCCCAGTTCAAGCCACGTCTCGTATGCGCTGCCGTGTCCGGGCAGAATACGCTCAATCGACCCCGTCGAGGACGCCAGATCCGGAATAGTGAACTCCAGCGGCACGCCTTCCGTTTCCGGCTGACGGTAATTCCAGACCAGCAGACGCAGTTCGTTTCCTTCCAGCGAAGCGAGCACGCCGTGTTCCTCGCGCGGCTCTCCGCTGAAACGGGCGGAAAGCTCTTCCGAGCCCGTCTCCCGAAGAAAACGGAATGCGTGGTACGACGATTTCGGGAAACCGTTGACGTTGATCATGCCGTACCCGCCGTGGAACGGAGTGTAATGAAAACCGCCTTCCTCATAAATATCGGTTGCGTTCCAATACATGCTTCCGCAGCAGATTCCGCGCAGTTCCGACATGGTTTTGCAGATGAACGGGGCATTGTTGCACTCGTCATGATTGAACGCATACGGTCCGGCGGAAGAGTTCCACTCGCCGATGAACAGCGGGAAATCCGCACCCCATGCGGCATCGATAACGGACCGCGCGGCGGAATAAAGCATACGAAGAACGCCGGCTTCCTGAAGGGAGACTGCACCATCGGCGGCGTCAAGGAACGCAAGGTCGCTCGGATAAGCATGAGTGGAAATGAAGTCGCAGCGGATCCCTTCCGACGGGTCGTCCGCAGAAGGTTTGGAGGTGTGCGCGACAAATTCAGGAATCCATTTTGTCTTGGAGGTTGCAGGCCCGCCGACACGACACGCGGGGCACACCGATTTGACGGCGGCGCGTGCAAGGTCATAGAGCTTGAAATATTCCTCCATCGACCCGGTCCAGAACGGGATGTCCGGTTCATTCCACACTTCAAAATACCAGGTTTTTATCTCCTCTTCGCCGAAATGTTCCAGCAGAGCGCGGGTAAACGCGGCAATGAGTTCTTTCCACGTTTTCCAGCTCCTCGGAGGAGAGTTGCGAAAACCGTAGAAACAGATTTTCGAATCGGCGGACTGAAGCGCGGAGGGCATGGAGGAAAGTTCGACAAACGGCTTCATGCCGGCCTTCAGAATCGTCTCATAGACTTTGATGACACGCTCAAAATGAAAGGTTCCGTCCGCGCGCATCACATCCATGTCGTCGTTGAGAACGCCATGAAAGCGTACGTATTGGAAACCTAGGGTGTCATGCTCGTGTTTCAGCTGTGCGGGCAGATCGCGGCGCAGCCAGAGCGTTGCGTGGCAGGTGTTCACTCCGAACTCCCAGAGGCGGGAGGATTTTGTTTTCCTGTTCCAGTCGAAAATCAGCTGTTTCATTATCACAACTCCTTTTTCCGGATAATATATAAGGTTGAAAGGAATACGCAAGCGGAATCGGAAAAATTTTCAGACATTCCATGCAAAACGGAGTTTCCCGCAGAATCTGCGCGGATTATTACAGAAACTTAATCTTAAAATCGGGCAATCCGGCTTGAAAAAGCGGCATTCCGGCTGTAAAGTGTTTCCGTTGCCGCACAAAAAAATAAAAAAAATCAGAAAAATACGCTTTCAACCGGATGAAATTTTCCGATTCTGCGGTATATTATAACAGAGGTGAACAGGAATGGAACTGACAGACAAACCCGAACTTTCTCTTGTAATCCCCGTCTATAACGAGGAGGCAAATCTGAGCGAACTGATCCGCAGAACTCTTGCGGCGTGCGATCCCATGGGCATTTCATACGAAATGATCCTCGTCGACGACGGCAGCGCGGACAATTCGGCGCAGATGATCCGCGAGGCGGCGGAAAAGAACGGCGGAAAAGTCGTCGGCGTATTCCTCACGACCAACTTCGGCCAGCACGCGGCGGTGACCGCGGGGCTCCGGACGTCGGTCGGCAAGTACATCATCACTCTCGACGCCGACCTTCAGAATCCGCCGGAAGAGATTCCGAAACTCGTAGAAAAGCTGCGCGAAGGCTACGACGTTGTCGGCACAATCCGAGAGAACCGCAAAGACACATTCTTCCGCCGCTGGGCCTCCAAGACGGTCAATCTGATGGTTCGCAAACTCTGCAACGGCAAGACCATGACCGACTACGGCTGCATGCTGCGCGGATATTCCCGCACCGTCGTCAACGCCATTCTGCAGTGTCCCGAACACGGAAAGTTCATTCCGATGCTCGCGATGAGCTATGCGCGCCGCACCATTGAAATCCACGTCAAACACGCCGACCGCATGGCGGGAGAATCGAAATACAACGTCTGGAAACTGATCGCGCTTCAGTACGACCTGCTGACGGGAACTTCGATCTTCCCGCTCCGGATGCTGACTTACATCGGAACTCTGCTTGCCGCATTCGGAATTCTGTTCGGTCTCTACATCTTCGTCATGACCCGGATTCACGGCGACGATTGGAGCCAGCACGGAGTGTTCACCCTCTTTTCTCTGGTCTTCATCTTCATGGGCGGTCAGTTCGTGGCGATGGGCATTCTCGGCGAATACATCGGCAAGATTCACATGAACACCCGCGGACGCCCGCAGTTCTTCATCGAATCGGTCACCGGAAGAAAACAGAAATAATCGTCAATTTTATATAGAGAAGGAGCAACAATGAAAGCTGTCGTTTTCGCCTACAACAACATCGGATGCGAAGGCATCGAGGCGCTGCTGAAGAACGGGTTCGAGATTTCCGCCGTCTTCACGCACAAAGATGATCCCAATGAAAATCTCTGGTTCCGTTCCGTCGCGGAAGTCGCCGCGGATCACGGAATCCCGGTCTATGCGCCCGAAAACCCGAACCATCCGCTCTGGGTCGCCCGCATCAAGGCGATGAAGCCCGACTACATTTTCTCCTTCTACTACCGCTCTCTGATCGGAAAGGAACTCCTTGCGATCCCGTCAAAAGGCGCTCTGAACCTCCACGGCTCCCTGCTCCCGAAATACCGCGGATGCGCTCCCATCAACTGGGCTGTCATCAACGGCGAAAAAGAAACCGGCGTCACACTCCATGTCATGACCGAAAAGGTTGACGCGGGCGACATCGTCGCGCAGAAGAAAATCTCCATCGGCGCAAACGACACTGCGAAAGACGTTCATCTGAAAGCCGCAAAAGCCGCAGCCGAACTGCTCGCAGCAGAACTGCCCAAGCTCGCAAAAGCCAAAACAAAAGTCAAAGGCAAAAAGCAGAACGAGAAGGAAGCCACCTACTTCGGCAAGCGCAAACCCGCCGACGGAGCGATCGACTGGACCAGGTCCGCGGCCGACGTCCGCAACCTCGTCCGCGGCGTGACCCGCCCCTATCCCGGCGCATTCAGCTTCCTCGGCGACAAGAAGTATCTGATCTGGGACGTCTCCGAAGTCAAACTTCCCGCAAAATCCGCAAAGGCGAAACCGGGCACGATTCTCTCGACGGAGCCGCTCACGATCGCCTGCGGAAGCGGTGCGGTCAAAGTCAACTTCGCCCAGACTGCAAACGGTCTCTACTCCTCCGGCGAACAGCTGGTGAAAGACTGCCGTCTGGTGCAGAAGATGCAGTTCGTCTCCGATCCCGCCGCGCTTCGTCCGAAACGCAAAAAGAGCATCCTGATTCTCGGCGTCAACGGATTCATCGGCAGCGCCATCAGCGAGCGTCTGCTTGCAAGCGGCGAATATGAAATCTACGGCATGGACCTGCGTTCCAACTACATTCAGGAACTGCTCTCCAACCCCGACTTCCACTTCACCGAAGGCGATATCACCATTCACCGCGAATGGATCGAATACTACGTCAAAAAATGCGACGTCGTTCTCCCGCTCGTCGCCATCGCGACCCCGATTGAGTACACCCGCAATCCGCTCAAAGTCTTTGAACTCGACTTTGAAGAGAACCTGCGCATCGTCCGCTACTGCGTCAAATACAACAAGCGCATCATCTTCCCCTCCACTTCCGAAGTCTACGCAATGTGCAACGAGGAATCCTTCGACGAGGACAACTCCAAGCTCATTCTCGGCCCGATCCGCATGCAGCGCTGGATCTACTCCTGCTCCAAGCAGATGCTCGACCGCGTCATCTGGGCTTACGGCATGAAGGGACTCAAATTCACGCTCTTCCGCCCGTTCAACTGGATGGGACCCAAGCTCGACAGCCTCACCTCCGCCCGAATCGGAAGCTCCCGCGCAATCACCCAGCTGATCCTCAACCTCGTGCAGGGTAATCCGATTCAGCTCATCGACGGCGGCGAGCAGAAACGCTGCTTCACCCACGTCACCGACGGTATCGAGTGCCTGTTCCGCATCATTGAGAACAAGGATGGACGCTGCGACGGCAAGATCATCAACATCGGCTGTCCCGAAAACGAAGCCAGCATCCGCGAACTCGCCGAGATTCTGGTTGCGAAATTCGACAAGCATCCGCTCCGCAAAAAATTCCCGCCGTTCGCAGGCTACAAGGTCATCGAATCCGGAGAGTTCTACGGCGAAGGCTATCAGGATGTCCAGCACCGCAAGCCCAGCATCAGGAACGCATGGAAGTATTGCGACTGGAAACCGGTCGTCAAGCTCGAAGACTCCATTGAAATGACCCTCGACTTCTTCCTGAAGCAGGCGGTCGAATCCGGAGAGTTCGGAGTAAAATGAAAGCCGGACTCCGCATTGACGTCGATACTCTGAGCGGCACCCGCGACGGCGTGCCGCGGCTCCTGCGCACCCTCGACAAGCACGGAGTGCGCGGCGCCTTCTTCTTCTCCGTCGGTCCGGACAACATGGGACGCAACCTGTGGCGTCTGCTCAAGCCCGCGTTCCTCTGGAAAATGCTCCGCACCAAAGCGGCCAGCCTCTACGGCTGGGACATTCTGCTGATGGGAACCGCATGGCCCGGACCGATGATCGGGAAACGCTGCGAAGAGGTGATCCGGAGTGCCGCGAAAGCCGGACACGAAATCGGCGTCCATGCGTGGGATCACCGCTGCTGGCAGGCGAAATCCGACGTCATGACCGTGGAACAGGGCTTCTCGCACGTCAAACGCGCGTTCGATGAACTGGTCCGCATCACCGGCGCCGCCCCCACCTGCTCCGCATCCCCCGGCTGGCGCTGCACGGAACAGCTGCTCAAATGCAAGGAGACGCTCCCGTTCCGCTACAACAGCGACTGCCGCGGCTCCTCCATCTTCATGCCCGTCGTGGACGGTGAAGTTCTGACCCAGCCGCAGATTCCGCTAGATCTGCCCACTTACGATGAAGTCTACGGACGCGACGGCATTACCAATGAAAATTACAACAGTCGGTTGCTCGCCCGCTTCAAACCCGGCGGACTGAACATGCTGACGATTCACGCCGAAGTCGAAGGGCGCATCTGCGCTTCGATGTTCGACGAATTTCTGACCGAAGCCAAAGCGCGCGGCATCGAATTCTGCGCTCCCGGCGACCTTCTGCCTGAGGATCTCTCCTCCATTCCGAAAGGACGGCTTGTGCAGGGGGAAATCCCCGGACGCGAAGGAGAGCTTGCTCTGCAGGGCTGATGTTTCCGAAAGGAGGTACTCATGCCGGAAACAAAAATCTCAATGGGAAAATGTTTTTCCTGGTCGTGGGTTGCATCCGCGTTCCGGAGCGCCTTCCGCCATATCCAGCGTCACCCGCTGAGCGAAGAAAACGCGGAAATCATCTGGAAAACCCGCCACAAAACCGTCTGGAAAACCGTGCTTCCGCGCAAATTCGACGGACTCACAATTGTCTGGAAGGATTACACAAACACCCGTTTCTGGCGCTTCTTTCTGCGCCCTTCGTTTGTTGCGCGTGAAGCCGCGGGATACCGCGTGGCGGAATCGCTCGGCATTCCGGTTCCGCACCTGCTCGCGTGCGGCGACACCCGCAAGTATTTCAAACTCAAAAGCTGCTTCATCGTCACCGAATTCGTCAAAAACTCGCGGAACGGACTCGTCTTCTGTCCCGGCGGGGAGCTGGCGCATGAAGAGGGCTCGCGCAAAGCGTTCTGCAAACTGATTCTGCACGATCTCGCCGTCCTGCATGAAGCGGGATACCGTCACGGCACGGCGCTGCCGCAGAATATGCTCTGGAACATCAACCGCGATTCGCGCATGGAAACAGCGTGGATTGATCTGGAGAAAATCCGCAAGTGTTCCCGCCGCCGTCTGCGCAAACTCGCAAAAAAGGATCTGCACGATTTTCTCGGCAACCTTGAATTTGATTCCGAAACCACCGAACAGATGGTCAATTACTACAACCGCGTCCGCGCTTCCATTCATCCGGACGCATCACCTATGGAGTACTGAACCATGCCCGATAAGAAAAAACTGACCGTTACACGTCTTCGCAAAATGAAACAGGAGCACACGCCGATCGTGATGCTCACCGCCTACGACGCCCCGACCGCCCGCCTCGCCGATCTCTGCGGCGTGGATATGCTGCTCGTCGGCGACTCCGTCGGCATGGCGGTGCTCGGCTACGACAACACGCTTGCCGTCACCCTCGAACAGAGCCTTCATCACTGTGCGGCGGTGAAGCGCGGCGCTCCGGATTCGTTCATCGTCGGCGACATGCCGTTCATGACCTATCAGATCTCCCCTGAACAGGCGCTCGCCAATGCCGCGCGCTACATTCAGGAAGCGCACTGCGACGCAATCAAGCTTGAGGGCAACCGTGAAATTGCTCCGACTGTACACCGCCTGACCGCCGCCGGGGTTCCTGTCATGGGACACATCGGACTCCGGCCGCAGCAGTGTCTCGTGGAAGGCGGATACAAGATCGCCGGGAAAACGGAATCCGCCGCGGAAGCGCTCTTCAACGACGCCCGCGCGATGCAGGAGGCCGGAGCCTTCGCAATCGTTCTGGAATGCGTCCCCGCCAAGCTCGCAAAAGAGATCTCCGAATCACTCGACATCCCGACCATCGGTATCGGCGCGGGCGCAGGATGCGACGGACAGGTTCAAGTCGTCAACGACATCCTCGGTCTTTTCACCGACTTCATTCCGAAGCACGCGAAACGCTACGCGAATCTCTCCACGGAAATGCAGCGCGCATTCACCGAATACGTCGACGACGTCCGCAACCGCCGGTTCCCGACCGACGCGAATTCCTTCTGATTTGTTTCAGACAAAAAAAGAGCCTCTGAAAATTCCTGTCCTTCAGGATTTCAGAGGCTTCTTTTTTTACTGAAACTTCAGTATCAGCTCAGAGCTTCCGGATAGAGCGATTTGATGATGCCGAGTTCCAGACCGCGGATTTCAGCGAGGCCTTTCAGACGTCCGATCGCCGTGTAGCCCGGATTCGGGCACGGAGGTTTGGCAAGATCGTCAAGCATCGTGTGTCCGTGGTCGGGACGGAACGGAATGCGCCAGTCTGCGCGTCCCTCTTTGCGGCGGCGGAGCTGTTCTTCGATGATCGCCTTCACAAGCCCGTACATATCGACACAGCCTTCCAGGTGGTTCGCCTCGAAGAAGTTGCCTTCGCTGTCGTGCTGCGTGCTGCGGAGATGAATGAAGCCCACGCGGGAAGCGCAGGATTTGAACATCTCGACAATATTGTTGTCAAGGCGTCCGCTGAAACTTCCGGCGCAGAAACAGACTCCGTTTGCGGGGCTGTCGACCATGTCGAGCAGAACTTTGATATCCTCCTGCGTGCTGAAAATGCGCGGAAGACCGAGAATGGAGCGCGGAGGATCGTCGGGATGAATCACCATGATGCAGCCGGCCTCCTGCGCGACAGGCACGACTTCGGAGAGGAAGTGTTTGAGGTTCGACTTGAGATCTTCGCGGGAGATGGCGCTGTAGCGGGCAAGCATGGCGCGGATGTCTTCCAGCGTCACGCCCTTGAATCCCGGGAAGTTGTCGATGATGCCGCGCGTAAGCGTGTCGCGCTGCCCCGCAGTCATGGAATTGTAATACTCCTCCGCTTTTTTGACCATTTCGGGGGCGTAATCGTTCTCCGCGCCTTTGCGCTTGAGAATGAAGATTTCAAACGCGGCGAATTCCTTCTGATTGAAGAAAAGCGCTTCGGAACCGTCGGGTAGTTTATAATGAAGATCGGTGCGGATCCAGTCGAGAACAGGCATGAAGTTGTAGGTGATGACCTTCACGCCGCACTTGCCGAGATTGCGCAGAGAAATCTTGTAATTCTCAATATATTCCTCGCAGCGTCCCGCGCGGACCTTGATGTCCTCGTGAACGGGAAGGCTTTCGACGACGTTCCAGACAAGCCCGGCGTCTTCGATTTTCTTTTTGTACGCCATGATTTCTTCAACCGGCCAGACTTCGCCGTAGGGAATGTGGTGCAGGGAGCTGACAACGCCCTTTGCGCCCGTCTGGCGCACATACTGCAGCGGCACGGGATCCTTCGGACCGTACCAGCGGAACGATTCTTCCATAAACATGATTCTGTTCTCCTGATGTTGAGGAATGCTCTCTGTATTCTATCATACATTCGGGGAAATTCAATCCGTTTCAAAGAATTTCAGCGAATGTTTTTCCTTGCCGGGAGAACGATCACAGTTTCGGCGTCAAATGCGCGATCAGACGGTCGAACAGGCGTTCATCCATCAGCTCCTCCACGGAAAGCGAACGCAGCATGTCGGCGAGCTCACGCGGGAAAGGACGCGGGAATTCGTACACATCCGGCTTGCGGAACGAAGCGTCGCGGAAGTAAACCGGGGATGCGGCCGCCTGAACGTGTCCGGGCAGTTCCGGATCGCGGAGCAGAGCCAGATACCAGCTGTTTTCATTCTCGTCGATCTCCATCTCAAACTCCGCACGTCCTTCCGCATCGGAAACCAGCTCCCGGGAAACCGGCGTTTCGCCGCAGCGGACAATCTCCGCAGTCACCCTCCCGCCGGGGCGATACCACGTCTCGCACTTCAGCGTGCGGCGTCCGGACGGCGCAAGAACCGCTCCGCTGTACTCGCCGTCGATCGAGAGCAGAATCATGCCCCCGTTTCCGGTGGTGACTGCCGTGCGGCGGTTCTTGACGGCCTCGACGATATTCGCCTCCGTCAGCGCGGGGACATGCACGAACGTTGCACCGCGCCGGCTGCCAGGCGTCCGGCCGACGTCGAACGCGGCGTCCGAAGTCGCCGTAACGCCGATCCGGTAACCGCGGTTCAGAAGCATGTACCAGAAAGCAAGCGGATTCGGGTTGTTTTCGAAATAGAAGAGATCGAGACACGGGCACATTTCCGGGTTGCAGAGCAGCCACAGGAAAACCTCCTTCCCGGTCATGCCGTCGCCGCCGTAATGCGGATGAACCGGAACCGCGACGGCTCCGGCGGAAGCGATGTAACGCAGAGTGAGTTCATAGTTCGTAACCGCTTCCCAGTCATACGCGACATGCGCATGAAGTTCGGAAAGCCCGATGTTTCCGATATGTCCATTCCCGTTCTTCGGAAATTCGCGGTTCAGACGCAGCAGGAAATCCGGACCGGAAAGCAGCTGAGTCCACTTTTCCGGATCGCTTTTCACCCGCGTGTTTTCGTGAGCTTCCGCACAATAGAGCCAGTCGTAATGCTCCGCGCGCGCGGCGAAAGCGTAAAGCGGGACATTGCCGCAATAAAAATTTTCTCCATGGATGATATGCGCATGGAAATCCCCCTTGAACCAGTTTTTCGCCCGCAGGGATTTGTGGTAAGGCTCCGTTTGAATCTCAACTTTGCCGCGTGCGGAAAACACATACTCGCCGCGACTCCAGAAATTCTCCGAATTCTCATACCAGAAGCCGGGCTTGACAAGCGAACCGAACGCGGTTCCGTTCAGGTCAAACGCGCGGACAGGCGTCCCGTCGTCGGTAATCCGGAGGAGCGCATAACCGTCGGTGAATCCATGAACCACGCGGCGCCCCGGCTCGGGCTCCTGACGGAACTGCAGATTCTCCGCCGGAGCGACGACTTGCGGCAGAAACGCATCCGCGCGACCGTCGAGCATCGCCTTGAGCGCATACGTTCCGGGGGCGGCGACTTCGAGCGAAAAATTGCCGCCGCCATCCGCCTGCACAAGCTCTCCGGTTGCGCAGACAATCCACGAACCGGGAAGCGCCCTGCCCGAAAGACGAACCGGCTTCCATTCGTAAAACATTTCCGAATCCGATTCTTCGCCGAACCCCTCCAGCTCAATCCGGTCCTCGTAGACATGGCAGATGCACGCGGTCGGTTCCGTGCAGTTGCAGATTGCCTTCACCGTCTTGTGCAGAACGCCTTTGCGCTGCTGAAGCCCGCCGGGATGATAATGTCCCGCAAAAAAGGCTTTTACATTCGGGTATTCATCCAGAATATCCAGAATCTCCGCACGGTCCCACATATAGGCGTTGGTGTCGTCGTTCAGCAACGGAACATGGGAGATGAGAATCACATTTTCATTTTCCTTCTGCGCCTGCTCCAGTCTGGCGCGGAGCCAGCGGCGCGATTCGGCGGAAAGCATTCCGTCCCATTCGCGGAGCTTGCGCCACGGATGTTCGATTTTGTACTCTTCATACTGCGCATAACGTTTCGAGCCCGGAGGCGCAAAGCGGCTGACATCAAGACCGTTGAGCACAATGAATTCAATTCCTCCGGCTTTGAAAGTGTAGAACAGATCGTCAAGCCCGAACAGACGCTTCAGTTCCTCTTCGGAATTTTTCACAAAGTCATGGTTGCCCACGACATATTTCACCGGATGAACGGATTCCGCATACTCTTCCAGAATCGCCGGGATTTCGTTTTTATCAAGACCGTCGCCCAGATCTCCAAGACTGACAATGAAATCAAGTTTTTTCGCATTGAGTTCATGAATAGTTTTACGAAGCAGAACGCGCGACTCCCGGAAAATGCGTCCAGCCCAGGGGTCGCGGTCGGCAAACTGGACATCGCCGATCAACGCAAACGAAACTTTCGGCTCAGCAGATTGATTCATACAGAATTCTCCCGGATATAATGTTTGCTTTAATTTACGCCGGGTTGTTAAAAAATCAAACAAAAATCAGTGCTTCCCGAACTTTTCCGGGAAAAAGATTTCCTCCGCCATGCGGATTTCCTCTTTCGTCGGTTCAGGCGTATCAAGAAGCGTGTTCTGAATATGGAGCTGTTCCCATTTGTATTCCGCCATCTTGTGGAACGGAAGAAGATCAATGCGCTGAATGCACTTGTACGGTTTGAGATACGCGGCAAGCGCAGTCAGGCGGTCGCGGGTCAGAGAGAGTCCGGGAACCATGACATGGCGGATCCAGACCGTTTTCCCGTGCTCTTCGCAGTAATCAAGCGTGGCAAGGGTGTTCCGGTTGGAATGTCCGGTCAGGTCGCGGCAGAGCGAATCATCCAACGCCTTGATGTCCAGAAGGAGCATGTCTGCAAGGTCGATGACGGAAGCCGAACGGGAGAGCGGAAAGGAGCCAGCGGTGTCGATTGCCGTATGCAGATTTTCCGCACGGCAGCGCCGGAGAATGTCGGAGGTGAACTCCGGCTGGGCAAGCGGTTCGCCGCCCGAAAGAGTCACCCCGCCGCTCAGAAAATTGCGGCAGGAAACTATTTTTTTCACAACCTCATCGGAAGTGACGGAGCGTCCGTCGCGGAGTTCCCAGGTATCGGGATTGTGACAATACCTGCACCGCAGCGGACACCCCTGGAGGAAAACGACAAAGCGCACCCCCGGTCCGTCAAGCGTACCGAAACTTTCATACGAATGAATGCGTCCGGGGATGCCGTCTTCCATGATCAGAACCGATTGTGGAAGGTTCTGTTGACAACGTCGAGCTGCTGTTCGCGGGTCAGCTTGATGAAGTTGACCGCGTAACCGGAGACGCGGATGGTCAGCTGCGGATATTTTTCCGGATGATCCATGGCGTCAAGCAGCACTTCGCGGTTGAGAACGTTGATGTTGAGGTGATGCCCGCCCTCGATGAAGTAGCCGTCGAGCAGCGAAATGAGGTTCTTCTCCTTCTCCTCTTCGTTCTTGCCGAGAGAATCGGGGACGATCGAGAAGGTGTAGGAGATGCCGTCTTCCGCATAGTCGTACGGAATCTTGGAAACGGACTTGAGGGAGGCGACGGCGCCGCTGACGTCGCGTCCGTGCATCGGGTTCGCGCCCGGAGCGAAGGGCTGTCCGGCCTTGCGTCCGTCCGGCGTGGAAGCGGTCTTCTTGCCGTACATGACATTCGAGGTGATCGTGAGGATCGACATCGTCGGGCGGGAGTGACGGTATGCGTAGTGGCTGGCAAGCTTCTTTTCGAAGTCCTTGACGATATCCACGGCAATCTGGTCGACGCGGTTGTCGTCGTTTCCGTATTTCGGAAAGTCGCCTTCCGTGACGAAGTCGACGGCGAGTCCGGCTTCGTTCAGAACCGGCGTGACTTTCGCGTATTTGATTGCGGAGAGACTGTCGGCCAGGACGGAGAGTCCGGCGATGCCGCCCGCCATCGTGCGGACGATTTCCTCATCGTGCAGAGCCATTTCGATGCGCTCGTAGCAATACTTGTCGTGCATGTAATGGATGATGTTGAGGGTGTCGATGTAGAGCTTGGAGAGCCAGTCGGTGATCTCTTCGAAGTTGCGCATGACATCTTCGTACTTGAGCGGCTCCTTGCCGGCGAGAACCGGGATTGCGGGAGCGATCTGCTCGTTGTTGCACTTGACGTCGTGTCCGCCGTTGATCGCGTAAAGCAGAGCCTTTGCGAGGTTGCAGCGGGCGCCGAAGAACTGCATCTGCTTGCCGATGCGCATTGCGGAAACGCAGCAGGCGATACCGTAGTCGTCGCCGAATTTGGCGCGCATCAGGTCGTCGTTCTCGTACTGAATCGAGGAGGTCGCAACGGAGATTTCCGTGCAGAAGCGCTTGAAGTTTTCCGGCAGGCGCGGGCTCCAGAGAACCGTGAGGTTCGGCTCCGGCGCAGGACCGAGATTGACCAGCGTGTGCAGGAAGCGGTAGGACATCTTGGTGACCATGTGGCGTCCGTCGATGGACATGCCGCCGAGGGATTCCGTAACCCAGGTCGGGTCGCCGGAGAACAGCTCGTCATAGGCCGGGATGCGGAGGAAGCGGACGATACGCAGCTTCATGATGAAGTGGTCGACGAATTCCTGAATCTGCTCTTCGGTGAAGACGCCGTTCTTGAGGTCCTGTTCCGCATAGCAGTCGAGGAAGGTGGAGATACGGCCGATCGACATTGCGGCGCCGTTCTGCTCCTTGACCGCGGCGAGATATCCGAAGTAGAGCCACTGGATCGCCTCTTTGGTGTTTTCCGCCGGGCGGGAAATATCGAATCCGTATTTCGCAGCCATCTCTTTGAGTTCAGCGAGAGCCTTGATCTGCTCCGCGATCTCTTCCCGCTTGCGGATGTGATCGGAATCCATCACGTCGATGACCATGTTCTTCTTCGCGGCCTGCTTCTGGGCAATAAGGAAATCAACGCCGTAAAGCGCAACACGGCGGTAGTCGCCGATGATGCGTCCGCGCCCGTAGGCGTCCGGAAGACCGGTCATGATGCCGGCGTGACGGGCGCGCTTCATTTCGTCGGTGTAGACGTCAAACACGCCGTCGTTGTGCGTCTTGCGATACTTGAAGACGTGGTCGACGATCGGATCCATCTGTCTGCCGTAGGCTTCGAGCTGGGTGTGGATCAGACGGATACCGCCGAACGGCATGATTGCGCGTTTGAGCGGAGCATCGGTCTGCAGACCAACGATCTGTTCGAGATCCTTGTTGATGTATCCGGCGTTGTGCGCGGTGATTGTGGAGATGGTTTTCTCATCAATATCGTAGACGCCTTTGCGTTCGCGCTCGACTTTCATGAGATCCAGGAGCTGGTTCCAGAGAGCTTTGGTGCGCTCGGTCGGTGCGGTCAGGAATTCCTTGCCGCCATCGTACGGAGTGTAGTTGCGCTGGATGAAGTCCCGTACATTGACTTCCTTGTTCCAGTTTCCGGTCTTGAAGTTCATTTGCATATCCTTTCTGAACTTAGTTTTTTGAGAATTGTTTTTATTTTCGAGATGTAATATACACCGTAAAAGCCATTTGTCAAATAGAAAAAATTAGTTTGAACTAATTTTTCCATTTAAAAGAGATTCCGCCGTGCTTGAACACGGCGGAAGAAAACTTTTTTACGGAAGAAGAACCAGATCCATCCACTGGCCGGGCATCTTCCGGTAACCGATTCCCGGAGTCAGCTCCAGATAGCCGGTGCGCTCTTTGCCGTTGTTCAGATTAACCAGCGATCCGAGACGCATCACCGAATACGGCATCAGTTTGAACGGGCTGACCGCACGGCGCGGAAATGCAATTTCATACACAGTCCGATCCGCGTATTTCCGGATTGCAACCGGGACTTCATCCGCAGGCAGGAGCCCCTGCTGTTTGTTCAGACTGTCATACATGGCACTCGAAGCCCAGCGGCGGTACACCCGCGCCTCTTTGCCCATCATGCCGATGGAGTATTCAAAATCGTCGTCATCCAGTGATTCACGGTCCGCCGGAGCATTGCGGAGCGGGTCAAAGCAGACTTGAACACTGTCGTAGCACCAGACATTTCCGGCAAGGGAAACATCGGGCAAAGCATGCAGTTCCGGCTTGAACACCTCGATCGCGGCATAGAGATTGTTGTCATCCCAAGCATAACGCAGGTTCGCGGTAACCGCGTTTTCCGCCGCACCCCAGTTTTTGTGGTCCCGCGGATCGGTATTGCGAGAATCCAGGCGGATCGCAGCCGCACGCTCCGACCAGTCGGAGAGATCCCCGTCGATCTTCAGCGGAGCAGCCGTTTTGTATGCGAGGATTCCGCGCAAATCAATTGCCAGTTCCCGTTTTTCCTTGCGGGACGGAACTTCCACCTGCAGTTTGATTTTGCGTGACGAAGTCGAAACCGGATTTTTCAGCAGGAATTCCGCGCTTCCGGAATCTTCACCGGGGATTCCCTTCAGAATCTGTTTTGCGGAACCCTCAATCTCATCGGCGTTGAGCACGGTGACAGTGCAGTCGAACGGACGCCCCGTAATGTTGCGGACATGAACCCGGAATTTGCGCGCATCGGTAATCGCCGGCTCCACTTCCACACAGGTTCCGGAATTGTTGGTCAGCGAAGCGTTCTCAATCAGCTTCACAAGTTCCGCCGTGCTGAGTTCGCTTTCCAGATAGACCGGATGAGGAGTCAAATCAAGGACTTCCGCAGAGATCCGGTTTCCGAGAAGGTCATACGCAGTCAGCTTCGCGGCGTCCGCTTTGGAGAAACGCATAACAGACGGCTCGCCTTTCCATTTCCACAATGCTGCCGTGCGTTTCTTTCCGTGGTCGAAAACGAAGCAGCGGTAATTAAGTCCCAAACGGGCGCGACCGGAGAACGCGGCAGTCTCCAGACGGTCAATCAGGTTGCGGAGTGCAAAGAACGTAATGTTCGGAACCGGCATGTTGTCCGTACCCGGATTGCCCATGAATAGAAGGTTCCAGCCGCTTCCGCAGTGCGTGCTGTCAAGACAGAACAGATAGTACCGTTCCGCTCCGCCGGCATAGCCATGAATCATGTTGCGAATTGCCCGGGAAGCGGAAATCCGGACGTAGTCCGTAATTTTCTGATCCGCAAGTGCAGGAGGTACTACAACACCCGCCTCAGTCGCCATCTGCGGAATCTTGCGGAATGTATCAGTCATCTTCTGCAGACGAACCGCCTCTTCCGCATAATCCGGAAGTTCCGGCTCCAAACGGTAAGGATGATAAGTAATGTAATCCAGCAGATTGTTTTTGTCTTTCGCAAGAATCGCAGCAATCCAGGTAAAATCGATCTGATTTGCCACAGGTCCGCCGATTTTCGCCTGCGGATCGTATTTTTTCACAATCCGCCCCATATCATCAATCTGTTTCCAGTTTTTATCCACAGACCATCCGGAAATATTCGGTTCGTTCTGCGTTTCATAAATTTCCACCAGACCGACGTACTTCTGAACATATGCCTCAAACTTCTTGAGCCACGCATTCCAAAGTTCCGGGTTGTCGCGCTCCTTTGCATCCATCGAAACACAGAGCATTATCTTGATCCCCTGGCTCTTCAGATACGGGAGCTGCTCAAAACTGTACCACAGAGAACCGGACGCCGTTCCGTTGCGGATTGCACCAATACGGAAATCCTTGAAGTAAGGCATCAGCAGTTTCATATTCTGCATGGCTCCGACTTCAATTCCTGAACGGAAATCAGGGTTCTGATTTTTTTCGATTATGCCAAAATAGAGCGTACTCTCTGCAGTTTTACCGCCTGCCTTGCAGACAAATGTCAAATTTGCCGCACCGCGCAGACCGGACGGAGGAAGAATCTCAAATGAAAATTTCTTTTTCCCATCCAGAGAAAATTTCTGTTCCGGCGACTGGAATACCGGCTTTCCAGTCCAGTCTTTCAAAACATAGGAGATGCTGCAGTCGAGCGGTTTTCCTGTGTAATTTTCTGCTTCGGCTTCCGCATGAACCGTTTCACCTGCGTAATAGTACCCGTTTTTATGTGCGTGTTCCGCACGCAGATGCACCGGAGCGTCATCGCGGAACTCGGAATGTCCGCCAATCGCATAGGAAGCAGAATCCACCCAGAGCGTCCCCTGTGACTTATCTGCCGGAGCAACATAGGGCATTACGACTTCTGTTCTGCGAGGATACGCATTGACTAAATCGCCGAAAACCTGGAATCCCTCTCCCTTCATTCCCCATGACGGCATATAGAGCTCATACTTTTTCCATTCCTTCCCGACTGCCACCCGTTTCGCGGCGGCCTGCCCGTTTCCAAGGAAAAGCCCCATCTCCACACTCATGGGACGGTCGGATTTCATATAAACCGTAAATGATGTCGGCTGTCCGGCTCGGTATGGAACTGGATTGAAGTGAAGACGTCCATAGGAAAAATCCGTTTTCTTTTCAACCCGGAAAGAATAGCGTCCAGTGTGCGCCGTTGCAGAATCAAGGGAAATGTCATTCTGTGAATCAATGACAATCTTCCGCCAGTCAATATGCTTTTCATGAAGCGTGTGCTTTGCGAAATCCAGGGAAATGGTAACGATACTGTTAAACCCGTCCTCCGCACCGCCGTTGCGAATATGATTGACCGAGGAATCCACAGCTTGTTCACTTTTACGTTTTTCGTAAGAGAAAAAACGGAGGGAACGGAAGCGGTAAATGCCGGGCGCCTTGAGATCGGTTCGCAACCATATGTTTTCAACGCCATCAATGACCGGAGTTTCAAAAGAGAGTTTTTCATTCTCTTTTCCACTCAACTGCTCCCGCTTCATTCTCCAAAAATGTGCGCCTTTGTTTGAAAGCACCAGCAGATCGATTCCGGCGCCCGCAGGACCGGAGCAGATAACTTCCATCCGGTTGATTTTCTTCGGATTTTTCTCCGCTTTCGGAGAGCAGAAGAATTCATCCGGGCGGATACCATGCCAGCCGATCATGAACGTTTTTCCCGTTTTAAATTTCTCGTAGAACGCCCGTGTATCAACGATCAGCTCATCGCCTTTCAGTTCCATTGAGACAAGATTTTCGTCTTCGTTTGGAAGCTTAAGTCCTCCGAACGGTCCCTTCTCTTTTGCAAAAATCCAGAAACTGGTTTTCTGTTCATTCTGCTTCAGATTTGCACCATCAAACTGCATCTCGTATGCTTGTGAACAGAGACACAGGGATGCAGCGGCACAGAGTAGAAGTTTTTTCATAATTCAATCCTTTTTTAGTTGTTAAAGAGCATTTACAAAAAGTTGTCTTTCCCGATGCAATGGAGAACCCCACGGAGTAGCAAGAAAACTCTGCGTCCGCTGCTCGACATGCCCATCCAGCATGACAGCATTTGCGGTTGCCATTGGGGATGGAACTCCAGTAATTGCCCCGGGCGATCCGCTGTAATTGGTTCCAGGTGTCCAGGGGGGACACGGATTCGCGCCCGGCCCATGCATATAGAAACGCTGTCCGGTCAAATCTCCAGTAGCGGAAAGCTCCATGTTGTCATAGCTGTCTATGGCAAGCATCCGCGAAGAAAGATTTTTCAGATTTCCAATGCGTGAATGAATTGTTTTTCCAGTGTTCAGGAACGTTCCCCAGTTTCCTCCGCCGATCTGCGGATACATGATCATCGATGACATCGCATAGGTCGGTCCCCACTGCAATTCACTTGCACTGGAACTTGGACAGCGGAAAATTTTGACATTCCGGCAATCCGCCTGTTTTCCGAGACCTTCATTTTTACGTGTAATCTGCACATATTTTGTTTCATAAAGTGTTTGCTGGTACTCTCTCGGAATCGGGAACCAGGAATTGCTCGCATCGTAGTACTGCATCAGCACAAGCCCGACCTGTTTCAGCTGATTCTTGCAGCTGATGTTTTTCGCTTTGTCCCGCGCCTTGTTCAATGCCGGCAGAAGAATTCCAGCGAGAATTGCAATGATCGCAATTACCACTAAAAGTTCTATGAGCGTGAATCTCTTCACACACGAACTCCGGCTGTGCGACCGGCGGCCGCATCCTCTTTTTTCTGTTTTCTGCATTATGCTCTCCTTTTTTAATTTGAGGTTTTATCGTTTCGTTTGGCAAGAGTCCGTCCGTCATAGACGACCGGCTCCAGAAATGCAGACGGAATCCGCGCAATACGGCCGTCGGCGTGAGCAAGAATCCCGGAACAGATATGCTCCGCTATCTCCGCCGTTGCGTTGGATACCGAGTTGACGCAGGTCGTCGCCGAGCGCGCATAATTGTTCGCATTCAGGGTAATCAGCCCCATGTCACCGGGAATCGTGCGCCCCTGACCGTTCAGGACTTCAAGAACCAGCGGAAGCTGGTCGTCCGTCGAAAGGAACATTGAATCATATCTCAGGTCTTTTGCAAGCTCCGCAGTTTTCCAGATATAGCTTTGCAGAATCCCTTTTCCGCCGTCGTAAAAGACTTCGCGGACATCCGTTCCGCAATCAAACTTCATTCCGTATTCGCGGCATTTCCGCGCAAATCCGGCGATCCGTTTCTGATACGGCACGTAACAATGATCCGTAAAGTTCGGAGTCAGCAGCACGGGCGAACGGAATCCGTGGCGGTACAGCTCCTCCGCCGCCAGCTCACCGACTCGCTCGTTGTCCACGGCAATGATGGAGGAATTCTCATCTCCGGGAAGGTCGTCGGGGTAAATGATATGCCGTCCTTCCTCCTCCCAGCGCGCAATCAGCTCTTCCAGATTTCCGCGGCCGGTGACGATGATATACTGTTCCTTCCGTTCCGCAAGCTTCCGCAGATCCTCTTCAATCTCTTCCGGCCAGAACCGGAGCAGAAAGAGTTCGGCGGTCAGCGGATATGCTCGGAGCTGTTCCGTGAGTGCCGCCCAGAGACGCGCCCACGCAGGATTCGCAATCGCATCACGCCCCGCCGCTATGTAGAGAACCGGAATTTTGTTTGCGGAAGGATTGATGACGCGTCCGTTCGCCCCCTGAATCAGAAGTCCGGAGCGCTCCATCTCCTTGAGAATTTCGCGGATAACGCTTCGGGAGCCGCCGGTCCGGACCGCGAGTTCGCGTTCGGACGGAAACGCCGTCTGTTCCATCGCAAGCTGACTGCGCAGAAGATCGCGGATCTTCTCCTCCGTCACTTCTCTCGGCTGATTGCTGCGTGTTGCTCCCATCTTTCCTCCTGAAAATCCAAAACATACCACTTGGTTTGTTTTAATTATACAACAAAGTTGCGAATTTGTCAAGCCCCTTTTTTCAAAAAAGTGCAAAATTAGTTTCCGTAACTCAGCTCTATCATCGAATGGCAGGTGAATGCGGGAGCATCAAACGCAACCGCCCCCTCCGCCGTCCGCGCAAACGCAAGCTCCATTCCCTCCGGAACGAGACGGACGGAACGGATGCTTTCCGGAAGATTCAGCTCTATGCGGACGGGTCCCGCCGGGTTCAGGTCTTCGATGACTTCCAGCGCACTGCGTCCTGCCCTGGTCCCGCCGTCGAGGGTCACTTCACCGCCGCGCAAAATGGTGTTTGCATACAGCAGGTGCAGAACATAGCGTTCTTTCTCCCGCTGGCGCATCAGCGTAACGCGTCCCTGCGAGGGAAGCCCGGAGACCGAAAGCAGCGTCCCCTCCCCCATGAAGCGGCGGATGGCATTGACGATGAACTCCTTCACAATCACCGCCCCGTAAGCGCGGTAAATGGAAAAGACCGGATGCGCGAAATAAAGAATCCGGCCGCTCATCACTCCAGCGTCATAACCGGAAGGTTCCGGGCGGAACGGGGTGTGCTGATGACTGCAGAAGTGCTCGTAAGTCCGGTTGAAATAGGGATCGTACACTTTGCCGAGCGAAACACCGCCATTGACGCGGATTCTCTGCGAGGTCATGTACATGACAAACGGTGTATGAACGCTTTCCGGAGCAAACGGATCTGCGGGCTCTATGTAATCCGGCTGATAAGGACTCTGCCCTTCGTGGTCTACGTTTAGCGGAAGAACAAACGCTTCGCGGTCTTCCGCCATTCCGCTGGTTCCGGAGAGAACCAGGCGACCTCCGTTTTCCAGAAAACCGTTCAGTTTCCGCGCAAGCGCAGGAGAGAGCCGGACCTCATCCGGCAGCACCAGAAACCTGTATCTGCTCCAGTCCATCTCGGTATCGACAATATCAAACGGGATATGGGCTTCAAGCAGGATGCGGGACGCGCCGACGTCGCCGGGCAGCATTTTTTTCTCGGAACGCCCCGGAGTCAGACCGCTGAGAACCGCAACTTCCGCGGCAGATTCAACATGATCGCACCACGCCTCTTTCTCACGGATTTCACGGTAAACGCTTCCGATCATGTCATAGGTGGAGACATCCAGTTTCCCGCAGGGATGCAGCTGATCGCCGATACTGCACTTGGAACCGTTCGCAATCATCGCGGAACATTCGTAACGCAGAGCATTCGGATGTTTGAATCCGCCGAACTCTCCCCAGGTCGTGTGAAACTTCCCGGTCATGCCGAGGAACTCAAAATTGAGATTGCGGACATAAGCCGCGGACATCGGGTAGTGGTCGTAGCCCCAGCCGCCGGTAGGCAGAGATTCCAGCTCCAGATGCGAAAAATACTGCAGAATCTTCCCGCTCCCGATCGAGACATGTCCGGAATTATGGAAAAGCGGCATATCCGGATTGATGGATTTCACGGTTTCATAAGTCTTCCGGTAATATTTGAGGAGCACCTGTTTCGCGTACGCTCTCCGGTCCTCTTCCTTCAGCGGGTCAAACCCGTTCTCCTTCATTCCTTTCATACAGTGCGGACAGCAGCAGGGTCCCTGCGAAACGATATCGGTGAAAATTCCATTCGCTTCCGGAAAGAGCTCAAGGACCTCGCGGATCTCGTCGCAGAGAAAATCCAGATATGGAGAATTGAAACACATCTTGTGGAAATGCGGAAAAAGCGGATCGTATATCTTCCCGGAAGGCTCCATCTCCCCCCATTCCGGATGCAGTGCCGATGCATAGTTGTTGAGTCCGGCAGTCAGATAAATCGGAGTCTTGACGTCGATTTCCCTGCAGGCGTCAACCTGGGCGCGGAGCAGGTCAAAATTCAGGTTCGGATGACGGCATCCGACTTTCGTATTGTAATAGGCGTAGCCGTGGTGACAGCAGGCAAACAGGGTTATGGAATCAACAGCCGCGTCCAGAAGAGTTCTCTGCCACTCTTTCTTATTGAACTTTTCTCCGATCCCGGGAATCAGGGGAGACGTGTGAAAATCCAGATGAACCTGTCTGAAACGCATATGTCATTACCTCTTTTGTTTTTCATTGAAGCTCATTCTTCATCGCCGGAAACCATATTCGGCATCCAAAACATACCATTTGGTTTGTTTTTAATTATACAGCGAAGTTGCGGATTTGTCAAGTCCCGTTTATCAAAAAAGCGGGAAAAAGAGGTTTTCGGGAAGTTCGGAGAGCAAAAACGCATTTTTTTTTCCACTTTTCCTTGCCATTTGCATTTTGCGATGTATAATATAAGCTTATTGCATTGTAAACTAACCATCAATAAGGAAAGACAATAATGACGGAATTTTTCGTTCTCGCTCAGGGAGCTCCGGCTCCGGCCGCGGCGCCCGCGCCCGCAAAAACCACAACCGCAACCGCCGCAGTTCCGGCAGCAGACGCTCCCGCGGGACAGCCCCAGCCGCAGGGCGGACTCAGCGGCTTCATGGGAATGCTCCCCATGATCCTCATCATCGCCGCTATGTTCTACCTCATGTGGCGCGGACAGGCGAAAGAGCGTAAAAAACGTGAGGCCATGCTCACCTCCATCAAGAGCGGTGACAAGGTCATCACCATCGGCGGAATCCACGGAACCGTCGCTGAAGTCAAGAACGACGGATTCGTCATCAAGATCGCCGACAATGTCAAGATCGAAGTCACCAAAAACGCGGTCGGCTCTGTCGTCAACGTTGGAGATGCTGTTACAAAATGAACAAGAAACCGATTCTTCTCAGAAGTTTCTTTGCCCTCGTGGTGCTTGGAGTCTTTCTGTTCTCCATGTACCCGCTTGGACAGACGGACTTCTATGCAAGCATGAAGAGCATGTTTGTGAACCCCGCCGATCCGAAGATCGAAGAGGTTTGCAAACTAGCCAAAGCCAAGCAGGAAGCCGATAAAAGCATGTACGCCTCGACGGCAATCGAAGAGGCAGCGCGCGAAAAAGGCGTGCTGCTTACCGATTACGTCAAACCGCGTATCGTCAAGAGCCAGAGCCTGACCAACAACCGCGACGTGCTTGCACATGCGCGCAAGCTCTCCGCGGGCTCGATCCGCCTCGGTATCGACCTCAACGGCGGCGCGGAGTTCCTTCTCGAACTCGAGCCGAACGAAACAGGTTCCGATGCGGCGCAGAAACGCAAAGACATTGAAAACAATTTTGAGCGTTACCGCGACGTCGCCATCGAAACCCTCCGTACGCGTCTCGAAAGCGAAAACATCTTTGAAAGCGAAATCTCCCCCGCAGGAGGCAACCTCATCTCCCTCCGCGTGCCGATCGTTTCCAAAGAGGAAAAATCCCGCCTGGAACGCCTCATCAAAATGTCCGCGCGCCTGAGCTTCTCGCTCGTCCACCCGGAGAACGACAAACTCGTCCAGGCTTATCTTGCCGACCCCGAGAACTTCACCGCTCCCGAAGGTTACAAGATGATGGAAAATGCCGAAACCGGACGCGGCGGCAAAGTCCGCCGGGGCATTTACTTTGTCGAACGCGAAGCGCAGATGGACGGCAAGGACATCTCCGACGCCTTCCCGACGATGAGCCAGTTCGGTCAGCGTGAAATCATTCTGAACTTCAACCCGGCCGGCGCCCAGCGCTTCGGAGAAGTCACCAGCAAAAACGTCGGCCGCAAGCTTGCAATCATCCTTGACAACGTTCTCTACTCCGCCCCGAACATCCAACACGCGATCACCGGCGGAACCGCACAGATCACCGGAGACTTCTCCCGTGAAGACGCCGAGACGATCTCCAAAGCGCTCGTCAGCGGCAGCGTTCCGTTCAAGGTCAAAGTCCAGGCGCAGTACGACATCGACCCGACCATCGGCAAAGAGACGGTCAACGACGGTCTCTGGTCCGGTATCGCCGGAACGATTCTCGTCATGATCTTCATGGCGGTCTACTACATGCGTTCGGGTCTGGTCGCAAACATCTCCCTGATCGTCAACGCACTGCTGATGCTCGGCGCCATTGCCGCGTTCGGCGTCACTCTCACCCTCCCCGGTATCGCGGGTATCATCCTGACTATCGGTATGGCTGTCGACGCGAACGTTCTGATTTACGAACGAATCCGCGAAGAAATCGCGGAAGGCAAGACGGTTCTCAACGCCATTGACATCGGCTTCGACAAGGCGTTTGCGGCGATTTTCGACTCCAACATCACCACCCTGTTCGTCGCCCTGATCCTGCTCTGGCAGGGAACCGGCGCAATCAAGGGATTCGCCATGACTCTGGCGATCGGTATCTTCACGACCCTGTTCACAGCAGTCTTCCTGACTCGTCTGCTCTTCGACCTCATGACCCGTTTCACCACGGTCAAGAGCCTGAAGATGCTCCAGGTCATCAAGCCCGGAACCAACATCAACTTCTTCAAGTATGCAAAACCGGTAATGCTGTTCTTCGCCCTGCTGATTGTCGCAACGTTCGTCACGCTCGGCATCCGCGGACGCGATGCGCTCGGCATCGACTTCACCGGCGGCACGCAGATTGAGCTCGATTATCAGAAACTGGTTCCCGCCGAACAGATTGAAAAGGTTCTCTCGCACGCCGGATATCAGGTCAAAGTCAACTACAAGACCCCCGGTTCAATGGCCTCCGACAAGAAGAAGCTCGAAATAATCCTGCGCGACAAACACGGCGCCGTTTCCGAAACCGCCGAAACGGTCGGACAGGACAAGATGACCACGGTCAGCAATCTGCTGAACAAGAGTTTCCCGGAGGCGAAATACACGCCGGACCGCCAGTCCACGCTCGGTTCGCTGATCGGTGAAACCTTCACAAAATCGGCGATCCTGTCCCTGGCCCTCGCGATCCTCGGCATGCTGATCTACATGACAATCCGCTTCGAGTTCTCCTACTCGATTGCGGCAAACCTCGGCACGCTGAACGACGTCATAGTCTCCATGGGCATCTTCCTGATGTGCGGCGGAGAACTCACGCTGAACGTCGTCGCCGCGGGTCTGACCCTGCTCGGCTACTCCATCAACGATACGATCGTCAACTTCGACCGCATCCGCGAAAACCGCAAGCTTATCAAGGGCATGAGCTACCGCGAGATTGTCAATCTCTCGATCAACCAGACCCTCGCCCGTACGATCCTGACCTCCGTGACCGTCGCCTTGGTGCTGATCATGCAGCTCTGCTTCGGCGGCGCGGCGATCCGCGATTTCGTATTCGTCATGCTGATCGGCGTAGTCGTCGGAACCATCTCAACGATCTTCGTCTCGGTCATCATCATCGCTTACTGGCACAAGAACGACAAGGGCATTCCCGAGGATTCCGCAAAGCCGGAACCGAAGAAAGCCTGAGTCCTTCCATTCGGCAATCAGGGACGGGTCCGCGCAAAACGCGGCCCGTCCTTTTTCATACCACACTTCTGAGGTTTTCCATGCCAACTCCGGTTTACTACGCAAACTGTCCGGACTACACGCCGGAACATCTGCAATCCGCGCTCGGCGGCATTCTCCCGGGGCAGATCGACGCTTTCGGCGGAGTCTCGCACAAGCGCATCATGCTCAAACCGAATCTGCTCGCATGGCGGCGCGCGGATGATATTGCGTGCGTGCACCCGAAACTCATCGTCGAAACCGCGCGGTTCTTCCTCGACGCCGGCGCAAAGGAAGTCGCCCTGCTCGAAAACCCGGCGGTCCAGACCGCTCCCGCAATCATCCGCGCAATGGGAATCGACGAGGAGCTGAAAAAGCTCGGCGTCCATGTCGCCAACTTTTCCGATTACAAGCGCCTCCCCCTGCCCCCGGAAGTCAAATTCCACAACATCGAACTCGCCGCGGAGTTTCTCGAATACGACGCCGTCGCAGACATCGCAAAGGCGAAAACGCACGCCATGATGATTCTCACGCTCTGCGTCAAAAATCTTTTCGGACTGGTCAAGGGATGCGACCGCATGGGCTGGCATCTCGCCGTCGGACGCGACTTCGCGAAATTCGCAGACATGCTGCTCGACATCCACCTATCCGTCCGCCCCCGCTTCAACATACTGGATGCGGTGACCTGCATGGAGGGCAACGGCCCCGGCAGCGGAACGCCGGTTCACCGCGGATTCCTTGCCGGTTCATCCGATTCCCTCGCGCTCGACGCCTCCGCCGCCGCGATATTCGGCGTTCCGAATCTGCTCCTTCTGCGCAATGCGAAAGAACGCAAGCTGGATTTCGCATACGAAAACTGCGGAGACGTGCCGCCCGTCAACCCGCTGAAGCGTCCGGACCCGCCGGGCGTTCTGACCGAATGGGGAGTGTTTCTTCCGCCGTTCCTCAAAGGACTTCTGCGCGATTTCGCGGTTTCCAAACCGCGGCTGGATCCCTCGCGCTGCATCGGATGCGGACTCTGCGCGAAGATGTGTCCGCCGCAGTCGCTGAAGCTGAAAGACGGCAAACCGGTGTTCGATCTGCCGAACTGCATCCGCTGCTACTGCTGTCAGGAACACTGCCCGAAAGGGGCGATCACTCCGCACAAAACGCTCGCCATGCGCGCCGCCGCCCGCGTGGAGGACGGTATACGCGCACTGTTCGGAAAACACTGAACGAGACATCCGGAAATGTTAAAAGCGTAACATCGTTTCCGGATGCAAAAACCTTTCTTTCCATTGACATTTTCCGGTAAACGGAGTAATGTACAGAGAAAGAAAGGCACAATATGAACCGCATCAATTTCAGAGAAATCGCCCGGGAGCTGAACATCAGCCACACCACGGTCTACCGCGTCATCAACAACGCCCAGTGCGTCAGCGACGCCACCCGCGTCCGCGTCTTTGATGCGCTGAACCGCCACGGCTGCTACCGCGATGCACGAGTCAAACCGCAGACCGTTCTGCTTGATTTTGACGAGAACGCCGCCTCCTCTTACATGCGCGATTTGCTGAATCTGCTCCGGAACCGTCTTGCAGGAAATCCTTTCCGCTGGATTGAAACTTCACACGGAACCGGCCGCACGAAGTTCCTGCTGGCCTGCCGCGACGCGCACATCGTGGTCTTCGCTCCGATGGCGGACCGCGATATTTACGACCGCGCGAAAGAGGTCAATCCCGATCTCCTCATTCTGAATCTGCTCGACGACGCCGCAGGCGACATTGCGATAGCCACGGATGATTTTCAGGGCGGGCAGCTCGCCGCCCGGCGGCTTTATGAATGCGGACACCGCACACATCTCGCAGTCACCGTTCCCGCGCCGGAGGACGGCCTGCAGCATTCATTCAGCAACCGGGCCAAGGGCTTTCTCGCGGAAATGATGTTCCTTGCTCCGAATTGCAGAATCGAACGCTGGGAAGTTCCGCTCAGGCGGACACGGAATTCTCTGCCGCAGAAACTCAAGCACAAACGGCGTCCGAGCGCGGTCTTCGCAACCGGACTTTACTTCGCGAAAAAAACCGCAGCAGCCTGCTCCGCGTCCGGACTCCGCATTCCGGAAGACATCAGCCTCCTCGGATTCGACAAGCCCGACTGCACGGAGCCGCCATGCGACAGCATCGTTTTCAACCCGGAACAGATCGTTTCCTGGGCGGAATTCTTCATCATGAACCGTCCGGTCATCAAAAACGGCGCGCCCGTTCATCTGCTTCTCGACATGAAACTAGAAACACACGGAAGTGTGAAACGCCTCAACCCAACTCCATGAAAAAAGAAACCTGAAACCGAAAGGACAGTACATGAAAAGCATTTTTAAACGCTATGCGGAGAACCCGGTTTTATCGCCGGAGGATATGCCCGGCGACTGCTTTGCCGTCTACAACGGCGGCGCAGTCAAAATCAACGGAGAGTACATTGCACTCGTCCGGACCGAGGACTCCGCCCGTTACCAGCGGATCTGGTGCGCGCGAAGCCGCGACGGCTACCGTTTCACGCCCGATCCGGAGCCGGTGAAAATCGTTGCGGACGACATGGACGAGTATCTTAAGTACGCGAAGGATTCGTTCTTCGATCCGCGCATCAATGTCGTGGAAGGAAAATTCTACGTCACCTATGCGGCGTATACGTTCAAGTACGGAAGCCGCATAGGACTCGGCGTTACGGAGGATTTCAAAACGATCCGTCATATCGGGTTCCCGCTCCATGTGCTGAACCGGAACGCAGTGCTCTTCCCGGAGAAAATCGACGGTCTCTATATCATGCTGCATCGTCCGGAGGGGGGCGGCGGCGGAAACATCTGGATTTCCCGCTCGCCCGACCTGCGGTTCTGGGGAGATTGCGAGGTTGTCGCCGACCGCGGGAGCGGACGGTGGGACAGCCTCAAGATCGGCGCGGGCTGTCCGCCGATCCGCACGGATCGCGGCTGGCTGGTCATTACCCATGCGGTTGACGGAAACTGCGCAGGACAGCACTACACCATCGGAGCAATCCTGCTCGACCTCAAGAACCCGGCAAAGATGATTGCGCGCTCACGGATGCTGATGTGTCCGGAAGCTCCGTATGAAACGAACGGATTCGCCCCGAACGTCATTTTCCCCTGCGGCGCAATTCCGGAAGCGGACGGCTCCCTGAAGGTCTACTACGGCGCATCGGACAACTTCGAATGTCTCGCGGAAACCACTGTACAGGAACTTCTCGACTCCTGCAAATACTGATTGAATCAGTGAAACAGAAAACAGCGTTTTGCAGAATTTTTCAACAGTTCTGCAAAACGCTGTTTCTTTATTGAGATTAAGAAATATTCTCTCAGAGAGCAAGCATCCGTTCAATCGGACGGCGTGCGCGCTCCATGAGCTCTTCCGGCAGTTCCACGCGCGGCTCCATCGTCTCCAGAGCCTCGAGAATGCTTTCAAGCGTAATCTTCTTCATATTCGGGCAGTGGACAACCGGGGCGAGCGGGATGAATTCCTTGCCGGGGTTCTCCTTTTTCATGCGGTGGATGATGCCGTGTTCGGTTCCGACCAGGAACTGCTTGGCGTCGAGTTCACGCACTTTGCGCAGCATTCCGCCGGTGCTCAGCGCATAATCGGCGAGATCAACCACTGCGGGACGGCATTCGGGGTGAACCATCAAAACGGCGTCCGGATATTTCTTCCGGTTTTCCTCGATGATTTCAGGAAGAATCTTGTTGTGTGTGGGACAGAAGCCCGGCCAGAGTTCCATCCTGCGTCCGAGGGTGCGGGCGACATTCGCGCCGAGGTTCTGATCCGGAAGGAACATGATCTCGCGGGCAGGATCAATCGACTTCACGATTTTTTCCGCATTCGCGGAGGTGCAGCAGATGTCAACTTCCGCCTTCGCCGCGGCAGTCGTGTTCACATACGCGACCAGAACGGTGTCGGGATGAGCCTTGCGGTATTCGGCAACGGCTTTGCCGTCCGCCATGTCCGCCATCGGGCATCCTGCGCCGCGGACGGGGTGGAGAACGGTTGCTCCGGGAGAGAGAATCTTCGCAGTTTCAGCCATGAAGGAAACGCCGCAGAAGACAATGACCGGCGCTTTCGAGTCGCGCGCCTTGATGCTGAGTTCCAGAGAATCGCCGACGAAGTCTGCAACATCCTGCACTTCACCTTCGACGTAGTTGTGCGCCAGAATCACGGCGTTGCGTTTTTCTTTCCATTCACGAATTTGCTGCTGAAGCTGTTCCGCGTTCATTTCAGGTTCCTCCCGGTTGATTGTGAATTGTAATATACTCCGCCCCGCCCGTATTTTCAACCGGCATTCCGATTTTCGCGCGATTCCGCCGAACATGTCGCCGCGGACAGAAGAAGCGATCCCCCCCGTATTGCGCATTCAGATTAAAGGCAGGGAGATCAGCTGGTTGTCATACAGAGTTACCGCCTCCCGATACCAGCGTCCCAAAGCCGGAATTTCCGGAGCCTTGCTGATAATCCGGTTCAAAAATGAAGCGGGGTCTGAAATTTTCCCCTGAAGGATTTCCTGTTCCGTGATGCGGGAAAGCAAAATTTCCTTGTGCGAGCAGCGCCCCCGGTCATAAACGATGAAAATGGAGCCGTCGAAAGCCAGCGCAGCTTCAGGGTAGGAAGTTTCCCTCGCATCCAGCGTCAGAACGAAAGGCCAGGTTTTGCCTTCGTCTTCCGAAAGCATGGCGCTCATCATCACTCTTTTTTCCGGCGAAAGATTCTTGACCATCAGAATTCTGCCGGACGGAAGGCGTTTCCAGAAGAAACGGCTGCCGGGATCCGGCAGGTCGCGGCGCAGCACGGGTTCGCTCCAGCGGCGTCCCGAATCGGCTGATTCCGTATAGGCCAGAGCTCCGCACGTCGTGCGCGCAAGCATCATCACCTTTTCATGATCCGCAGTTTCAAGAAACATGGCTTCGTCAAAATCGGTGCTGATCTTTTTCGGACCGGAACAGGGCGAAAAGTGTTCCCCTTGATCCGCAGTCTCAAAAAAAGCGTAATTGTCGGTCATCCAGTTGTAAGCCGGAAAAAGCCAGCGTCCGTCAGCAAGGAATTCCGGAGCGCAGCGCATAAAACCTTCTCCGAGAAAGAAGGGGGCGGAAAACTCAGGTTCTTCTGAATCGGGATCGGCGCATATCATGGCCCATTGATTCAGATGTCCGGGAGCATTTCGCGGAAGAGCCCAGTTGCGCTGAACCCAGCATACCCAGAGACGCGCAAGAGGATCAATGAATATTTCAATATCCAACGCCTGTATTTTCTGATCGGGGCAGCCCTCCAGAACAAACAGTTCCCGCCAGTTTTTTCCGCCGTCTCCGGAAACGGTCAGCAGGTTGTAATTCAGCAAAGAGGGTTCCTTGGAACCGCCGGAATACCAGCCGGCATAAATTTTCCCGCCTTTTGTGCAGGCGATGGTGGGACATCCCTGGTACAGACGGTTTTCCAGCTGAAACCGTTCCGCGGTCAGGGCTTTTCTTGAAGCCGTAAATGCGTGTTGAATCATCGTTGTCTTTCCTGAAAGTGATGAAAACATACCGGGAGAACACCTGAAAACCGGAACGGATGAATTTTGAACGGATTCCGAAAAAATTTCATAACTCCCGGAGGGAGCGGCTGAGGCCGCCCTCCGGAAACGAATGAAACACGGACTCTTCGGGGTTGTCCGAAACCGCCGAAACAATTTTCAGATACACGGGTTACTATACAGCATGTTCATCCGGATGTCAATGCGGAAAAACGGAAAAGATTCGATGTTCCGCCAAACGGCTGCGCGGTCCCCGTCCGCAGAAGAGCGCGAAACACGTCGTTTTTTCCGGTCCGCCCCTCTTTTTTTAGTATATTTCCTTGACAGAACGGCAAAACGGTTGTAAATTATCTGATTATAAAAAGTTTTTTCAAACTTACTGAAAAGAAGAGGAAAAAAATGATCACGAAAAAGAACATCGTGCTCCTCGGCCCTCCGGGAGCGGGAAAAGGAACTCTCTCCGAAATCCTTCTGAGAGATGAAAAACTCGCACACGTCTCCACCGGAGACATCTTCCGTTCCGAAATCGGAAAAGGCTCCGACCTCGGCAAGCTCGCAAAGAGCTACATCGACGCCGGCAAACTCGTTCCGGATGAAGTCGTCGCCGACATGGTCGCCGCAAAGCTTCTCTCCGCGGAATGCGCCGACGGCTTCCTTCTCGACGGCTTCCCGCGCACAATCAATCAGGCGGGACTCCTCGAAAACGCGCTTGCCAAAGCCGGCAAGAAACTCGACGCCGTCATTCTCTTCGACGCTCCGGAAGAACTCCTCATCCAGCGTCTCACCGCCCGCCTCACCTGCCGCAAATGCGGAGCCAGCTACAACAAGATCTTCTCGAAACCGAAACAGGAAGGCGTCTGCGATTCCTGCGGCGGCGAGCTCTATCAGCGCTCCGACGACTCTCTCGAAACCGCAAAGAACCGTCTCTCCGTCTACAAGGAACAGACCTTCCCGCTGATCGAATACTACACTAAAAAATCGCTGCTCTCGAAGATTGACTCCTCGCTTCCGAAAGCCGAGGGCTACGCCGCTCTCCGCGCGATTCTGGAATAAGATAAAATGAGCAGGGACTATATCATTCACACGCCGGATGAGATTGAGCGCATCCGCGTCGCCGCCGCCATGACAGGCAAGGCGCGCGACCTGATCGCCGACTCGGTCCGTCCGGGAATGAGCACCAAGGAACTCGACCTCATCGCAGGTGAAATCATCACCTCCATGGGCGGAAAATGCGCGTTCCTCGGATACGCAGGATTCCCCGGCAACATCTGCATCTCCGTCAACGACGAAGTCGTTCACGGCATCGGCGACCCGAACCGCTTCATCCTCAAGGGCGACCTCGTCAAAGTCGACGTCGGCGTCGCCTTCAACGGCGGCATCGGCGACACCGCACGCACCGTCTACGTAGGCGATGAACCCTGTCCCGCAGACGAGCAGAAACTCATGGACGTCACCCGCGACGCTCTTGAGGCCGGCATCAAAGCGGCGCTCCCCGGCAACCATATCCGCGACATCTCCGCGGCAATCCAGCAGGTCGCCAAGAAAAACGGCATTGCGATTGTCCGTGACTTCGTCGGACACGGCTGCGGCGTGAAGCTCCACGAACCGCCGGAGGTTCCCAACTACGTCACCCCCATGCGCGGTCCGCGTCTTCAGCCAGGAATGGTTCTTGCAATCGAACCCATGTTCAACCTCGGCACATACAAAGTTTACGTCGAGCGCAACGACTGGACGGTTCGCACACGCGATGGAAAGAAATCGGCTCATTTCGAGCACATGGTTCTTATAACAAATGATCAACCGGAGGTTTTGACCCGTGCCTAAAGATGACGTCATCAAAGTAGAGGGAGTGGTAAAGGAACTGCTTCCCAACACCATGTTCAAGGTGGAACTTGAGAACGGACACACCGTTCTTGCACACATCAGCGGAAAAATGCGCCTGAACTTCATCCGCATTCTCCCCGGCGATGCCGTAACCCTTGAAATGTCTCCCTACGACCTGACCAAAGGCAGAATCGTCTTCCGGCAGAAGTAAGCAAAAGGCACTGTCCGATCCCCTCGGCAGTGCCTTCTGTATTTTAAACGAAGCCAGCAAAAAACCCGCAGCTGCATTGCACAGTCTGCGGGTTTTCTGTTTCAGTGAATGTGCGTGTTACTTGATGCTGTATTCCACATCATCAAAGAACGCTTCCGTCACGCCGTCGGCTTTGCGGAGACCGAAGCGCAGATGACACGTGCCCTCTTTCAACCCCGTGTATTCGTTCACATCGGAGGGAACAGCGAATTCATACGTGTATTCTTTCCATTCCGGCTCAAGCTTGAACACAAATTCCTTGTAAAGATGACGGTTCTGTCCGCCCTGGAAACAGTCGATGTTCACATAGCCGTTGAGCGTTCCGGCTCCGGATTTCGCCCAGAACTTCACAACAGAAGTCTTGCCCGGAACCACGGGGAGCGGATTCGAGCTGGCTCCAGCGCCTTTGTCTGCCGGAGTCACAATCTTCAGACTCTTTTCCCCGCTCAGGAAACCGGCGTCAGAGACAACCTGAACGCCTTCTTCCGCAGTAAAGTACGGAGTGAAACGGCTGCCTTTTTCAAAGTCGCCGTCAGTCAGCAGATTGCCGTTGAAGTCAGAAACCTCTTCCAGCTTGATGTTGCGGAGCTCAACCTTGCCCGCAGTACCCGGATTGAGGTTGATGAACAGATCGAAGTTCTTCAGGTCGCCCGTCTTGAAGTAAACCGCAACCGGAGCGAACTCCCCCTTGCCGCCTTTCAGGCTGGTGTAACGGACAATTTTTCTGCCGTCGCGCATGTCGTTGCAGATCAGCTGGGGAGCGACTTTGCCCGCAGTGCGGCACTCCACGGAAAGGCGGTAATACGTGTCCGGCTTCATGTCCTTGACGTCGAGCTTCACGGTCGGCCAGCTCTGGGAGCCGTCGTAGTCCAGCGAGTATTCCCCCGGAGCGACGGTGTTCCACGGCTTGTACGGTTTGACGGTGAGTTCCGCCGCCGAAGCGGCCGTGACTGCGGCAAGCGCCGCGGCGATGATGAGATGTTTCATTTCCTTTTCTCCTTATTTTGCAATGCTGAAATTACAGCGGTTTTTATAAAGCTCTTTTCCGTTTCCGAGCGGAAACTCCTTCACGGTCTTGCCGTCGGAATCGTCAATCTTCACGTCAAAGCCGAGATACTTCCCGGTCTTCGCCGCAACGGTGAGCACGAACGAGTAACCGTCCGCCTCCGGCTTCAGATCCAGCTTGCAGTTCTTCGCATCAACGCCCATCGTGTGCAGCTTTCGTCCGTCGCGCGGCGTGATGAAGAGACGGAAATTGTTGTCCGTATATGCCTGCGGGTTGTGCTCCGCGATGAAGAGGGGATCCGTATCGAAGAAGAATTCCACGCAGTCGGTCTCCCACGGGGACCGGGTTCCGGAAACTCCGGCGTCGGTGGCGTCTTTCACGCGCATGGTCACGGTGATTGCGCCGTTGCCGAATTCAATCGTTCCCTCCGCATTCGGCAGTTTGAAACTGCGGGGAATCAGCTGATTCTCCACAATTTCGAGCGGAGTGCGGAACGTGTTGTTCTTGAGCACCAGAACCAGTTCCGGCTTCCCGCCGTTCGATTTGATCTTCCGGACCGGAATTTCAACGGGCAGAGAGCTCCGTGCGGGGATCGTGAAGCGGACAGGCGCGACCGCCGCGATTCCGCCGCCCGTGACTCCGGCAATGCCCGATTCCTCCTTCCCGGAATCGTTGTGGAGCGAAACGAACAGCGTGTCGCCGACCCGCCGCGCCATTCCGGAGCCCGTAACCGGCTTGTCAAGACGAAGCGGAAGTTTTTCGAGTTCCGCAAGGAATTCCGCATCGGAAAGCTTGCCCTGTGTCAGATAGAACGGCGCTGCGGTCAGCTCCTTTTCACAGGATTTCTCCGCGTTGCCGAACAGATCCATCACCTCGAATTTGCTGAAATCCGCGTGAACGCCCTTCTTGCTCTGATATTCCCAGACCGCCGCGATCAGCTTGCCGTCCTTGCGGAACACATAGCAGATCACCCCGTACGGGTGGCGGATTTTCTTCACCGGCTTCGCTCCTTCAAACAGACGAGCAAGCGTGTTGCAGGCGACAAACAGTTCGGAAGGAACCAGTTCATGGTAGTTGTGACCGTCCCACATGTGCGGAGTCAGCAGACGCTTCCAGAGAATGTCCATATGGAACGCGACGGACTGCCCCACGCCCTCCCCCGCATCGACGAGGAAGCGCTGAATGACGTCATCCGCAGTGTTCACAGCGTCTTCGCATCCCTTCCGCCCGACGTTTTCGCCGAGGTAGTAGAGTTCGGTGTTCCAGAGAGGCATATCCGGTTTTCCGTATGCGGCCAGAGTCGCGCGGATATTTGCAACAGCCTGGTCGGCGGGAATGATCGAACCGAGCTTGCGCGAACCGTACGGGTGAAAGCCCATCGCATCCACATACTTGAGTCCGCCCGCTTTCACACATGCCTCAAACCACGGACCCGCGTCTGTTCCGAAATCGGAAGTGATGCAGAAACCGGAAATCTTCGCCGCGGGGTCCGCCCTGCGGATCGCATCGTGCGCCGCCTTCAGATAGCGGACATAACCTTCCGGAGAAAGGAAAAGATTCGGTTCGTTCACGATTTCATACACCGGAACGCGGCCTTTCAGATGCTTCACGGTCTGCTCAATGTAGTTTTCAAAGAGATCGACCGGGGGGTAAATCACGCGCCCGCGTGCATCAGCCATCGTATTCGGAGAATCAATCCGCTTCGAAATCTTTTTCACCCATTCCGGGAAGGACTGCTGACGCCATGTCTGCGGAAGATTGTCGATGAAGCTTTCCCCCATGACGGGGAACAGGGTGATGTTGTATTTTTTGTAAAGTTCCATCTGACGGTCGAGATGCGAGAAATCGAACTTTCCGCGCTCAGCCTCCACCGCCGGCCAGTCAACTCCGCGAACTCCGCCGTCATGGTCGCGCAGAATGCGGCAGCCTGCCGCGGCGAAGAGGGCGAAACGGGTTTCAAACGGGGCGTTGTAAACCTCGTACGCGGGAACTTTGCGCTGCGGAGCACAAATGAAGCGGACTCCTCCGTTGAACCCGACCACGGGATCACGGAAAATATCAAACGGCTTCGCCTCATACTTTCCGATCACTGCAAAGAATCCGTCGTGCGAAGAAAGCGACGCGCCCGAAACGGTGATGCGCACGCCGCCGAAGCGATCCAGTTTCCACGGCTTCAGCGGAAGAACCTTTGTTTCTCCATGCGCGAGTTTGACCGGGAACGTTTCGGAAAACAGCGTTTTTCCGGTATACTCGTCGGTTCCGTTCACCGTCACATTTCCGGAATAATCCGCAACCGGATTGTAAAGTTTCAGTGAAACATCCGCGCGTTCGCCCTTCAGATAAAGCTGCTTGTCGGCAACGGCAACCGCTTCCGTCCGGTCGGGAACAACGGAATCCACAGGATCCAGGTGCAGATCATCAATATAGAACGAAGCCTCCGGAACGGCGTGAACGTCGGGCGGGCAGATCACGAGGTAATGCCAGCCGTGGCCTTCCCGCTCCTCCGTGGTGAACACATACTCAAAATCACGCCATTCGGTCCCGGCATTGCAGGTCTTTGTATACGCGAGCCATTTCTGGTCGACTTTGAAAATGCGGAGATTCAACGGAGTGTTTTCTTTTGAACTCCGGACTTTCGCACGCAGACGATAGCGCGTGGAGGGCTTCAGCCGGAACTCTTTGGAGAAAACGGAGAAGTATTCCGCACGGGAATTCTCCACGGCAAGCGCATACCTGCCCGCTCCGGGAGCTCCGGCGGAAAGTTTCAGCGGAATGAACTCCCGCGACGGGTTCACATCGGTGCGGAGTTCGCGCTCAACGGCAAAACCGTCCGTGCCGAGCTCAAACGAACCGTTGAAAAACGAATTCGCGCTCAGCGCAAGCGGAAGCGAACAGAGCAGAAAAATTTTTTTCATATACTGTCTTTCCTTTCATTAAGGGGTTAGAATTTCATCAGAAGTTCCAGAACGAGATCGTAGAACTCTTCCACATTATGCCAGCCGAGTGCGACCTGCATCGGCGTTCCGTGCCCGCGGTCGACAACCGTCATGCCCTCGTCCGTCACCGAGAGCGGCAGCTCTTCGATCTTCGCAAGCTCCGGCTTCACAATCAGAGCCGCGGCGGCGGGATCCGCAAGAAGAGTCGATTCGACTTCATACTTGTACGGACACTCCTCTTTCGCCGCAAGTTTCCACTTGCACCAGATCTCGTGATTCGCCATGACAGCTTTCGCCATCACCGCATCCGAACGCTTCAGGGTCTGAAACTTTTCGCCGCGCAGCAGAACGTTTCCGCAGATGTCCAGCGGAACCAGCAGAGCCGAATGCCACGGCGCGCGGAAAACCGTCTTCGCCGACTCCGCATCCGCCATGATGTTGTACTCCAGCGACGGCGTCTCACGTCCGAAATAGCCGCGGAAGACGCTGCCGCCCATTGCGACGAGGTCGATTTTTCCAATGACATCCGGAGCTTCGCGCACCAGATCCGCGGGGTTGGAAAGCGGACCGATCGCGAGAAGCGTCACAGGGACCTCCGATTTGCGCACGGTCTCCGCAATCACCGAAACGGGAGAACGCGAGAGGTCGAATGCGGCGGGAATTCTGTAATCGCCGAGCCATTCGCCCTGGCAGCAGCGTTTTTTGATTCCCGGCTTGCCGAGCCCGATCGGAACGGGGGCGAGCCCGGCGGTCTCCACGAGTTTCGCGCAGAGTGCGGCGCGGTAGAGCGGATCGCCCGTCTCCGTGGTGATTCCCTTCAGCTCCACAGCGTCCGACCGGAAAAGCATTCCGAGGGTCCAGGTGTCATCGACGTCTCCGCCGATGTCCGTATCAATAATAAGTGGTTTTCTCTGCATGATTTGAATCCTCATCAGTTCCAGCCATCCGGAAGGCCGGTATTGTTCGGCCGGATGAAGAAATGAAAGAATTCCCTATCGTCGATGAGTTTGAAGATGTTCTTGGTTTCCACATGTCCGTCGACAAAGAGAATATTGTCCGTTCCGCCCGGATGCCTCATCGGAGTGCAACTTTTTGCCACACCTTCATTATGGTAGTCTCTGGAATTCGATGTACCACCATTCGCTATTCCATCTTCCCCGGCATAAGGAGTTCCAGTCTCATCTACATTTTTCACATCCCAGAGAGTTGCTGTTTTTGTCGGGTATTTGTTTCTGCTGAGCCGGAGCGGCTTACGATATCCATCGCCAGCTAACCCGACACGTGCATTCCATGCCAGATTCGTAATCGGGCGGCTTTTTTTCTGATAATAGAAAATGTCCTTTTCTCCGCCCGGACAGATTGCAGGACTTTTCAGAGGTGCGTTGTCTGTCGGGAACGTACCGCTTTTCAAGCTCGGCCAAAGCAGAGCAAGCCAGTTGTTTTCATAGTTGATATCGTTGTTCCATGAAGAATTCGGATATGTAGGACCATGGGCGCTCGCCGGACACCAGTAGTCGTCATTGTCCTGCACATAGCCGATTGCCGCGACGCCGATCTGCTTCATATTGGACACGCAGCTGATCGCGTGCGCCTTTGCTCTTGCCGAATTCAGCGCGGGAAGAAGCATGCCGGCGAGGATGGCGATCACGGCAATTACCACGAGGAGCTCCACAAGCGTGAATTCGCGGAACCTGCATTTGAACCGCCGCGATCCCGGTCTTTGACACCAGGTCACAGTCCGTACGGAAACAGTAAATTCGTTTTCAGGTCTCATCAGTTCAGTCCTTTCATATTTATTTTTATTCATCATTGCCCTGTACTGCCCTGCTTCACTGTTCATTATACAACAAAACGACGAAAAAGGCAAGAGGGAAACTGCAAAAAGTTATGCAAATCTTATGCAAAAAAATATTATTTCTTTTCTGTTCGTCCGCCGGTTTTTCACGCCGGCGGACGTTTGCGTTTTCAAGATCACCGGATTTGGGAATCTGAATTCAGGGATTCTCCGATCACATCCGCGAAGTATTCTTTTACGGTTCCGGCAATGTCTTCCGTTTCCGGCTGATAGATTATTTTCCGTTCGAGGATCCGCCAGCCCGGATCGGAAATCAGCTTTGCAAGGTGACGCCTGATCCGGTTTTCGGAATCCGCGCCACGCAGAACCGTCTGAAGCAACGCCCAAAAACGTTCCAGTTCCGCTTCCGGAAGATTTATATCCGTCAAAAAAAGAATCTGTTCTCCGGAGAAGAAACGCCCTGCCGCAAAAAGCGCCGCTTTTTTCAATGGAAGCGGGGCGTCGCCGCAAATGAGCTGCTTCAGTTTTTCGACGGCAGGCTCCGACTTCAGCAATCCGGCCGCAAGAATCAGGGGCGGCAGATCCGGAAATCCGTTCAGAAGTTTGCATGCAAGCGCGGAATCATTTTTGCGGTAAAGGCTCCACGCCGCAAGCCAGGGATTTTCGGAAAGAAGTCCCTCTTTGATCTCCTCTTCCGTCTCCGGGAATTTCATGCATCTTGTTTCGGGAAGACGCAGTTCTTCCGAATAGGCGGAATACGGAACCTTTTCCGGCGGGATTTCCGCAGTTGCGGCCTTTGCCGCGATAATTCCGGCGACTTCCCCTATTGCGGCCATTGCGGAATTCATCCGCAGCGCATGTCCAAGGTCATGATCACAGCCCAGATGACGTCCGGCGGCGATTATTCCGGAATATCCTTCGGGGAACAGGACGCCCGCGGGAACGGGAATGGTCAAGTAAATGGACTTTCCGTTCAGGAGGAGCCAGGACGCCAGAAGGTCGCTTTCCAGAACGGCATCGGCCACATTCGTGTCGACGGTCGCCCGGGCGACGGCAATGACGTCGGAGAAAACGGCGTCCTTCAGAAGAATGTCTTCGAAGGAAAGAAGTCTCCGCGGGCGAATGTGTCCGCCTTCACGGATTCCCGGGCGTTCAGAAGGAACAAGAATGCGCTCTCTTCCAAGGAGATTCTCTTCTCCGAAACGAGCATCTCCCTTCAAAGATTCCCGTGCGAACATCTCCGGATATTCCTGTTTTACGCGCATATTGAATCCGGAATACGCGAACTTATCCGGCTTCTTCATAAAAAAGAGAGACGCCGAATGCTGATAGAGATGATCAACGGGTCTTCCGCCTTCAAGCGGAATTCCGGCCAAGGCGAACAGCGCGCCATCAGCCGTAGCGTCGACAACGGTATTCGCGGACGCCTCAATCAGGGAATCTCCCTGGCGGAAACACACTCCCGTAATGCGTGCGCCGGAACGGAAAACTTTTTCTATAACGGCTTCATACCGGATTTCCGTTCCGTATTTCAGCAGGTCCTCTTCCAGAATTCTCTTTTTCGCTTCGATATATTCCGGAGCGGCAGGCAGGATTTTTTCATACGCCAATGCCGTCCCGACAGGCGGCTGCTGAAAGAATTCATTCACAAACCCGCCTGTCTGCAGCCCTCCGGGATAGGTATTCGCTTCAAGAGCGAGAACGGAAGCGCCGCGTTTCGCCGCGGCAAGAGCCGCCATGGTTCCGGAAGTTCCAAGTCCGGCGACAAGAACATCATAATGTTTCATTTGAAGAGATCTCCCGCAATTCCGGCGTTGAGTTCAGAAACCGGATCCTGAAACGGCGAATTGAAAAAACGGGTTCCGATGAGCACGAGTTTCCAGCCGTTCAATTGATCGAATCTTTCGTAAAAGCATTTTCTGGCATCCTGCCAAACCGTGCCCGGCGGGATTTCCAGCATCAGAAAAGCCTCCTCCCGGACAGGCGCGGGCCAGACGGTCAGATCATCCGCCAAAGCAACCGCCGCATTCACCGGTTCCGGCGGCAGCGCGAGGGCGGTAAGAAAACATTTGCCGGAAGCGACTCCGCCATCGATGATCTCTTCCGTCTCAATCTGAAGAATTCCGCCGGGAGAAAGAACCGTAAGTTCCCTGCCGTTTCGCCGCAGAACCGTTGAATTCAGATGAAAACGGAGATTGCGCTCCAGACACCACTTCGAAAAAACAGCGGAAAGGCCGCCCGGATACAACGCGCGGGCTCCATACGGACGCAGCATGGAAGAAAATTCAGACTTCTCGTCCTTTTCCGGAAGCCGCCACGGAACAAACGCATAAATCCAGTTTGACCCCGGATGATTCGTTTCCTCAATGAGCAGAGTCTCCCGCGGATTGCGGGAAGCAGCCCCGCAAGCGGCAAACGAAGCGTGAAGAATGACACGCGGAACGAACAGGGTTTGAGGCACAGGCGACGAAACATTCCCATTCAGCATACTCAAGAATCCTCTGAAAATTGTTTTGTTATGGAATTCCATAATAATAAGGATAGCATCTTCTGCAGAAAAAAGCAAGAGAGGGAAACGGCAAAAACAAAAAATTTTCACCTTGATTTTCACCCCGTCCGTTTCCTCTTTTCCGGAAACGGACGGAACGGGGGAGCTTCCGGGGGGGGAGCGGATGTTCATATTCTGTTTTTTTCTCAATAAAATCTCATTTTTTGATTTGCGATTTTTGAAAAAAGATGTATTTTAAATAGACATACCCGGCGGCTTGTCGGATCGCCGGAGCATCCCGAATCATGAAAAGGAAGAGAGAAAATGGCAGTGGAACTTTCTTATGTGCTGATTACACCCTACTCGCTGAAAAAATCCAGAACCGGCGGCATCATTGCACGCCTGCTCTCCAGAACCGGACTTGAACTCGTCGCCGCACGCATGATCGCGCCGGACAAGGCGTTCGCCGAAGCATACGCCGAATCCCTCAAGCGCCGCGTCGGGGCGCGCGACGAATTCGCCGCGAAAATTCTCTCCGACTACGTCATCGACAACTTCACGCCGCTCGAAGACGGACGCCGCGAACGCCTTCTGCTCCTCCTCTTCCGCGGAGAAGACGCCTGCCGCAAGCTCTATGAAGTCGTCGGCCAGCTCCCGAACTCCAAGAACCGCCGCGAAGACATCTACGGCGACACGATCCGCGACACCTACTGCAACCTCGTCTTCAACCGCGACGGCTCCCTGCTCTACTTCGAACCCGCAGTCTTCACCCCGCCGCACGTCGACGGCTGCGTCGAACGCCTCAAAATCATCGCCGACTTCATCGAACACGAAGAGAACATCGTCGACAACATCGTCCGTCCCGAGGATGAAGAGGGACGCGAGCGCACGCTTGTCATCATCAAGCCGGACAACTGGAGCCGTCCGAGCGCGCGCCCGGGCAACATCATCGACATGTTCAGCCGCACCTCGCTGCGCATCGTCGGCTGCAAAGTCTACCAGATGTCCGTCGCCGAAGCCCTGGAGTTCTACGGTCCCGTCAAACAGGCGCTCCGCAAGAAACTCGCGCCGGTCATTGCGAAGAAGGCGAAAGAACTTCTCGAACACGAATACAAGATCGTTCTGCACGACTGCGAAGAAATGCTGGAGAAATCCGTCGGACGCGATTTCGCCGACGACCAGTTCAACCGCATCGTGGAATTCATGTCCGGCGTCCGTCCCGACAGCTGCCCGCCGGAAGAACTCAACGCTCCGGGCAAAGTCAAATGCATGGTTCTGATCTACGAGGGAACCAATGCCGTCTCCAAGATCCGCACGGTTCTCGGCCCCACCGACCCGACCAAAGCTCCGGACGGCACGATCCGCCGCGAATTCGGCAAAGACGTCATGGTCAACACCGCGCACGCATCCGACTCGCAGGAGAGTTACGAGCGCGAAACCCGCGTCATCAAGATCGACCGCAACAATATGGCGGCAATCATCCGCGACTATCTCAGCAACCACAAAGAGTGATCCATGGGACGTCAGCACGGAGAATACGACACGGAGACCGGGTGCATGGCGGAGCTCGAAGAGCCCCCCATGTACCGCGTGCTGCTGCTGAACGACGACTACACCCCGATGGATTTCGTCGTGGATATTCTCCGCACGGTTTTCCACAAATCCCCCGCCGAGGCGGAACGCATCATGCTGAGCGTCCACGAAAAAGGCTCCGGACTCTGCGGAATCTACACATTCGAAACAGCGGAAACCAAAGTCTCCCGCGTCCGCACGAAAGCGAAGAGCGCGGGATTCCCCCTCCGCTGCACGATGGAGCCGGAATCATGAATCTTTCCGAAGAGGCCAAACTTTGTCTCCAGCAGGTGCACGACTGCGTGGAACACCTTCAGCATGAATATGTTCTGCCCGAACATCTGCTCTACGTTCTCGCGGACAGCGAAGCCGTTCAGGAGTTGTTTGAGCTCTTCGAAGTTTCAGCCGCCGATGTGCAGCAGCCGCTCGCCGATTTCTTCCACGAAAAAGTGGAGGAGGTATCCGGCGGCGAAATCTCTTTTTCCGATTCCGTCCTCCGCATCTTCAGCGCAGCGCATCAGCAGGTAGCCTCCTCCGGACGCGACCTGATTGAACTCACCGATCTCTTCATCGCGCTTTATTCCGAAAGCAACTCCTACGCAGTCTGGCTCCTCAACTCGCTCGGGCTGGAAGAGACGGATATGCGCGCCGCCGTGACCGACACTGTTCATCCCGAACTGCGCGGCGCGGAGGAAGACGATGTTTTTTCATCCGCCAAACAGGGACTGTGCGCGCTTGAACTCTACACCGTAAACATGACCGCGCTCGCGAAAGACGGCAAACTCGACGATGTCGTCGGGCGGACGCAGGAGCTGAACGCCATTCTCCGCACGCTCTCGCGCCGCAAGAAGAACAACCCCCTGCTGGTCGGCGAACCGGGCGTCGGCAAAACCGCCGTTGTCGAAGGGCTCGCCGTCCGCGCTGCAAAGGGAAAACTGCCGGAAAAGTTTGCAAACCTCACGATTTATGCGCTTGATATGGGCGCGCTCACCGCGGGAACGAAGTTCCGCGGACAGTTTGAGGAGCGCCTGAAAAACGTCGTGCGCGAGATCGGCGAAAAGCCGGAAGCCGTGCTGTTCATCGATGAAATCCATACAGTCGTCGGCGCCGGCGCAATCGGCAGCGGCTCCCTGGACGCATCCAACATTCTGAAACCCTCTCTGAACAGCGGAACGCTCCGCTGCATCGGGGCGACCACGCACGAGGAATACCGCAATCAGGTGCTCAAAGACAAGGCGTTTTCGCGCCGCTTCCAGAAGATCGACGTTCCCGAACCGTCTCCGGCGGAAACCCTTCAGATTCTTTCCGGAATCGCTCCGGTTTATGAAAAACACTACGGCGTGAAATTCGACAAAAAAGCGCTGAACCGGATTGTCGAGATCGCCGGGCACCACATTTTCGACCGTTTCATGCCCGACAAGGCGATTGACCTGCTCGATGAGGCGGGCGCGGCAAACAGCATGTCCGCCGATCCGCTCAAGCGCATTCCAGCCGACTATGTGGAAAATCTCGCTGCGGAAATGTTTCATCTTCCGAAGAACCAGCTGACGGGCGACGATGTTTCCAAACTTCAGTCTCTTGAATCCGAACTGCGCGGCGCGGTAATCGGACAGGATCACGCAATCGCGGCAGTCGTCCAGGCGATCAAACTTTCCCGCGCCGGACTTGCCAACACGGAAAAGCCGGTCGGCTCGTTCCTGTTTGCCGGACCGACGGGCGTCGGCAAGACCGAACTTTCCAAGCGGCTCGCCTCGGCGCTCGGCATTGAACTGATCCGCTTCGACATGAGCGAATACGCGGAGGAATACGCCGTCTCCAAACTGATCGGCTCCTCGCCCGGCTACGTCGGGTTCGAACAGGGCGGACTTTTGACGGAACAGGTCATCCGGCATCCGCACTGCGTGCTTCTGCTGGACGAAATGGAGAAAGCTCATCCGAAAATCTACGATCTCATGCTTCAGATTATGGATTACGGAGCCATGACCGACAACGCGGGCCGCAAAGCGGATTTCCGCAATGTCATTGTAATTATGACCTCAAACGTCGGCGCGAAATCGCTTTCGGAACACGCGATCGGCTTCAATGCGCAGGATCAGACAGGTTCCCGCGTGGACGCGGCGATCCGCAAGCATTTTTCACCCGAATTCCGGAACCGCCTGGACGGGATCATCCATTTCCATCCGCTCTCTCCGGATTCCATCCGCCGGATTGTGCAGAAATTCCTCGCCGAAGCCTCGGCGCGGCTCGCATCCCGCAAACTTCATCTGGAAGCGGACGACAAGGCGATCGACTGGCTCGTTTCGCACGGATTCGATGAAAAACTCGGCGCCCGTCCTCTGGAGCGTCTGATCCGCGACGGCATTCTCGCCAAACTTGCAGATCGTCTTCTCTTCAGCCGCCCCACACGCACCCGCACGGTCAAAGTCTCTGCCGATGCAACCGGTCTGATCGTGCGCTAAAAAAATCCCCCGCGATAAAAACTGCGGGGGATTTACATATCTGACTGGGATCATAAATATTTGCAACGAGTCTCCGCCCCGTCCCGGACTTTTTCAGTTCTCCGCCGATGCCGGAATGCATTTTGTATTCAAAAGAACTGAAATCGCCAACATCCGGAATTTCCAGGCAGAAAACAGCTGAAAACCTTCCGTTGCAATTTTTCGGAATTCCCACTTTCCATACTGACGCTTTTTCGGGAAAAACGCCGTACTTTTTTGCAAGGCTGGATCCTTGCGATTGCCCTCCAGAAATAACGTACTTTTTCACCTCCCTGTTACATTTCCACCTGTTCGTCCGTTTCATCTTCTGAAGTTTCCAGCAGTTCGTCCCAGCGGCAGCCAAACGCCTTGGCGTAACGCTGCGCCGTCGTCGCTTTCCATATGCCGCGTCGTTCCATCTGCTGAACCGTCTGCGGAGTCGTGCCCACAACCGCCGCAACTTCCTTCAAAAGCATCTTTTTCTTGGAGCGCATCTCTTTCAACTTTGTCATCTTATATCCTTGATGCACCCGGCAATCGGAACTCTTTAAATTTAATCCAAGCAAACAGATATTTCAAGCATCAAATAAGAAAAATTTAAACTTTTTATCACCTAAAACAATCAAACAACAAACAAATAAAATAATTTTAAGACAAATTTCTTATTTTATGAAAGATTTCTTGACAAGCAAAACTATATATTACTCATACCAACAAGAACACAGCATCACAAATCATCTAAAACAATTTAAATATCCACACCATAGAGCAAACAAAAACAAAAGAAAATCATTAATAAATATTTTAAGATATTTTTCTTACAAAAGAAAGATTATCAATTTATGACACTATATGTTAATTATGCCATCATTCCGAAACGCCGCGCCCTTGCCCGGAAAACTCTTTTTTCCGTTTTTCTTCGCTTCCGCGCTTGCATATTGCGCAAAAGCATTCTATATTTTCTTATCATAAGAAATAATTCTCATAAAATAAGAAAGGATCGACTTATGGAAAAGTTCATCGCTGGATTCGGAGAAGTCATGCTGCGTCTTGCTCCGGCCGGAAAAACCCGTTTTGCACAGGCGCTGCCGGGCACGCTCGAAGCGACCTACGGCGGCGGAGAAGCAAACGTCTGCGCATCGCTCGCCATTCTCGGAGCGAAATCACGCTATCTCACGGCTCTGCCCGTGAACCCGGTCAGCAACGCGTTCGCACCCCAGCTCCGCGGACTCGGCGTGGACGTCGACCGCATCCGCTACACGAAACAGGGACGCATGGGCGTCTATTACGCGGAGCACGGCGCGGCGCAGCGCGGCTCCAACGTCGTCTACGACCGCGAACACTCCGTCATCTCCGAAAGCGCGCCGGAAGATTACGATTTCGCGGCAATGCTTGAGAATGTCGGTCATCTGCACATCAGCGGCATCACGCCCGCGCTCAGCGAAAAGGCTTTCCGCTCAACGCTCGCCATTGCGAAGTTCGCGTCCGAACACGGAATCCGCATCTCCTGCGACCTCAATTTCCGCAAGAAACTCTGGAACTGGGAACCCGGAACCGCTCCGAAAGAACTCGCGAAAAAATGCATGGAACAGATCGTCGCTTTCGCCGACATCATCATCGGAAATGAAGAGGACGCCTCCGACGTTTTCGGCATCGTCTCCGAAGGCACCTCCGTCGAAAGCGGCAAAATCAACATCGACGGCTATCGCGAAGTCGCGCGCAAGCTCGGCGAGCGTTTTCCGAAGAGCTCCTTCATCGCCATCACCCTCCGCGAAAGCTACTCCGCCGACCACAACAACTGGGGCGGGATGCTCTATGAAAAAGCCTCCGGGAAGGCGTTCTTCGCTCCGCTCAATGCAAACGGAGAATATGCTCCCTACGAAATCCGCAACATCGTCGACCGGTTCGGCGGCGGCGACTCCTTCTGCGCCGGACTCATCTTCGCGCTCTCCGGCGACGAGTTCAACGCTCCCGACAAGGCGATCCGCTTCGCCGTCGCGGCAAGCTGCCTGAAGCACTCCGTCAAGGGCGACTACAACTACACAACCAAAGATGAAGTCGTCTCCCTCATGAACGGCTCCGGCTCCGGACGCGTCAAACGCTGAGGTCCGCACATGAAAATCACAAGAATTGAACCCATCCTCGTCGGCGCCCCCACCCCGGGCGTCGGCCTGCTCTCCAGCCGCAACTACATTTTCGTCAAGGTTCATACCGACGAGGGAATCTGCGGGCTCGGCGAATCCACGCTCGAAAGCCACGACAATTCCGTCCTCGGAGTCTTCAAGGACATCGAATGCCTGGTGCTCGGCGAAGACCCGACCCGAATTGAATATCTGACACAGAAGATGGTCAAGCAGCTCTTCTGGAAAGGCGGCGTCATCAAGGGCAGCGCAATCGCGGGCGTGGAACTCGCACTCTGGGATATTCTCGGGAAAAGCCTCGGACAGCCCGTCTACAAACTGCTCGGCGGAACCTGCCGCGACAAAATGCGCGTCTATGTGAACGGCTGGAGCGGCGGCTCGCTCGACCCCGTCGTCATCCGCGAAAAAGCGCAGCTCGCCATGGCCGCGGGCTACGACGCATTCAAATTCAGCCTAGCCCTCCCCGTCTGGCCGATGAATGACCCGGGCAATCTCCGCAAAATTGCAAAAGCGGCGGAGACCATCCGGGAAACCATCGGTCCGGACGCTCTTCTCATGTTCGACGGACACGGACGGTACGACGCCGACCTCGCCATCCGCATCGGCAAGATCTTCGAACCGCTGGACTTCACCTTCTTCGAAGAACCCTGTCAGCCGGAAGACGAGGAAGGGCTCGCCAAAGTCGCCGCCCATGTCAACATCCCGATCGCGACCGGCGAGCGTCTCTCGTTCCTGCCGGAATTCAAACGCCTGCTCACCCGCAACTGCGCAAGCGTCATTCAGCCCGACATCGGGCACAGCTGCGGCTTCGGCACCGCGCTCAAAGCGGCGCGTCTCGCGGAGGCGTTCAACGCGTTCGTCGCACCGCACGGACCGATGAGCCCTGTCATCACGACCATTTCGCTGCACCTCGATGCGATCATCCCGAACTTCCTCATCCAGGAACGCCTGTTCCTCAACGACTGGCGCAACGAAGTCATCACCGAGCCGCTCAAAGTTGAAAACGGCTACATCAAGCTCAACGACAAACCGGGCTGGGGCATCGAACTCAACGAAGAGCTCTGCAAAGCGCACCCCGCAATCCCGCCCTACACTCCGCAGCTCTACCGTCCCGACGGCGCAGTCTGCGACTGGTAATGAAAGGAGATTTTCATCATGGATGATTTCAAAGGCAAAACCGTGCTCGTCACCGGCGGTTCACGCGGACTCGGCGAAGCGTTCTGTCACAAATTCGCAGAACTCGGCTGCCGCGTCTTCGTCAACTACGCACACGGACGCGAAGCGGCGGAACAGGTCGCAGCGGACGTCGGAGGCATTGCGCTTCCGTGCGATATTTCCAGCGAGGAATCGGTCAAGGCAATGTTCGAAAAAATCGGCGGCGTCGACCTCCTTGTCAACAATGCGCGCATCGACCCCTACAAGCGCGGTGCGGATGTTTCCGACGGCGACTGGTGGGATCAAGTCATGTCCGTCAACCTCAAAGGCGCGTATCTCTGCGGAAAATTCGCGCTGGAGGATATGAAGAAAAAAGGCTGGGGACGCATGCTTCACATCTCGTCGATCTGGGCGTATCAGCCGGCGAATGAGCGGATGCTCTCCTATGCGGCGGCGAAATCCGCCATGCACGCAATGAGTCGCGGATTCGCAAACCTCGGCGCTCCGTACGGCATCACATCGAACGTTCTCGCTCCGGGACTCATCATGACGAAACTTGTCTCGGAACGTCTCACCCCGGAAGCGTTTGCGAAGGAAAAGGCGACCATTCCGCTCGGACGCGGCGAATCCCCCGCGGAGATCGCCGAAGCAGGAATCAATATGATGCGTTCCGGCTTCATCACCGGCGAAGTTCTGAACATCAACGGCGGCGCGTTCATGCGCCCGTAAGAGAAGGTTTTGAAAATGAATTTTGAATCTCTGATGAAAGAGTGTCCGCTGATCGCGATTCTGCGCGGCATCACCCCCGAAGAAACCGAACAGGTCTGCGACGTTCTGTACAAAAACGGAATCCGTCTGCTCGAAATTCCGCTGAATTCCCCGAACGCGCTCAAAAGCATCGAGATTGCCGTCAAGCACACTGAAGGCCGGATGCTGGTCGGAGCCGGAACGGTTCTGACCCCCGAGGACGTCCGGGGCGTTCATGCCGCGGGCGGCAGGTTCATCATCTCCCCGAACACGGACGCCGCTGTGATCCGCGAGTCGAAAGCGCTCGGAATGCTCTCCATTCCGGGCTTCTTCACGGCGAGCGAGGCGTTCACCGCGATTCACGCGGGAGCGGATTACCTCAAGCTCTTCCCGGCGGTTCTCGGACCGGGTTATGTGAAGGACCTCAAAGCGGTTGTCAAGAAACCGATTCTCGCCGTCGGCGGAGTGAACGCCGCAAACCTTCCGGACTTCATGAAAGTCTGTGCGGGCGCAGGCATCGGCAGCGCGCTCTACAAGGCAGGCAAGTCTCTCGCCGACCTTGACCGCGATGCGGCCGCCATGGTTGCAGCGGTGAAATAAGAAATCACGCTTATGCGGACGGGAAAAATCTTCCCGTCCGCTGTCCTTTTAAAGTTTTTTTGCCGCAAAGAATTTGATTTCCGCCTGAAAGGGTGTACATTACTTAATTAAGAGCGATCTTCGGGGTCAGGTGAATTTCCTGAACCGGCGGTAAAGTCCGCGAGCTGAAGCCGATACGGTGAAATTCCGTAACCGACAGTCAAAAAGTCTGGAAGGGAGAGGGTCGACCGCTATGCTGATTGAGAAAAGCTGATGCGTGCGCCTGCAACGCTCTGTAAACAACAGAAAATTTTCAAAACGAAAGGCGCAAAAAATGAACACTCCGTTCGATTCCGTCGAAGCCGCAATCGAAGACATCCGCAACGGCAAAATGGTTATCGTCACCGATGACGAAAACCGCGAAAATGAAGGCGATCTCGTCTGCGCGGCAGAAAAAGTCACGCCCGAAGACATTGTTTTCATGGCAACCCATGCGCGCGGCCTCATCTGCACCCCCATCACCGAAGCCCGCGCAAATGAACTCGGCATCGCGCGTCCGCCGTCCACCGACATGTTCCACACGGCTTTCACGGAAAGCGTCGATTCCAAAATCGGAACCACAACCGGAATCTCCGCATTCGACCGCGCGAAAACGGCGCATGATCTCATTGATCCGGAACGCAAGGCTTCCGATTTCGCACATCCCGGACACTCCTTCCCCATCGCGGCGCGCCCCGGCGGCGTGCTCCAGAGAACGGGTCACACCGAAGCGGCCGTCGATCTCGCGCGGCTCGCCGGCCTCAAACCCGCGGGCGTGATCTGCGAAATCATGAACGACGACGGACAGATGGCACGCCTTGATTCCCTCGTCGAATTCAAAAAGAAATGGGGTCTCAAGCTCATCACCGTCGCGGACATCATCGCGTACCGCCGCAAAACGGAAAAGCTCGTCGTCCGCGAAGAAACCGTCGATTTCCCGAACAAGCACGGACATTTCAAACTGCATCTTTTCCGCTCCCTGATCGACAACTCCACCCATCTCGCGCTCACCTGCGGCGACGTCGCGGGCAAGGACAATGTTCTCACCCGCGTTCACAGCGAATGTCTCACCGGCGACGTTTTCGGTTCCAGCCGCTGCGACTGCGGGGAACAGCTCGACGCCGCCATGGACATGATCGCCAGAGAGGGCTGCGGCGTGCTCGTCTACCTGCGTCAGGAAGGGCGCGGAATCGGGCTTGCGAACAAGATCAAAGCATATAAACTTCAGGAAGAGGGCTGCGACACCATTGAAGCGAACGAGCGTCTCGGCTTCCCCGCCGACCTCCGCGAATACGGAATCGGAGCGCAGATTCTGCTCGACCTCGGCGTGAAAGGGGTCCGCCTCATGACCAACAATCCGAAAAAACTCGTCGGCATTGACGGTTACGGATTGAAAATCGACGGACGCGTTCCCATTGAAATTCTTCCGCAGCAGTACAACGAGCGTTATCTTGCGACGAAGAAGCAGCGCATGGGACACCTCTTCCAGAACACGGCATTGGACAACATCAAATAAGATTGGAGATACAGAATGATCAACAGAACTCCCGGTAAAGTTTTTGAGGGCGAACTCAACGCAAAGGGGCTGCGCATCGGCATTGTCTGCTCACGCTTCAACGAATTCTTCGTCGGCAAACTGCTCGACGGAGCCATGGACGCGTTTGTCCGCCACGGCGGCGATGCAGCGGATGTGGAAGTCGCCTGGGTTCCCGGCAGCTTCGAACTTCCATTCGCGGTTTCCCGCATGCTCGCACGCGGCGGATACGACGCCGTTGTCGCGCTCGGCTGCGTCATCCAGGGCGCAACCACGCACGCGGCTCAGATCAACAACCAGGTGTCCAAAGGGCTCGGACAGCTCGGCATGGAAAGCGGCGTCCCCGTCATCTACGGGCTGCTGACCACCGAAAACATCGAACAGGCGATTGAGCGCAGCGGAACCAAAGCGGGCAACCGCGGTTTCGACGTCACAGTCTCCGCCATCGAAATGGCAAACCTGAACAAAGCATTGAAGAAATAAGAGTGTTCCGATGATCCCGAATACGAACAAGCACCATCCCGTAAAAGTTTCCGCGCATTCCCACTTCAAGCGTCTCGGACGCGAACTCGCAATGCAGTATCTCTACGAATGCGACATGGCGGAGGGCAAGGACGACCCCGATGCGCGTCTTCTCTTCTGGCAGCAGGCTTCCGAAGCCGAACTGACCGATGATGAACGCACCTTCAAAAAGGCAAGTTTCTACGCGGAAAAAATTATCGACGGCGTATTCGCCCATCTTGAGGAGATCGACAAGGAAATCAGTTCGTTCTCCGAAAAATGGGACCTCTCCCGCATCGCCGCGGTGGAACGCAACATCATCCGCGTCGCAATCTATGAACTGAAGTTCTGCCCCGATATTCCGGCGCTCGTCAGCATCGACGAGGCAATCGAAATCGCCAAGGAATTCGCCTCCGAGAAGTCGGGCGTCTTCATCAACGGCATCCTCAACGGCGTCAAGGACACCCTGCCCGCGGGAGCCAAACAACCTCAAGGAAACTGAATCCCATGTTCTCTCTCTTTTCGACATTCAAAAAGGGTCTTCAGAAAACCGCAACCGCCATCAGCCGGGGAATCACCGGCGTCTTCACCGGCGTCAAACGCTGGGATGCAGAGTCTTTCAAAAAACTTGAAAACGCTCTCATCGAAGCCGACTTCGGTCCCGCCGCGGCAAACTCCATTGTTGCCGACATCAAAGACCGCTATCAGCGCGGCCTGATCTCCGGAACCGAAGACATCCTCGCCGTTGCCAAAGAGGACCTCGCCGCAATGCTCGAAAAGGATCTCCGTCCGCTGAACACCGCGGCGGACGGACTCACCGTCATCCTGATGGTCGGCGTCAACGGAAGCGGCAAGACAACCACAGCAGGCAAGCTCGCGAACATCTTCGCGCAAAACGGCAAAAAGGTCGTCCTCGGCGCATGCGACACCTTCCGCGCGGCCGCGGCGGAGCAGCTCAATCTCTGGGCAGACCGCATCGGCGTGCAGATCGTCTCCTCCAAGTCGGGCGCCGATCCCTCCGCTGTCGCCTACGACGCAGTTCAGGCCGCGCGCGCACGCAGAGCGGATTATCTCATCATCGACACCGCCGGACGCCAGCACAATCAGAAGGGGCTCATGGATGAACTCGCGAAGATGCGCCGCATCATCGCCAAGCTCTGTCCCGAAGCTCCTCATGAAACCCTGCTGACCATCGACGCCAGCATCGGAACCAACGCAATCGCGCAGGCGCGCGAATTCGCCGCATGCTCCGGCGCCAGCGCCATCGCGCTCACAAAGCTCGACGGAACAGGAAAAGGCGGCGCAGCTGTCCAGATTCAGACCGAATTCAAACTGCCCATTCTCTTTGTCGGTCTCGGCGAACAGCCCGAAGACCTTCAGCCCTTCGACCCCAAACATTATGCGGAGGCGGTATTCGCTCTTCCGCAGGAATAAGGAGCTCCCATGAACCGGATCGTCTCTCTGCTCATCCTCGTTCTCCTCGCATTCACGCTGAACGCACAACAGTTTGAACTGCGGGAGCTGCTGGACGGAAACGATCCGTTCACGCTCCGGGCGGACGAATTTGTTCCGAAACACAAGTTTTTCCGCTGGCTCTCCGCGGGTCGCGAAGGCGCACGGTACGCCGCATTCAAAAATCCCGTCAAGGTAACCTTTCTCGGATTCCCCGTTCTGGAAGCGATTCTCTATTTTGACAACAATCAGCTCACCAAACTCTACGTTTCCCTCTACAACAAAGGCGATGCGGGGGAAATCGACTACGGGAAATTTGAAATGCTCGTCGCACGCTTCAACGCGGCGCTCTCCCGGCAGACCGGCGAAAAAGGAACTGAACAGCGCGGACGCCTCGCGAACAATATGGTTCTCAATGCCAACTTCCGCGTTGCAGACAACATCCTCTACACGGTCAAATGGAGTGCAAGCGGACACTTGAAGCGCGACATGAAACCGCAGTATCTCCAGTTCGAAATGGAACCCTTCAACCCGAAGGACGATCCCCGCAAACAGTCGCTCGTCCGCGTTGACCGCACAAAAATCGAAACCTCAAAAGATCTCGCAGCAAACGTCAAACGCAAAGCCGGCGGAACGGTCTGGATCGACAATATCCCCATGGTGGATCAGGGCGCAAAAGGCTACTGTGTCGCCGCAGTTCTCGAACGCATTCTGAAGTATTACGGAATCGATGACGTCAACCAGCATACACTCGCGCAGATCATGAAGATGCAGGGCAATGGCGCGACTTCCGCAATGATGCTTGATGCGCTCGACAAGGCCGGCAGCAAATTCGGAATCAAGGCAAAAACCCGCTACTCCGCGGAAATCGAAACGATCGAAGACCTCTCCAAGCTCATCTCCAAATACAACAATCTCGCCCGCCGCGCAAAAAAGAAAAAAATTGCGCAGGTTCAGAAAGGCAACATCATCTTCGTCGGTCAAACCATGGCGCAGATGGACCCGAAACTCTTCCGCAAACTCCGCTGCGACGGCTACAGCCGCGCCATGAACAGTTTCCGCCGCGACATTCAGAGCCGCGTCAACGCCGGACTCCCTGTCGGCTGGTGCGTTCTTCTCGGACTTGTCAACGAAAAGCAGAAAACGCTCCAGGTCGCCGGCGCACACATGCGCCTCATCATCGGCTACAATGCGGCGGATGACACCATCGTCTACACCGATACCTGGGGCTCCGGACACGAATTCAAGACCATGTCCCTCGAAGACGCCTGGGTCATGACGATGCGGACCATTTACATCAACCCGAGGACAACACGATGAACGATGAATTTTACATGAGCCATGCGGCAGAGCTCGCCCGCCGCGCGCTCGGAGAAACCACACCGAACCCGATCGTCGGCGCCGTCATTGTCCGCAACGGGGAAATCATCGGCGAAGGCTGGCACCATAAGGCCGGCTGCCCGCACGCGGAAATCGAAGCCATCCGTTCCGCAAACGGCGCAAACCTCGAAGGCGCAACGATTTACGTCACTCTGGAACCCTGTTCCTCGTGGGGCAAAACGCCGCCCTGCACCGACGCCATTCTGCGCGAAAAATTCGCCCGCGTCGTCATCGGCTGTCTCGACCCGAACCCGAAACACGCCGGCCGCGCCGTGGAACTGCTCCGCAGTCATGGAATCGAAGTCACCCCGTGCGTGCTTGAAGAGGAATGCCGCAAACTCAACGAAGCCTTTTTCAAATGGGTCACAACCGGAAAACCGTTCGTGCTTCTCAAACTTGCCATGACGCTCGACGGGCGCATTGCGACTCAATCAGGAAACTCGAAGTGGATCTCCGGACCCGATGCGCGGCAGCGCGTGCAGCAGCTCCGCCGCTGGGCCGACGCCGTTATGGTCGGAGCCGGAACCTTCTTTGCCGACAACCCGAAACTCACCGTCCGCGATGATGCAGGAAACACGCTCAAGACGCCTGCACGGTTCGTCCTCTCCAGCCGAAAACTTTACCTTCCCGCGGGCTGGGAACAGGCGGCGCTGAAAAACGAGACGGAGTGGGAAACATTCCTGACCGGACTCGGCAAGCGCCCGTTCGTCTCTCTGCTGCTTGAAGGCGGCGGCGAACTTGCGGCATCGGCACTGAATGCGGGTGTTGTGGATAAAATCGAATTTCATTACGCGCCGAAAATTCTCGGCGGACGCAACAGCCGTCCAGGCGTGGGAGGTCCCGACCCGCTGACGCTGCCCGAAGCGTTCCAGATCGAAAACATGTCCGTGCGGCAGCTCGGCGCGGATTTTGCCGTCACCGGATATCCGCGCAAACCCGAAGAACGGAGGTTCTAATCATGTTCACCGGACTTGTCGAAACGACCGGAATTATTCTCTCCCGCAAAATGACGGGCGAAGCTGGAAAAATCACCGTGGAGCCGCACAAGCCGTTCACCGGACTCGAAGCGGGCGAAAGCATTGCCGTCAACGGCGCATGCCTCACGCTCGAACAGGGAATGGGCGGCGGACCGCTGACCTTCCACGTCATGCGCGAAACATTCAGCCGCACCAACCTCGGTTCGCTCCCCAACGGCTCCGCCGTCAACATGGAACGCGCCCTCGCGGCAAACGGCAGACTCGGCGGGCACATCGTCTCCGGCCATGTCGACGCGACGGCAAAAATTCTCTCGCTCCGCCGCCGCGACTCCGACATGGAGCTTGAAATCGAACTCCCGGAAGGTCTGCGCGAATATTTTGTAGACAAAGGCTCCGTCACCGTCGACGGCATTTCGCTCACTCTTGAGGCCGTTTCCGAAACCTCCTTCCGCATCGGGCTCATTCCGACCACCTGGCGGGAAACGGCAATTCATGCGCGCAGGCCCGGCGACATCGTCAACCTCGAAACCGATCTGATCGGCAAATACGTCATTTCGTATCTGAACCGGACAAACCGCAAGCAGGGCTCCTCCGTCACAATGGAAATGCTCGCAGGAGCCGGATTCCTATGAGACGGATCGAACGGACGATTCCCGAAATCGCAGCGGATTCCGCATTCGGCATTGCCTGCGGCGTCTCGGAAATTCCATCCGAAAACCTTGCGGAACTTTTTCAGCCGGAACACTTTTCCGCCATCGAGCTTCCCGCGGATCTGTTCGAAAACGGATCCGCGCCCGAACTCATTGCAAAAGCGCTCGATTCCTTCGATGATGTCCAGGTCGGCGCAATCGCATCGCTGCCTGAGGAAGAACTGCCCGCCCCCCTCCTCCGCGAATTTGCCGAACGAACCGGACACCTCCTCTCCGCACTTGCCGAAGCAGGAATTCACACGGCGGCACTGGATTTTTCCGGAAAAACTCCGGCGGACGCCCTGCTCCGCGCACTCCGTCCGCTCGCTCCGGCACTGAACCGGACGGGCGTAACACTTCAGCTTCCGTTCGCCCTGCCCTGCGCCGATACGGAGATGCCGGCGCATTTCGTGCAGCTTCTGCGCCGGAGCATGCTCCCACAGCTGAAAGTGCGTCTGGATCTGCATCTTGCCGCGCTTCCACCGGATGTCTCCCCGCGCGATCTGGCGGGGACTCTGCTGCAGGAAGTCCGCTCGGTATTCCTTTGCTGGGATGCCGACGCCGGAGAATTCCCCCGGAAAGAACAGCTTGCTCCGTGGCTTGCCGCTCTTGAAAGAAACGGTTTCCGCGGATCGTGGCTCGCCGCGCCGCGAAGCACCGACCTGCTCCGCATTCGGACCGAAGCGGGTCGCTTCGCGGAACTCCTGAATGAACTGAAACAACCATCCGCACAGTAGAAAGGATTTTCATTATGAAACTCGGAGTGAACATCGACCATGTAGCAACCCTCAGACAGCTCCGCGGAGTAACTTATCCCTCCGTCCTGAAAGCCGCCGATCTCGCCATGCACGCCGGAGCCGCCGGAATCACGGCGCACCTCCGCGAGGACCGCCGTCACATGAACGACAACGATCTTGAACAGCTCGCAGCCTCCGGACACCGTCTCAACATGGAAATGGCGGTCACCGATGAAATGGTCTCCATCTGCTCCCGTCTCCGTCCCGCCGCCTGCTGCCTCGTTCCGGAGAAACGCCAGGAACTCACCACCGAAGGCGGACTCGACGTCATCTCCCATTTTGACTCCGTCAAAAAAGCGACCGAAACGCTTTCCGCCCGCGGAGTCGAAGTCAGTCTCTTCATCGACCCCGAGCGCGCGCAGATCGATGCGGCGAAATCCTGCGGAGCTCCGTTCATCGAACTCCACACTGGCGCATACGCCAACGCCAAAGGCGATGACATCGCGAAGGAACTGCATCGTCTTGCCGATGCCGCGGAGTACGCCCATTCGCTCGGTATCACGGTCAACGCCGGACACGGCATCGACTACGAAAACATCATCCCTCTCCTCGCCGAAGTTCCGTTCCTGAACGAGCTGAACATCGGTCACAGCATCATCTGCGAATCGGTTTACTATGGACTTGAAGCGGCCGTCATGAAAATGCTTGCCGCCATGAGCACCTACCGCAAGGGCTGATTTACCTTAAAGATTTTCTTTGTGCGCGTCTCCCTCCCCCCGGAAGACGCGCTTTTTTTGTTTTGTCGACAATCTTTGCCATAGATGAGGGCAAAAACAGAAAAATTCAGCGATGAAGTGGAAGATAACGTCCGGGAAATTGCGCGCATAGAGGCTTGAAAATGCCTGTTTCCATGATTGATTATTATTCCGACCAAAGATCAACCGAAAGGAAACAGGCTATGGAAAATGTGGCGCAAAAAAAATGAAAAGTCAATCTCTGGAGCTATCAAAGTCAATGAAAAAGCTGTTATGGAGCATTTGGACGCCTTGATCAGAAAGTCCGTTGAAGATACTCTGAATACTCTTTTGAATGAAGAAGCGGATGCAATCTGCACGACCGCTATCAGCGAAGTCCGGATCGACAGGATACCCGGGCAGGAACATATAAACGGAAGCTTTTGACGACATCAGGCGAAGTTGAATTCAAAATACCTCGTCTTCGAACGCTTCTTTTTGAAACGCAAATCATCAAACGGTATCAGACGAAGCAGAGCAGTGTTGAAGAGGCCTTGATCGAAATGTATTTGGCCGGAGTTTCTGTTCGTCGAGTGGAAGATATCACC
>ERZ1034842.28-NODE-28-length-99392-cov-27.456547_pt1 | contig 99392 bp, 100 predicted proteins | sample MGYA00520634_ERZ1034842 | MGnify/ENA primary metagenome ERZ1034842 (study PRJEB33766, sample SAMN09781734) | gut metagenome | biome: gut microbiome | host: Homo sapiens | place: Madagascar | study: EMG produced TPA metagenomics assembly of the PRJNA485056 data set... | reverse complement strand
TTTCGTGAGCACACCAGCCCTTGTTGGCTTGGGTATCATTCATCATGGCAGTAAGGAGTGCCACCAGTTCCATATCATTCTCTGATAGACCGCAAGGGATAGGCTTGCCTTCCGCTTGGGCAACTGCTGATTCATGCGCCTTATCTGCAAGAGCACGAAGTCCAGCTTCGATGATGCTGTAATTTACTAATTGCGACATAAGCATATATAATTAAAATGAGTGTAATCAGGAACATATCACAATAGTACATCTGATTTGTGATAACGATAGAGCCGAACATGATGTGTATCACATTGACTCCTGCAATATAGAGTATCGGAATGCGCCACTCTACACACAATCTGTGCAACACCTGACCCTTCCAAAGAGAAATCGGGTAGAGGATATAAGTGATGAAATAAAAGAACCAGACAGGTTCCTCATTCTCTTCATACCAAAGTGTTATCTCCATTTTGTTGTCATAGAACTGCGATAAACCATACCATCGCATAAGCATGACCAAGATAGGCGCATACTTGAAATAGAGTAAATCCGTCTTAATCTTGCTGCGTTCAGGGAGAAGTTTTGTAATCTCTCCAATTAATTTCTTGACTCGTAGGTCTTCGTCTTTATCTTTTTTCATAAGCCTTCATTTTTAAGTTTATAATGATTGGATAATCTTTTGCTGATGTAATCACCTGAGATTCAGATATTCTTAGATGCTGCAAATATAAAAAGAAATAATGGAAACATAATAATTTAGGATATTTTTAATAGTTAAACTTTATAAATACTTACAGATTAGCAGATTTACACAAGAATTATAGGTAAAAAGTTTCAGATTGAAAGCAATTATCCCCCGAAAGCCTAGCACTTTCAGGGGATAGTCATATATGTATTACTTCTCAGCCTTCGCCTTCTGGTTAGCCACAAGTGTTAAACTAGTGTTAAACTTATTACGATGTTTGGCACTTTGAGATTTTATGAGTACTTTTGCCTCGTTCAAAATAAAAAAATATTTCTCACACGAAATAAATGTAATTTGTATGGTATAGCTGATGATGGCAGGTGTTCAAACTGCTGTCTAGGCATAGGATATTAGGGTCAGACTCCTTTCCGTGTATTGTAATGGTGCATGGGCGCATGTTGTGTGAGAGTGCGTTGAACAAAAGGTAAGTCTGTCCCTTTCTAGTTTCTCACACAATATGGAACAGAAAAAGGATTTAAATCTTCTTTGGAAGATGGTTGAGTCAACATTTGGAGACGTTGACGAAGTGTGCAACGAGATTAACGAGGCAGCCATAGAGTTAGCCGTTACTCCCCTGCAAAGTTGGACAGACTACCCTACGGTTCAGAGAGCCATCGGGATAATGCTGGAGTTGAGAAGAGCCTTCGAGGTTCTGAAACCGAATGTTGAAGTTACCTTCCCTGATGGTTGGGGAGAGGATGAAGACAAGTAAGAAAAAAAGGGAGTAGGCTTTGCGCTTACTCCCCTTTTTGTTTATCTTACCTTGGATTGCAGTTCGCTGAACTTCTCTCGCTCGGCACGAATCTGTTTCAGGATTGTCTGCTTGACATCATACCCTTTGGCAGAAACCAGCTTTTCTTTCAACTCCTTCATCTTCTTACCATAATTGGTGTACTCGGATTCCAATTCCTTGTATGCCTTGAAGTTTGGATGATTGCTCATAAAGATATACTTCATCGCATCTGTCTGATTGTTGTACTCATCATTCAGGGCAGCGTATCGCTTGTTGAGCACCTTGTTGTAGGTACTGATAGCATTATCTTCTGCCACATCAATAGACATCTTTACTGCATCGTAAGCCACTTCGCTAGGCTCCTTACCCTTCTTCTCTTGATTAAGACCTTCCTTAGCGATTTGCTCGTCAGCAGCAGCATTGGCATCCTTTGCACGTTTCTTTTCAATCATATCCTTCAACTTAGGGTCAGAAGTAGTATCAAAGAACTCATCAGCCTTCTTCTTGTCATACTCGTCCCACTTATCCATCTTATCCTTGATTTTCTTTTCAAAGGACTTCTGATACTTGTCAACATAACCATTGAAGGTCTCGGCATCCATACCAATCTGAGATAGGAGATTGTCACGATTGATTTGTCTCTCGGCATATCTCTTCTCCAGTTCTGCCAATGGGATTTTCTTGATGTCTCCACTCTTCAATCCCAGTTCATCCATATACAACTCACGGATGCTTTCTTCAGGAGCACTGATAGCCTTCAAGATACCTATCTGCCATTCCTTAGCCGTATTACCATTATCATAGTCTGCCTCAGCGAAAGCCTGATATAATGCACCCACGGTCTCAGGATTGAATCCTATGAGCGATTGAACTCCAAGCATACCCAATTTATTTGCTACAGAATACCACTTCTGGTTTCCTATCATTGAATAGATGTTAGCCAAGTCAGATGTGGCAGGATTGATGTAAAGGTTCTGATACCTGAATACCTCTGGGTCAAACGTTGGCTTGCCATCCTCCACCTTCAATCCAGCGTTGAGAATGTTCGATGCAAACGGAATCACATAGTTGTCAGACAAAGATGTAGCAAATCCTTTGAGCGCACCTTCCTCTATCATATCCGTCTTCTTATCATCATCATCGCCAGTGAGCAAGTAAGGGAGTACCTTATATAAAGCCCAAGAGATAGGAACGAGAGTAGCGAAGTTAATCAATCGCCCTATGCTCTGTCTGAAAGTTCTTTTGTATGTAGCCTTGGCAATAGCTCTTGCTGTATTCTCGTCAAGTCCATCCTCTTCCATGATTTGTCGGGTCATAGACTCAATGAGTGCAGTCTTATGCTTTCCACCCCAAAAATCATAGGTTCTCGCCAGTCCTCGGCAAGCCTCAATCTGCATACGACCATAAGCGTAGTTGGCATTCTTGAAGAGTGAGAGAGCAGCAGACACATAGGTTCTATCCACCTGCATAGGCGATAAGTACATACCACCAGAAGACTGCTGTGTCTTGTTGTATGCAGCCACAGCCTTATAATAAGCCTTCTCCTCAGCCTTCTCCTTTTGATAGCCTAGTTTGGTCAGGCGGTTCACCTCTGTTTCATAAACTGAGCGAGCACCTACAGCACAAGTTATTCCATCCACAAGGATATTTGGAGCCATACCTATCTTGGATATAGTCTTAGTCCAATCATGCCACTTCTCCAGTTCATCAAGATACTGCCTCAGTTTCACATCGCCATAGGTCATATTCTCAACACGCTTTCTGAAATCAGGAATATTCTCCATCGCCCACTTCCATGAGCCGTAAGGGTTAACTCCATTCTTCACGAATCGGGTAAAGTCACACTCAGGAAGGAACACCGTTGCTGACTGGCTCTGCTTGATGGCAGTCCACAAGCGACCCGAAATCTTAGCGACAGCAATACCACCCATGGCAGCAGCAATCCTGCTATCCATCATACCAGCATTCACCTTTGGCTTGTAAGTTCCAGCAGCAATCTGTGCGGTCTGCTTGAACTCATCCCACAAGGTCTTGCCACTACCATAAGCCACGGAACTCATATTCTGTACTTGGTTTCTGAAATGAGTGTAAGACAACAGAGTATTGATGTCTTGTCTGAATGGCAGCATAGCCGACCACTCCTCCATTTCCTGCAAATGGTTGAAGGCAACCTCAAAGGCATCAGCATTCTCTATATCAAGAGGAATCACATTCACTCTACGAGTAACAATAGCACCAGTAGATGTACCAGCCAACTGACTCATTGCATCAGAATCTTGGTTCACATCTTCCTTGACGTTTCTTGCTCGGTTGTTAATGGCAAGAGGGAAATAGTTCTCCACCTCCTTCATAGGAGCACCGAAGTACTTAGTATGAGTAGCTTGGTATCTTCTCTGACATTCAGGAAGGTATTCATCCTGCAACCACTCACCCATAGCCTTCACTCTTGGGTCAAGGTTTTCCTCGATTGCAGCCACATCTTCCTCTGTGATACCCATAGCACGGAGTTTCATTTCTCCATCAGTCTCCTTATTGACTAGATAGATATAGAGCATCTGACCTTGTTTCAGATGGATGGTTCGCTTACCAGTCTCCTTGTTGGAGTAGTCAGTAACCTCAACGTCCATTTCCTTCATACCCTTACCATCTATACCTACCAGCTTCATAAACTTCTCCTTACCGAATAGTTCCTTGGTCTTCTCATCAAGGGCATTACGGTTCATTTCATTATATAGCTGTTCCTCATCAAGCGCATCTTGGTTCAGCTTATGGAAGTAGTTATATAAGCGACCCTCGCCATTTGCTGAATGCTTACCGAAAAACTTCAAGAACTGCTCAAAAGTATAGGTGGAAGAGAAGACTGCACGCTGCAAATCATTATTCACAAACTTCTTCTTGGCAGTTGTGGTATCATAATAGGTAGAATCCACACCTTCCAAATCCAAGTTGGCACGATGCAGGATTTCGTTCTTGTGCTCGGCAATCTCCTCTCGGAACTCCTTTGCCCTACCCTTACTCTCCTTCACCATTCTCTGAACGTTATTCAGGAGATTCTCATACATGGTAATGCGGTCAAACTTATTCTCAAAGAGTTTCTTTTCCAAGGACTTCAACAAATCCTTGTCTTCCTTGGTAGTATCCTTCTTATTCTTCAACTCGCCAATCTGTCTCTTCAACTCGGAAATATCAGCATCATTGCCACCAATCTGCTGCTTAAACATGATGGCAGCCTGAATGCCAGCCAGTCTGTAGTCATTCATTTCCACATTGTCCTCATTCTTGGCAGAATCGTCCTCAATGTTTGCGATATAGGTATTCAGAGAACTATCATCCATATTGATAGCCTTCTTATACTCGCTCATGAAAGCCTGACCCTTGGCATCAAGAGAACCCATCTTAATCACACCGCTCTGGTCAGCCCTTGCACCCTTGGTATTGATAAGGTTGTCGTAAGCAGTAGAGAGACGGTTGAGATAGTTTTCAGCAAGGATTCCCATAGCATTGTCTAGGTACTTCTTTACGTCATTGGCTCCAGTGGCATTCTTGGCAGCAGAGAGAAGGTTGCCCACCTTACCCCTGCTCAGTCCGTCACCCCATCCAATGTTGAGCATCTTTCTTACAAGGTCAGATACCGCCTTAACCGTTCTCTGGTCATAGTTCTTCTGATTCAGAACCGCTCTTCTGATATTGCGAAGCTGCTTGTTCATATCCTCCAAGTCAACGGACAAATCAAAGTCCTTTGGCTTTGGAGCAGACTTCCAGAGTTCCTTCTTCTTGTTGTACTCCTCCAAGTCTTCTGCATAACCGATTTCTGTTGAATAGTTTTCACGATGAGGACGAACTGGTGGATAGGCATCAGGAGAAAGACCATTATCAGCCTTCCACTTGTCGAGTGCATCTTGGAATCCAGTCTGCTTAGGAGCAGTCTTCCACAAGTTCTGATTGCGAGTCCACTCTACCATTCTGTTGGCGTAATCAAAGATATTCTCACCTTCCTTCATGATAGGTTTCTCCATAGGAACAGCACCCTTTTCTAAATGGTTCTTCTCCATCCATTCTTCCATCTGCTTGTCGTAAAGAGTAGAGCCACGCAAGGAGAACTTGGTATTGCCATCCTCAGGAGTGGTTGGGTGCAAGGTGTTCTGCAAGAGTGGAGCAATCACATGTTCCGTCAACTGGGTAGGGATTCCGTTGCCGATGATGGTATGGCTCAGGTTCTCTGAGAATGGCATCTTGTAATCATCGCTCACTCCTGATACTCTAGCGAGCACTCTACCCATGGCACGATATACCTTACCATCAGGCATCACAATCACGTCACCACTCTTCGTCCTGAGCGTTGGCAGCAGTTCATCAGCGAAGGCATGAGGAACCTTTCCGTCAGCATAGGCGCTTCCCATCACGTATAATGGCTTGTCAATGTTTCTCCAGTCAATACCATCAGCCTTCAAGCGAATATCCATCCAAGGAGCCACACCATTCTTCTTCTCGGTCAGGGTCGGGATAATATCAGCCACAGCTTCATACCATCCACTCTTCCGTGCCATCTTCTTTGGCTTTTCAGGGAGTTTGCCATCACGAACCGCACGGACAATCAGTCTCTCTCGGTTTGTGTAGCCGCCATAGTCAGCAGCATTATACACATCTGCATCCCAAGTGTAGCCGTTGGCATCAAGTGCATCGGTGATAGTCTTCATCGCTTCGGAATCCTTATATCCCTTCACGTTCTCAATAGTCACCACCTTTGGTTTCACGGCATTGATAAACTCGGCAGTACTAGCAGCAGTCTCCTTGTCAAGTTCCACCTCAGCGTGATTACTCTTCGCCTGAGAGTAGTTCTTGCAGACAGGAGAAGCATGGAAATACTCCACCTCACCATCTATCTGCTTAACCAATTCCTTAGGGTCAACATCACGAACATCAGCAGTAACGATGTGCTGACCGAAGTTGTTGCGATATACACCGCTTATCTTCTCATCATACTCCACTGCCACCACTGGGTCGATGATACCCTTCAAGCCTTCCTCAACAAGACCACCGCCACTAAAGTAGGTTCCTGCCTTTATGAGAGTGCCATCCTTCAGGGAGAACTTAGGTTCCTCGCCAGCAATCTCTGCCTTGCGGTTCTCGCCCAGAGCCTGAGCAATATGAATCATCTTCTTGTTAGCCATCTGCCAGCCGCTCGGCATATCATCAATGGCAGTCTTGATAGCATCATCTACCTCATCAGGAGTGTTCAGACTCTTCAAGTCCTCAGCTATATCAGCTGCACCACTCTCCTTTCCGTCAGCCATATCACGGAGAGAGAAGGACACATCGCCCACGCCCAAGAAAATCTGGTCTTTGCGAGCCACGTCCTCAGTAGATTCAGCGAGAGATTTTCTTCTCTCCTCAGGAGTCATGTTCAATCGGGCAGACACGTTGCGAGCCTCCACCTCACCAGCGAGTGACTTGTAACTATTGTAATCATCATTCTTCTGATAAGCATTATAAAGACCTCTGTTCTTCTCAATCAGAGCCTTTGCCTCATCTTCCTTACCTTCTGCTCGTAACTGCTTAATCTGTTTGGTAACCTCATCAAACCTCTTCTTAACCTCACCTCTAACCAATATAGGACTACCGCCCTTGGCAAAGCCTTCAATATCCTGAATAGCGTGCTGAATCTCGTGATTCAATATGCCATTCATATATTTCAAATCGTCAGCATGAATGGTAATGGTGTTGGTCTTTGAATTATATTCACCATTTGAAGGCATATCGTTCATAATTGCATCCGTATCAATACGCACATCTTTCAACTGAGGATAAGCCTTAAACAATTCAGGTGCATCAATCACCCTAGATAGTTTGCCGCCATTCCAGAGCATATCATCCTCGTAACGCTTAACGATGTGCCCACCGCCTACGTCCATCGTGTCCTTTATCTTGGCATCAGGCATTTCGTATCTCCACTTGCCATCAGCACCACGCTCCCAGCCAGTAGCCATCTTGATAGCCTTGGCATCCTTCTTCTCCTCTTCCATCTTGCGAGCCACGGAGAGATTATCCATACGAGCAGTACGCTCCTCTGCCTTGTCGGCAGCAGCCGCACCACGCTCGCCAGCTAGAGAGAAACGAATGTCATTCTTGCGAGAATTGAAACGCTTTGAAGGAGGAATCACATTGCCCTTATTATCATAAGTAATAAGGTCATTCAACTTACGATTATTCTTGGCATTCTTATATCGGTATTCCTTGCCATCATCAAAGCCGAACTCATTAGCATCATTGCCATCCCACCATAATTGATTTGCAGGAACCTCGTCTTCAATGATACGATATGTTCCTTCCAATCTATTGTCACCGTGCATTTCAGCATACTTCTTTGAAGGAGTAACCCAGTCACCATTACGTAACTTGCCTTCCTTTACAGAAGTAGGAACGGCACGATAAACCTTAACCTTAACATCTTTCTCGCCATTCTTAATGGCATCAAGTGCATTCTTTATAACATGAGCAGACTCCAATCCATAAGCAGTATTGTTCATATACGCTCTTGGATTGTCGAAATAATCATCAGGCTGCAAGCTATAGCCTAATGCAATATCTTCCAAGTTTACATCAGGAGAGTTTTCTATGTCGGCTCTTCTAGCCTCATCAGACTCATATTGAGGATTTGAAGGAGCAGCCCACGCTCCCTGACCTTGGTAATCGCTATCAACGTCACCATAACCCTTGCGTCTAGCTGATTCATCAAGCATTTCCCTTGCCGTTGATTCATCATTATTAGCAATGGCATCCATATAACGCTTATCAAGTTCATCAGTTGGAATCAGAGAGAGTTCATCCAGATGTTTCTGTCTCTTCTCTTCCTCTTCCTGCGCTCTTTTTCTTGCAGCTTCCATAGCATTACGTTGCGCCTCCACCTGCTTTCTTCGTTCCTCAATCATTGCATCAAGGTCACCAAAGTTCTCTTTCAAGGCTTCATTTACTGGCACGGTGTACTTCATAAGCTCCTTAAATGAGGAAATCTTGTCTTCATTTGCCTGCAACAAATATCGTTTGATGTTTGCTCTGGCACGTGCTGCATCAGCAGTAGAACCTCGTTCAACTGCATTCGCATACATAGCAACATCATCCTCATTTACCCCAAACTTTTCAGCAACACTTTTGATTTTTTCATCCTTCAATGAAAACTTTTCACCATTTTCCTTGGCAGTTTCAGAAGAATTGTCTATCTTTGCAGCAGATTCCTTGGATTGGGAGAGAGCTGTGTCACCTCCCAACGAAGAAGTGGCAGTGTCCATACTCTTGCCATTTTCCAAGGATTCTCTTTTTTCGTATGCAGTCAACAACCATTGTTCTCTAGGTTCACCCTTATACTCCTTACTTACAACTGCAAAGTGTGTAGGCGATTCCAACTTGATACGATTGTCGCTTTCCTGAACAACCTCCATACTATCTATGATAGACTGCAAATTGTCAACGACCTCAGGATGCTTTCTCAGAATCTTATCAAGACCAGTCTTTCTATCTCCCCATACCAAAGATATATCACCTATAGTATGATGATGCAAAGCTGCCGTTGCCTCACCGCTACCAAGTTTCTTCAAGAACTCTATAGCTGCTTTAGCTTTTCCACGGAACTGATTATAGACATTACCAAATACACCTACACTTACAGGTTTGATTTCATCAGCCCCAACTTTAGTGTTGCTCATGCCATCAATGAGGTTATCAACCATACCATAGCTATCAGCCACCGCTTTCTTCAAAGCAGCAGGAATCTCGGTAGGAACATCTTCCTTTCTTCTCATTCGTCTTACCACATAATCAATAGCTTGGGCAGCATCAGAAGTAAAGATGCCAGTCTTATAGTTGTATGACCGAGCATGGTTTAAACCATAGCCTACATCATGTGTCTCATGTGGGAGATTCTGCAATTCATTCAGTATCTCTACCGCCTTGGCATTGTCGGCAATATCCTTCATATTGCCAATGGCAGCACTAATAATCTGGTCAATCTCATCATCAAGCAATCCTTGCTTGTTAGCAGAAGACTTCACCTCATTGTCCGAGATATTAGGATAGACCTCTGTAGGATGAGCCACACGACCATCAGGCAAAGTGATGTAGTATCTTAGTGGACGATTTGTAATATCGCTCACAACATAGCTATCAGCTGTAGGTTCATACACTCTCTTCTCCTTGCCGCCAGCAGTCTCTTCGATGTGATAAGGAACACCATTCACCTTATAGGCATCCTTCAAAGTAGATAGAACTTCCTTCTTCTCTTCATCGCTGAGTTTCTTGCCAGCTTCAAAGCGAACTGATTTTGACTTCAACGAGAACTTAGGAGCAGCAGCTATCTCCTGATTGATGCTGTTCACAACATCATCAGTAACAATATCGCCCTCCTGAATCTGCTGAGGTTCACGACCAGCGTTCTTCACAAGTTCCGCTTGCTCTGCTCTAGTCAAGATACGGTTCACCTTCATTGCACCAGTAATCACCCAAGGGTCAGTCTCAGGGTTCGGGTTGGTACGATACATATAATAGCCATCAGTTGGCAGATGTTTCAAGCCGGCGAGAGAGTGCTGATACTTGCCCGATGGATTGATACCCTCTTGGCGAGCTTCCTCCTGATAATCTACATCAGCAGCATACTCCACCTCAGCGAAGACGAAGTTCTTAGGGAAGAGAGTCTTGTTTCCCTCAGCATCCTTGCGGTTAAACTGAATAGCGTAAGGCACTACACCAAGATGCCAGCCTGGTCTATAGGCTAACTTACCACTACCGCCTTGTGTTCCCTTGCCACCCTGCTTAACCTGAGGTCTGCCAGTCTTGCTTTCTCCTGCTATAGGAGCAGCATCAGCATCGAGCCACACACCAACTGGGGTTTCTGCACCATCAGGGTTCGCTACCATAGGAGGATAGAGTTTGCCATCCTTCAACACGAACACCTTGTAGCCGATACCCTTCTTCTTAGGTTCAGGTTTCTGACGGAGAGAGAATGAAACATCTTCGCCAGTCTCAGAGTTCGTCACCTGACCATTGGCAGTATCAACGTAAGCCTTTTCAACGATACGCTCCAAAGCATCTACCGACTTGTAGAAGTCTCCATATAACAGACCCTTTATCTTCTGAATAGCATGAAGAATCGTAGCCAATACAGGATGATTGAGACGAAGAGCAAATCTTTGAGCAAAGTCATGGTCATTAATGAATTTTCCTATGTTATCAGCAATAACCTCTTCAACGAAATCATCAATATCATTATATCCAGAAGCATCATGATAGATTTGGTAAACCTTTGCCAAGTCTTCCTCAAACTTCTTCTTTGTCGTTACAGCCATAGCGACCTTAACGAGTTCCTTGTATGCCTCAGGATTCTTCTGCTTGATTGCATGAGTCATTTCGTGACCAAAGACACACTGGGTAGCCTTATTTGCATCCAAAGCAAGATACATAGTTCCGTTTTCAACCCAACCATTTAGCCTTGCACCCATATAGAGGAACTGAACCTTCAAGCCCATCTTCTTACACAATTCCTTAATAGCCTTGTGTACATGCTTAGGCATATCAATATCAAGAATATCATTTTCATCCACTGAGTTCTCTGCTACAAGTCGTTGTCTGTCTTCCTTATCATTAATATCATAAGTTGCACCAGATTTTCCACCATCTATTAGGAAAGGAACCTTATCTTCGCTAAGTTGCAAGCCAAGCGGATTCTCGTCCGTTGCATCCTCAGGAACCTCAGGAGCATTTATATTCTCATTTGTCTGCTCATTTATCTTCTCATTCTCCTCATCATTAATCTCATCAGAGTTCTCTTCCCCAGCCTTCTCCTCAGATTCAGGAGCCGTTTCAGTCTGTTGTTCTGGTTCTGCCTTATTCTCCTCAGCGAATGCAGCGTTGTCAGCAGCCTTCTTCTGCTCTTCAAGGAAGTTCTCTGCCTGAGCGATACGTAGATTCTCAATGTAGTTCTTAGCTTCCGATGCATTAAAACCGCTAGTGATAACGCTGAGCATGGCATTACGAATATCCTGAGTATCGAGTGATTCTAGGTTGGATGGACGATTCTCCCACAGACTATGAACGAGCGCATCAATGGTAGTTCCCTTGCCATTAGCAGCGAGCAACTGGGTCTTGGCAAAGTCTTCTCTGCTCAATCCAGTTTCCTGCTTAACACCCTTGCTTGTCTCTGTACCCTCATAGTTGAGAGAGTGAGCACCAAGGTTGCTAGCCACATACTCCTCAGCAGTAAGCGGAATAGTATCAGTCACATCAATGCCAGTACCATCATACAGACGATGCAACAGATTTCCAACCGTCTCCTTATAGAGTTGAGCCACCGCCTCAGCATCATCCTTCACCGCACTCTTCAAGCGAGCAAACTTTCTTCTAGCCTTCTCAATGAGATTCTTTCTACCCTCAGCAGTATCTTCCACCTTGGCAAGTTGTCGCTCGTTGTAAGCATCACGGATAGCAATAGCAGAGTCATAAGCCGCCTGAGCATCAGCAATCGCTTTCTCCTTGGCATCCTTAGCCGCCTTCTGTTCCACGAAAGTCTTACCCTTCACGGTCATGTTGCTAGCCTTGTCGAGTGCCTTCTTTGCATCAGACACATATCCAGATACGATACTATCTGCATCCTCACCAAACTGAGAGTCGTACAACTCAGCAGTCTGTTCAGCAGTCAGCTTCGAGAAGTCAGGATTGCCATCCTCCAGCATAGGCACGATGGTTCCATCTTCAAGGGTAATGGCAGGAGCAGCAGGAGTCTGTTCTGTTGCAGGAGTCTCAGCAGATTCAGGAGCCGCGACCTCGCCCTCTATTGTCGGAGCTTCCACCTCTATCTCACCTCTATTCTCTCCACTATTATCCTCTATCATTGAGGTTTCAGGCATAGCAGAAGATTCAGCAGAGAGTATCATATTGCGATACTTCTTATAATCATCAACAGATACTTCACCCCTTGTCTTTATCTTAACCAAGCCAGTAGGGAAGCTCTGAGTCTTCAACTCTCCATTTGTATCAATGTAAGCAAACTTGGTTCTCATCTTGTTTCCTTGGATATAGAACACATCTTTAGCATCAGGGAACAGATTATTTCCATCCTTATCAGAAACATCTACCATCTGAACCTTACCATCCTCTCTGATTATATCAGAGTAATCTAGGTTATCTTCGATAGGTGCTGACTGGATATTATCTTCCTGAGCAGGATTCTCTGCTTGTGTAGTCTGTGCTTGCATTTGCTGCTCAGCACGCTCCTTCTCCATCTGTTCTCGCTGAGCCTTTGCCGCTTGCAATCTCTGCTTGTCAGACTCATCCTTCATCTTCTGCAACTCTTCAAACGAGACTGGAACATTTATATTCTCACCCTTGACAAGTTCTGTTGGAATGTTGCCATCAATAGTAATCATGGCAGTACCATCACCATTATCAGCGAGTACTTCATAAGTATGCTCTGTACCATCATCATCCACGGTTTTGAACTGAGTGCCAACCTCAACAACACCATCAATGATACCAGTAGTTTCTTTGATAGCCTTCTCCTTGGCATCAGCCATAGCCTGACTTCTCACTTCATCAGCATTCTCCTCACTACCTAGTTCAGCAAACATCATGGCATCAGCATGCTCAACCGTATTAGTAGTTGGGTCATAATACAGAATCATATCATCGCTATTACTAATGTCAATAGAACCATCTTCATGGGTAGCAATATTACCATTGATGATATATACACCATAATCTTCCAAGCCGCCAGTAGCCTTGATGGTAGCATTTCGGATTGTATTACGAGACTTGTCTGTGTACATGTCAACCGCTTGTGCTGCCCTCTGAACCTCCAAGTCTATCTGGTCTCTTGCATTATCAATCACACCTTCATAGCGAGCAGTAGATAACTGGTAGTCATAGATAGCCCTATCAATATTATCATCACGACCAGAGAGTGTTTCAAGTTCCTCATCACTCATGGATGCCAACTGCTGCTCTGAGATACCGAGAAGCTGGGCAAGAGACTTCTGTTTGTCTTCTTGGTCTAGCTGAATCTCATGTGTGTCATAGCCATAAGCATCACGCCCCTGCTGGTATGCCTGATTCTTCTCCATATTCTTCACAGAGACACCTTCACCCTTGTCTTCAACCGCCTTCTTTGCAGCAAGCATGTTGCCGATGTCATAGCCACGCATGATGAGCAAGTTCTGAATATACTCACGCACTGGCTGTCTGTTCTTACCAAGAGCAACATCACGATTGATTTTGTTTACCATTTCAGGCATATCATCGTTTGTTGTAGCATCAATCTGATTACGGAGTTCTTCCCACTTCTCCTTACCGAGCAACTGAGACAAGTTCACATCAGCCTTGTCTAGCTTATGCTTATAGGAATAATACTGCTTGGCATTGTAAGCATGGAAAGGAGCAACAGCACCCTTCATCAAACCGATAGACAAGAGCATACCGCCCCATATCTGAGACTGCTGCTTTTCATCCCACAAGTCTGAGATTTTATTGTCACCAGTAAAGACCGTATTGGCGATGATACCCAACTCTTCCTCCAGAGACTCACCGACAATGCTATTGAGTTCCACCTTACCAAGTGTTCTGTCTGCACCAGCCTTCAAGTATCTTGCATTCTTTGAAACCTTATTGTTGAGCAAGAAGTTTATCACCTTGGAAACATTCTCCATGTTATACTTTTCGATAATCTTCTTACCACCTTTGGTAACGAAGTTCTTCAGGGCAGTACCAGCAGCATCAATGCCACCGCCAGCCAACTCTGTAGCAAACTCAATGGTCTGAGCCGCCTCACCCTTTACAAGGGCAGTAAGGAAGTCTTCACCGCCTTCATGCACAAGTTTACCATCACTATCAAATGTGCCGAACTTGTAGTTTCCCTGCTCATCATGATAGACCTGACCAGTATATCGGTTAATCACATCGTTAGCCACATTTCCAAGACCAACCGTATTAGCTTGGGCAGCACCCACGATTCCATACTGGATAGCCTTGCCGAAAGCCTTTGTAGTAAGACCAGTTACCTTACCGATATAGTTTGCGATATGAGCACCAGCCATTCCAGTAGCTTTCTCCATAGTTCCCAATGCCACCTTTGAAGCAGCACCCTGCACAACCTTACCAATAGCGTTACTCATACCCTTGGAGAATCCTGCACTAGCAACCTGCATCATAAAAGGAGCCATATTGGTAGTGATAACGCCACCAGTGTACATCCATCCTTGATTGTCACCATACTGACTCTGTGCATCACTATTCTTTACCGCTTGCTGCATCAGCATATCTCCAGCTTCAGTATGAACACCATTATCCAAATCCTGCTTGGTCGCAAGCAAGGAGCCAGCATTAATAAGGTCAGACGCACCGCCAGTCAGGAATCCTGTATCTTTGGCAGCATCATACATTCCTCTAAAAAAAGAATGATTGTCAAAGATTGCACCATTTCTTGAATCCTTCTCCAACTGCAAGAGTTCTCTTCTCTTACGATTGTAGTCACCAGCAGCAAGAATTTGTCGGGCTTCTGTATTCTCCAAGATACCATTGTTGGTAGTAACACTATGAGGAGTACCAGCGATACCGCCACCCCTAGTCATATTGCCCCATACGCTACCGACCTCATCAGTAGAACCAATAAAGGACTTGAACATATCGCTAATCTTTGCTGCATCCTTGTCGGCATCAGCCATCTGGTCATGCAGTTCATTCTCCCAGTTCTTTGTTGTCTCCTGAGCATACTCCCTATCAAGGTCTTCTACGGTCTTGGCAGGAGTAATGGCAAACTCCTTTCCAGTTGGCTTACCATGCTGATTCACCACCTTTGCGGTTACTGGCTTACGGACATTATTCGTTGCCCTTACTGCCTGACCAACCGCTCTATGAGTAAGTTCTGATGCTCTACTCTTGTTTGGGTCAACAGCATTGAACATCTGCTGACGATACTTGTTAACGGTAGGAGTACCACCAAGTCTTAACTTTCGTCTGAAATCCTCATAAGTAGGACTATCTATAATACCATCAGCCCTAAGACCATCATAAATATCCTTTCTTATTTTGTAACCCTTATTACCCGGAGTTAAAAATACTTTTCGGAACTCATCTCTATCATTAGCAGCACCATTCGCCTGCATTATTTCAAATAACTTATCTACATTATCTGGCATAATATTACTATTTAAAATCCGTACTTTTTGGCTAATTGCTTAGCACGACTATTGTTACTCGTAGAACCGCCACCATGGGACGAGCCGCCACCCTTATGGGCAATCTTCTTTCTGACTATCTTCACAACTTGCTTTCGTCCAGCAGTAGTATTTGGTTTGATACCACCCTTTGCTACGGTTTCGCTAGCATTTGCTACCTCAGAAGGATATTCTCCATTCAGTTTGAGATATTCAGAATCCCAGTCTTCTTTAGAAGAACCGCCACGACTGCCACGACCACCACCCGACTTATTTGCACGGAGTTGGTTTGCTTGTGCATTCAGGAGTTTGATAGCAAGTTCTTTCTCGCTTTGAGTAATCTTGTCTTCCCTCCTTAGTCTATCCAGTTCAAGTCTAGCCTGATTGTATTCCTGCTGGTTTGTGATACGCATTCTGTTAATATCAATTCTCTGCTGACTCTGGTCTAGCTTCGTCTTAGCGATACCCTCATTCTCCAAGTTGTGTCTAAGTTGCTCGGCATAGGTCATATCATGACTTCTTGCCTGCTCATCAAGAGCGAGTGCCCTCTGATACCCAGCCAGCCATGATGCCCGATTCTTTTCTCTCTGAGCATCCATATAAGCCTTGCGCTTATTCACCGCCTTAGTCATATCCGACTCAGAATTGTGTACCACCTTGGCTCCCTTGGTAGCGAAGTAGATATTGGATAGCGCACGGAGACCATCACCAAGAGCAGCGATACGAGCCTTGGTACGCTCCTTCTTCTCTCTGTTCGCCCTCTGCTCAGCAGTCTCATTCAGTTCAGGATTCAGTATCTTATACATGTCAGCATAAGATAACTGCTTAGGCTGAGGTTTCGACTCCTCCTTCTTCACGATAGGTATGGATGGTTTATCCTCCTCTTCACTAGCCGCATTCTGATTCACATCTACCCCATTGGCGATGGCTTGCTGAGTAGCGATAGTCTTAGCCCTAGCCGCCTTCATAGCATCATCGGTGGGAGTGGAAGCATTCATCTGGTCAACCTTCTTGCCAGCCGCATCAAGTTGCTGCTGGGTGAAGACTGGAGCCTGAGTCTGTGCCACCTTGTTGGCAGCATCCACCCCACTCTGCTGCTTGTTGACAACACTCTGTGTAGTCTTCAAGCCATTGTTTGAACGTAACATATCTGATGCTTTCATAGGCTAAACATTAACTTTCTTTGGCGCATTATCACCAATCATGTTATTCAAATCACTCGCTACTTGCTGCTGGGTAGGAGCAGCCCCCACTTTGGCATCCAACTTAGCCATATCTGTATCGGTAGGCGATGCAACACTTGGTCTAGCCACTTTACTTTTACCAGAACCACTATCAAGCGATGCAGCGATGTTGGCAGCTGTTCCAGCCACTCCTGCAACCGCATTGGCAGTATCAGCAGCCTTCTCAGCTTCCAAGCCCATCTGTTGGTTCTGTAACTGATTCTTGCGCTCTCTATACTGCTGCTCGATATTATCCTTGCGAGACTCATTTGCAGCCACAATCTGTGAGGTAGTATCAGCAAGAGTCTTGTTGTTCGCCTCCTTAACCGCTGTAGTGGAGTCTTCCGTACCGCCCATCACCGCCTGTCTACCCTTGGCAGCCTTGTTGCGGTTCTTAATCTGCTCCTGCATCTGGGTGAGCAAGCGAACCGTATCAGCACGCTTGGTTGGGTCGGCATTGTATGTTCGGTCATACCACGCCTGATTTTCTCTCTGTTGCTGGGCAATCATCTGTTCCTGCTTACGTCTCGCCTTGCGGTTAGCTACACCACCAGCGATACTGCTTGCAAGTCCAAGACCTGCCCCAATTAATGCTCCTAACATATATATGTATTTTAATTATTAATAATGTGGCAAAGATACAAATACAATCCAAGAATCGTATTTTATCCGTTTATTTGGGTAGGTAAGTTAACGGATAAAGTTTCCGTTTGTAGAATAATTGCTATCTTTGCACCAAAATAGTTAAGACAATGGCAGCAGACAGAAATTCAAAAGGTCAGTTCGAGAAGGGAAGACCGAAGACTGGAGGAAAGCAGAAAGGGTACGAGTCTCCTATCACAAAGGAGTTTCGTGAGCTGTGTGCCGACTTTTCTAGAGAGGCTTGGGAAGACTTCATGGCTGCTTGGTATAAGTGCGAGCCTAAGGATAAGGTATCAACCTTTATCAAGATACTGGAGTTTAATTGCCCTAAGCTACAGACCGTCACTCTTGACGATAAGCGTGAGGTTCACAATGCCCTCACCGAGAAGTTAAGACAGATGTCAGAAGAGGAAGGATAGATTCTTATTCATGAAATCATAAAAAAAGACGATTTTTTTCATAGGTTTTTTGGTTTATAGGTTTTAAGATTGTTAGGATATAAAATAGGGAATGCGTGAGCACTCCCTATTCTTTTTTTGTAATATTCACCACGCAAGTGTTAATTTCATGTTAAAACCAAGAATATGTTTGGCTATATCCAAACTTTTGCGTACCTTTGCAGCAGAAAAATAAAAACAATCGTTAAGCCCTCGACATCACGGTTAAGTCATAAAATATTGTCAACACTAAAGGCAAAAGAAGTTATTAAGGAGAAGGGCATGACCATTGAGGAAGTAGCCAGCAAGATGGGAATCACAAAAGGTACTCTATCTGCTGCCCTCAACGGAAACCCAACCGTCAGCTACCTTACAAGAGTAGCAGACGCTATAGATTGTGATATTAGAGATTTATTCAAATAGAAAAAGGGAGTCAATGATGGCTCCCTTTTATCGTATTAACTATCAGCGACCGCCTCTAGCCCTTCTATCCCCCAGCCATATCCGTCTTGGAACCACGATTCACCGATGATGGTTTATACCTAATTCCTGATTTCGTGTGACTGGCATCCATGCCCTTGCGAGAAGCTGCCCCATACTTCTTATCGTGGGCAGCGTTATGTCGGGCAAGCTCCCTACGCTTAGCCTTCTGAGCAGGAGAAGACTCGAAGAGAGTATCATAACGTTTTTTGCGCTCACGAGCCTTTGGGTGAGTTCTGTAGTATTCGGCAGAAGAACTAGTCATTGGCAATCTCCCAATCGTCTGCAAGAACATCACTAGATGATGGTGTCCAAGAATCTGCAACACCAGACTTCTGAACCAGAAGCAACTGGTTGTTATAGTTAATGCAAGGATTCTCACGATTCATCAAGATGTCCTTGACCGCCTGAGGAAGAGACTGCATATTAGGGATAACATCAGCACCAACATGAGAAGGGACTTGCTTAACTACAAACATACCCTTTCCATTCCAACCCTTACGTCTAACCGCAAGACCTAATTTCAGAGCATTAACAGCCCCACCGATACCCATTCCAGTGCAAGCACATAACGTTCCTCCATCATTAGGACATAAACCCATATCCTTCATACGTGCAGTCAAAGCAATTAAGTACTTCTCCATACCCAATGACTGCTCTTTCATTAATTTAAACTGATAGTCACCAAATTTCTCACGGAAACCATCCATACACAAGGCTACATTAAGTTTGCCTAAACGTTCACTCAACTCATTGTGCTCTTGGCACATTCTTTCTTTAAAATCTTCCATAAACAATTTAAATTAATTAATATAATATTTTTACCCCTTATCTTCCTTCAACGCATCATCCAGATACTTGTCAAGAGCCTTAATGCACTTATCAGGAATCTTATTTGCATTCTTGTTTTCTTTGAAATAATCAATAGTACCACCTACTCCATAGATGATAAGCAGACTCTTTGTGGAAGGGATGAATACACTAATAGTTATTCCAAACACAAAAGCATATATAGAACACTTAAACGTTCTTTTTATCTTTTTAAAAGGTTCATCATATTCAGAACCGAACGTCATTGTCCAGATACCTAAACCTAATAGCACTATAATAGATAAAATAAAGGCAACATCACCACAATCATGTAATTTACCCAAAACACCTAACCAATATAAATCACTCATAATCTTAAATTTTAATTAATATATCTATCTCCAATAAAGTTCACGATGCTCCTTCTTCAGCAAATCCCCAGTTCTACACCACCAGTCATTCGGACACATTTTAAGATACTCCTCAAACTCAGGGCAGTACTCTTCATGAGTAAGAATAGGATGAAAGGTAGGCTTGAACTGATGCACACACAGCAAGTCTGCATGATTGCCGCCATAAATTCTTGGTGGCATGACATCTTTCACCTGATGCCAAACCTTGTTGAGGTCAATGAGTTCAACCCCATCCAGTTCCTTCAGGACATAATCAATCTTTCCCAGCACACGATTCAGGGTTTCTGCCCTATCCGTTCCACCCTTAGCAATTAACCAATTTGCATCACTCAGGGCACTTCTAATCAACATATCAAGTTCCATAAGCCAAAATTTTAATTATTAACTTCATTTAATATCTTAATCACTCTGCTAAACATTGAGCCAGCCCAGCTATCATCCCCATTATGATGCTGATGGATATAGTCATACACTGCTCTATAGAAGGTCTCGGAAGTGTAGCGCAAGCCGTAGTCTTCCGTTTGGAACTCATCCTTGGCGGTCAACTCGTCACACTCCAAATGCCGCTTATGAGCTTCTATCTTGCCATCTACCTTCAAGACCTCATACCCATACCCCTCACCCTTATGAATAGGGCAAAGGCACAACTCACATACATGCTGCTTGCGAGCAGTTCTGACCTGACAACTGATTGACTCTATCTTCATTATCTACACATATTTCTGATACTATTTTTTATAGTCTCATCAATCCCCTCTCGTAATCTTAAACAGAAAAGACTATTTGCTTCACCAGTAATATAACTCCAAAAAGACAAAGCAGGAACATTTTCAAGAATAGAATCCAAATTCTCCAACAATTTTTTACGTATCGTTCGTGCAGCTTCACTATGGGACAAAGATATTCCTGCATGTAAACCTTCTTCAAAAGATTTATGTGACTGATTTTCAAAATCACGAATTTTATTTTCGTACTCTTTCGAAAGTTTAGACTTTATATCTTCGATATATTTTTCATTCAGGTTTGCTTTTGCAAGCAACTCCTGATATTTATCATAATCTACTATGACTCTTTCTTCCTTTTCCATAAGCCCAAATTTTACTAGTTCAACAATATATACTATCCATTCTTTGCCCATCCCCTAATGGAGAGGGCAGCAGCAAGGATAATCTTTATTTAATTATCAACTACTATAAGCAGTAGATTATTCCCTACCAAAGCCTACATAGAACAAAGTTACCCACTTTGTTTGATTCATCTATGTAGGGGTAGTGCCTTTCGGCAGATGGGCACCTGTTGTCAATGGATGGGACAGAGCAGGGTTTACCTACATGGATATATTCTACTAGACTGAGCAGTTTTATATATCGGTCGATAACTCCGAAGAGGACTGCACGGATTGAACCTCGTATGTCTTGTCAAAAACTCTGGGATAAAAAAGAGGAATCCCAAGGTCATGTTGCGCTAACCAAGGGATTCCATATCTCGTAGGCTTAAAGCCTGAAAGGAGGACAAATCTGTATGTGTCAATCGCAACTTTGACGATGCAAAGATAGAAACATTTTTTGGAACCGCCAAATGCTAAAATTTGTTGAATGTAAATGAAATTGGATTTTTAGGGAAATAGATATACATTAGATATACGAAATGATACAATGTTAATCTAAGTTAAAGTCTTTTCGAAAACTAATTGTGAATAAGATTTAATTCGTATCTTTGTTGTGGGCAAGTTAGTTACTTTGCAAAGATTAACACTTCATTGTTGCTATTTTGTTACTCGTCAAAAGCAAAGAAATTCATAACTATCTACAAATCAGATATTTAACTAGCGGAATAAATCATATTGGAATAATAAAGATAGTAGATAGCCATGTTTTAGCCATCTGTTATCAAATGTATATCAAATGTACACCTAAATAGTTAGTTATCAATATATTGCCTTTTCGGAAAATTAATTTTCCGAAAGCTAGATGTACATTACCTATACATCAGATACGTGTTAGTTTTGTTACTATTTTGTTACCCAAAACTTGCGAGTAACAAAAAAAATGCTTATCTTTGCAGCAGAATTATAAAACAAAGGCTTATGGGAAGGAAGAAAACAATCGAAAAGGAACCTGTCACTATCAGATTCAAGGAACTTGCCAACGGAAACAAGAGCGTATATCTGGACATCTACAAGGATGGCAAGAGAACCTATGAGTTTCTGAAACTCTACATCGTACCAGAGGTTGGTAGAGGTAAGGCAGAGGCAAGAAGAAAGAATGCTGAAACAATGGCTACCGCCAATGTTATCAAGGCTCAGAGAGTACTGGACATCAAAAACAGCATTTCGGGCATCATATCAGTCAAGAGCAAGATGAAGCTCATGGATTGGATAGACAACTTCAAGACTTATAAGATGAAGACATCGCAGTCTCCAAGCCGCATCGCAGCACAGATAGAATGCACCCGAAAGCAACTCATCGCCTACAAGGGAGACAACATCAAGCTATCCAGCATTGACAAGAAGTATTGTGTAGGATTCATTGAGTTCCTGAACAACACCAAGAAGAGCAATGGAGAGCCGCTTTCCAGCTACACTAAGATTATGTACTGCAACCACCTCAATGAAATGCTCAGTAGAGCCGTGAAAGGTGGGATGATATACAAGAATCCATTCAGCGAGGTGGATAAGCGTGAAAAACCGAAGAAACCTGAAACCAGCAGGGTTTTCTTGGACATTGAGGAGGTAAAGAAACTTGCAGAAACAGAATGCAGGGTTCCAGTTATCAAGCAGGCATTTATGTTCTCCTGCTTTTGCGGTTTGCGTATCTCCGACATCAGGAGACTGAAATGGTCAGACATCAGGGAAGTGACCAACGAGGATGGAACAAAGTCATGGCATCTGTCTATTATACAGAAGAAGACCAACAAGATAGTTTCCTACAATCTGTCAGGCAAGGCTATAGAATGGTTGCCTGAGCAGGACGGAAACGAGTTCATCTTCAATGGTATGGGATGCGAACAGACGGTTCTCACTCATATCAAGGTATGGGCAGCTAACGCTGGCATCAAGAAGGACATCACCTTCCATACTGCAAGACACACATTCGGAACCATGATGCTTACACTGGGTGCAGACATCTACACCACCAGCAAGTTAATGGGGCATACTAGAATTGCCACCACCGAGATTTATGCCAAGATTATAGATAAGAAGAAGAATGATGCAATGGGACTCATTGATAAGTTCTTCGACAAGGACTAGACCCGCTCCGTACCAACTCCGTACCATCTCCGTACCAACTCTTAGTCTTTGCAAGGTTTGCAACGTTTGCTGCAAACTTTGCAGAGATTAAAAGTTAAACTATGTAATTTGCTTCTGATTCTCAGGAGAAAAGCGTACCTTTGCCTCCATGAAGATATTCAATATATTCAAAGATACAGACCCTTTCGAGCTTGTTGTATGTTTTCTTCTTGGTATAATAATTGCCGAATTATTTTAAAACAAAAAGTCTGCAATCTTTTCTGCCAAAGCACCTACACAAGCAGCCAAGATTAACTTAATAATCTCGGCTATGTTTTTGTGTTTATTTCTAAACTTCGACATTTCTTTGTACTTATCAATTTCCTCCTCATGCTCTTTCTTTAACGTACTGCCATTCCAAAGGATTGGTATCTGGTTCCTGCCCTGCTTGGTGATGCTATACACCACCCTAGATTCTTGATTGCTAAAGCCATACCCACGGTTGAGATATTCACTCTTCACAAGCAAACTAGCGACACCCTCTTTCCAAGCATCATCAGGAGATACGTGGTCAAAAATGACACCCCATATCTCCTGCTCATATTCGGACTTGTCTCGAATGTTGTCCAGTAGCACATACAACTTCTGTTCGTTAGTTATTTCTGCCATTTTACTTTTCTAGTTGGGAAAATATTTTTTCCTAGTTGGGAAAAAAAACATACTACTTCCCAAGAACAACCTTCCATCCAGTCTTTCCGTTCTTTTTAAAACAAAGAAGAATAGACAACAATATTGTTTGGAATAAGGCAGCAAAAGCATATTGTCCTAAAACATACGCTGTTCCACCGCCAATGACACCACCTAGGATAACATAGATGATTTCAATAGCGAAGAAGGCGTAGATTCCATACTTTTTCTTGTTAACTATCAAAATGATAGCTACAGCAATCAAAACACTCAACACGCTACCTAAAATCTTCAATGCTCCAGCATTAGAATCCAAGCCCATCATTATAAAGCCTGTTGCAATCCCCATGAATGAGCGAAAAATCTGACAGACAGCGCATAGCCACAACAAAATAGACGTAAAGCCATTCAACTCATTACCATCCTTATTGGTTGGATTCTGCTTTTCGTACCACTCTGTAGAGAACTTCTGTCCTTCTACATTCTTTGTTTCATTAACTTTCTGTTCCATAACATATTATTTAAAAATCTGTATAATCTAATAAGACCGAAAACATGAAGTTACTATAAACATCCTTATACGTTGCTCTGAACTTCAATCCGACAACTTTCATAAATGTTCTAAATTTTGAACGTGTCACCTGATAAGAACCGCTAGCAAACATCTTTTGTGCCATTTCTTTAAAAGCATCGTGCATACAACTTTTAAACAAAGCCATATCCTCTGCTGAAACATCACTAGCATCCATATCTACGGTATAAGTTGATGTCATTGTCCAATTGATAAAAGCTATCGAATTTAACGTGGTTATTTCATCAACCTGAGCAGGAAGCTGCTGATTCATGTCTTTACAAAAATTGATAAACTGCTGTCTTACAACAGCCTTTTCTTTTGCAGAAATAGTCTGTGCGCTAACAACCATTGAGGATAGAACACATATAATTACAAATAATAATCTTTTCATATCTACCACATTTAAATTAATAACATATCTTGCAAGGAGTTCTGCCCATATCCTCAGCTTCCTCTTCACTTAACTCTTCTATTTCTCCTGAGCAGCGAGAGAGACCTTTGCAATCTCTGTCACAATGGTAACGCTTGGATGAACTGCCAGTACAGACAAAAACATTATCACTAGAGCCAGCCGACTTTACGGCAGACTCCTTCTTCTCAGATTCTACATCAGCAGACTTCTTGGAAGAACTGCTGCATGATGCCATCAGGATGATGGCGAAAAGTAATACAAGATGTTTCATACTAAAATCCTTCTTTTACGTAATCATACGGACCATATTGGAGAGCTACAAAATATCTCCCAGATTTAATTCTACCGACTTTGACAAATATCCCATAATACTCATCATTTACAGGAGACTCTCCCAAGCTATAACAAATAAATCCTTGCTCATTTTTATAAGAAATTATATTATCATAACTCTCAGACAAAGTTTGCTTTAAACTTTCTCGTCTAACTTTAGCTGTTTCAAAACCATCGTAAAAAGACATAAAAAGACATTCGTTAAAATAAGTTCCATTTACATCTGCCTGAAAGTAAAAGTCAGCATAATCAAAGTAATAACCACCATAAGAAATATCTTCGTATTGTAAGCTATTATATGTAGTTTTATTTGGTTCTCCATACTTCAATTCCAGCAATCTTTCTGCTACTTCTAAAGACTGCCCAAAAGGAACTCCACAAATAGAACTCTGTGCATATACAACATATGTACAAAGAAACATAAAAGCAGCTAATAATAATCTTTTCATACCTACCACATTTTAATTATCCTACATTTGCTTTACTCATGCCACCGCCCAAGATAGACAATAGCTGGTCGTAGCGTTTCTCTAACTCTTCGTACTTCGCCTTCCAGATAGAATCATCCTGATGAGACTCCTGCTCAGGAATCACCTCATGGATAACATCATGCTTAGGTTCTTCGGCAACCATATAAGAAGAATCATCCGCATCTTGATTACTATACATAGTACCAACACCACGCATCAACCACTCAGCAGACACATCAGGAAAGGCATCCAGTATCTTCGCTACTATATTGGCTGCTAAAGTTCTATCACCTCTCAACTGAGGATTCAGGGTAGCTTGCGCTACACTAATCTGTTTAGAGAGAGCGTTAACTGAAATAGATTTATTCTCCAAAACTAACTTAACTCTCTGATAAATAGTTACTTCCATACATTTTACATTTATAAGCATTAACTAATTAATCTTAAAGGGTTAATCTTTTTCGAGAAATTATTTGGTAGTTTACTCGGAAAAGAGTACCTTTGCAACCGTAAACAACAAGTTGCTATATATTTAAAAGCAAAAGTACAAATAAAAATTAAGATATGCAAGTAAAAAAGATAAAAATTATCAAAGTTTCGCTTGAAGGACGAAAAAAACTTGCTGAGCGGTATGGTTGCCGAAGGGAAACAATCTACAATGCTCTAGGTTTTAGAAGTCAGAGCAAGCAATCCGAAGACATCAGGCAGGATGCCTTGAATGAGTTCGGAGGAGTTGAGACGGACAAGGTCGTGTTCTACTAATAATAAAGAAGGAGGAATCCTATGAATGAAATTTCAACTATTGTAGATGGTGACAGAATGACATCACTACAGATTGCAGAGATTACAGCAAGACTCCACAAAAATGTTATGAGAGCAATCAGAAACATGGAGCCAGCTTGGGAAAAAATCAACGGGCGCAAGTTTGAGCTGGTTGATTACAAAGATGAAAAAGGCGAGACGAGACCTTGCTACTCCCTCAACAAGGAAGAGTGTCTTTACATCGCCACCAAGTTCAATGATGAAGCGAGAGCCAAGTTGATTAAACGATGGAAGGAACTGGAGGAGCAACATCAAAAGCCATCCGTCCCTCAGAACTATCTCGAAGCTCTCAAATCTCTGGTCAAGTCTGAGGAGGAGAAACAGCAGCTAGCCTTGGAGAACAAGCAGCAGCAAGCAACCATCCTCACTATCAGCAAGGAGAACATGGAACTGGGCAACAAGATTACCGAAATGCTGCCGAAGGTCAGCTACTACGATAAAATCTTGCAGAGTAATACCACCATGACCATCACACAGATTGCTCAGGACTACGGAATGAGCGCAGTCAGGATGAACAAAGAACTGGAATCTATGAGGATTCAGCATAAGGTTCGAGGTCAATGGATATTGTTTGCTCCGTTTCTCAAAGGAGGTTACGTACATAGCCGAGCAGTTGACATCATCCGCAAGGATGGTCAGCATGACGTGAAGTACAACACCGAGTGGACAACGAAAGGAAGAATCTTCCTATATGAATCACTCAAAGCGAAGGGCATTCTCCCCTTGATAGAGCAGGAGAACACTCCCAGCGATAAGGGCACTGGTGGAACAGAGCCATCCAAAGCAGCTAGTGCCAGTCAACAAACCCTCAAATTCGACTGATATGATAGACCCAGAGATTAAGGAGCAGCTAGACCGCATCGAGCAGTATTCGCTGATAGCTGCAAAGAATGTGCTCAACATTAAGGAAGCTGCAATCATACTAGGCATGACGGTTCGAGGAGTGAGGGAGAACGTCAGAAAGCACATACTCCCCTGCTACAAGCCAAATGTCAACCTACTATACTTCAAGAAGAGCGAGTTGGAAGACTGGATGATGCAGAACCGCAGCAAGAGCATGGCAGAGATAGAATCAGAGGCAGCAGCCTATTGTGTAACCCATTAAACAGATAAGATTATGTTAGCAGACGTAATGTTCGTGGCAGCAGTTGTCACATTCCTTTTCGCCATAAAGGAAATCCGCTCCTACTTCAAGGAAGTGAGCGAGTAGAGCCATCGGATATATGGAGATTGAACCTCAATATAAAATGTTGAATTTAAATTATTAATAATCAATTAATTAAGTTATGTTGTCTTCCATGTTTTTTAGAGGACGAAAGTCCGTTCGGTGCAGCAGAGGTTTTTTGGAGTTTGCTACTCCCAGTCTCCACAAGTGATAAATAGTAGCCGTTTTTACTCATTTATGTTTTTAAGTTAGTTAAATTGTTGATTAGACAGCGCAAGTAACTCAGTTGGTAGAGTATGAAGGTTCATCCCCTTCGAGGTCGTGGGTTCGAGTCCCACCTTGCGCCCCATATAGCCCGATTCCAAGGCTTTATATCGGATAGGATAAACCTTCCTAGAGAGGTACACGTACCCAAAAGGAGCATCATTAACCACAGATGATGCTTAGACGTGGAAGTGGCAAGCTAATACATACACCCACTGGGTGGAATTTGGAACGCTTGGAGTTCACTTGTGAAGATGCAGACCTCATGCCGTGACCCTTAAAGATAAGGTAGCAGAAAGGTAGAAGCGCACAACTACAAATCGGTTCTAATGCAGCCAGCACGAATACTTTATTTTGTTCCAGTTTAGTAAATAGGTTATAATGGTTCGTAAAAATTTAGATATATCACAATATGTGCGATTACTAGTGCTGGGAGTCCTAAGCCTCCATAAATGCAGAAGGGAACCAAGGAGCGATTCAGCATCCGGCAAGATTGTATAGATGTCGCTCCACGGAGGTGGCAGTTTTTATCATTACATTTAACTGCCCCTCCTTTTTGGATAGAAATCACATAAATTGACATATTATATACCATACAAATTACATTTGCGATGCGGTAGCGACCGCTCAGTTTAATGATTAGACATAAAACACTCGCCCCACCATTCGTGAGAACCGTGGGGTTTTTAATTTGGACATTAAACCATACAATATGAGATATAAAGCAAGCAGTTGTCACGATTGTCTGTTCTTGACCATGTGTGACAACCCTCAAAAGAACCCTGATGGAGGCTACAGATGCAGCCACTATGAATGGAAGTATCAATAACAACTTAAATACATATAAGATATGAAAGAACTTATCGCAATTCAGTCGGAACTGAAAGCCCCGAAGACTCAGTTCAACAAGTTCGGAGGTTACAAGTACCGCAAGGCAGAAGACATCCTCGAAGCTGTCAAGCCTTTACTCGCCAAGCAGAAATGCACGCTCATCATCACCGATGATATTGTCTTGGTAGGCAACCGCATCTACGTGAAGGCAACCGCCACCATCAAGAACGAGAAGGGCGAGTGTGAAACATCTACTGGTTGGGCAAGAGAAGAGGAATCCAAGAAGGGTATGGATGGCAGTCAGATTACTGGAGCATCATCCTCATACGCCCGAAAGTATGCGCTCAATGGTCTCTTTGCCATTGATGATAACGCTGATTCCGATGCTACCAACGATGGGCAACATCAGGCAGCGCAGCAGCAGACTCAGCATCCAACCGCTCAGGCAACACAAGCCGCACAGCAGCCAGCAACACCCCAGTATCACACAAATGACTTGAATGAAGGATTGGCATACCTTAGTAGATGTGTCAACAAGGATAATCTGGTATGGGTAGTTCAGACATACAAGCCGCTCACCGCCAGCCCTCAGTTCATGCAAGCAGTATTAGCTAAGAAAAAAGAATTAGGATTACAATAATATGACAGCAGCAACAAAGAAAATAACCCTGAATGTGCCAAGAGTCACATTCATAGAAGAGACACACCAGTACTTCATCGGCAAGAAAGAAATTAAAGGAGTCACAGGAACACTCATCAAGAAAGCCTTCCCAGACACCTATAAGAATATTCCTGAGTCAGTATTGATGAAGGCAGCAGAGCGAGGAGGACTTGTCCACAACACGTTTGAAACCTTCTGTTCCATCTTTGATGCCGACCTCAAACAATACCCGAACCCTACGGTAGAGCTTCTAGCCTTCCATAGTATGTTAGTCGCATTTGACTTACACTATGTGGCATCTGAGTATCTAGTTACAGATGGCGAGAACTTTGCATCTGCCATTGATGGAATCTTTGCCGACAACGAAGGAAACATCTATCTGGTAGATTACAAGACAACCGCCACCCTCCACTACGACAACGTATCTCTCCAGCTATCCATCTACGCCAAATGGTTCGAGGAGCAGAACCCCGACCTAAAGGTGAAGGAGATTGTCTGCATGTGGTTCAAGAACGGACAGAGCAAGTTCCAGCCACTCCCAAGGGTATCAGATGAGCAGATAGACGAGTTAATCAACGCTTATCTCGCTGAGGATGCCGACTATCAATATAAGGTGGAAGTTTCTGAGCAGTTCTCGACACTGGAGCAGGAGTACAGATTGATAACCGCTCGTATGGATGCCCTGAAGATTAAGCAGGATGATTTGAAGGAGCAGATGATGAAGATGATGGAAGCCAACAAGCAGAAATCCATCAAGACCAACATCGGTTCTTACTCTTATGTGGCAGCTACCACCAAGAAGACCTTCGACACGAAGCTGTTCAAGGACACGGAGCCAGAGCACTACGAGTACTATCTGAAAGAAACGACCACCAAGCCGTCAATAAGAATCAAACTTAATTAAGTATAGATATGAACGTAAAGTTTACAGGCAAGATTATTGCAGCAGGGGAAGTTAAAATGGGAACTTCCCAAAACGGAGCCCCATGGAGTTCCCAAGAGTATGTTATTGAGGAACTGAATCAGCAGTACCCTTCTAGAGCCGTTATCCAAGTTTACAGTTTTGACAAGATTCAGCAGTTCGGCATTCAGATAGGAGAAATCATCACCGCCAACATCGGATTGAAGGCACATCAGTCTAGAGACGGACGATGGTTCAACCAGTTGGACTGCTGGAAGGTGGAACGACCAAATGCCCAGCAGCAGGGACAGATGATGCAGAGTCAGATAGGTCAGGTTCCTCAGCAGCAAGCAGCCAACTATCCACCGCAGCCAGCACCTATCCAGCAGCAGATGCAGGCTTTTCTCCCTCAGGTTAACGCAAGCGGTCAACCTATTCAGCAGAACGCTCAATATGCAGGTGGTCAGCAGCAGGGTCTTCCCTTCCCTGCCCCAAACCAATAATATAAGGTATGGAAATCCATCTGGTAAGAACCTCCACTGGTCTTCGCCCATACACGGATGATGATTACGAGGAAATGAAAAAGATAAAGGTTGGTTCCATCGTCAAGGCGAATATCGTCCGACCACGCAACGTAAAGTTCCATCGTAAGTTCTTCGCCCTTATCAGAGCAGCATGGGATAGTCTCACAGAGCAGCAGCGCATCAATCTCCGCTCTATAGACACCTTCCGTGAGCAGCTTCTGATAACATCAGGATTCAGCGAACCGCTTTACGACCTCAACGGACAGAAGTTCTTGGAGAGAGCCAAGTCTATCTCCTTCGCCAAGATGGATGAGCCAGCCTTCAATGAAGTATATAGTAGATGTCTTGATACCATCCTAACCATTCTCATGGCTAATGGTATTACAGAAGACGAGTTTAATAACATTTTACAAAATTATAGCTAGTATGACACGTAGAAACGACAAGCGCAACAACAATTCAGAGTTAAATCCATTCGCCCAGATGCTTATGGGAGCACTCCTTGGTAAGGGTGCTGAAATGATTGTCGAAACCTTGAAGAAGAAGGCTGAGGAGAAGACAGAAGACAAGCCACACACTGGCATCCGTCAGTATGACAACATATTAGAGTCTTCTTGTATTATCAATGGTGATGGTTCCGCCACCGAGATTCCAATTCCCGATGGTTTCCAAATCTTCATCAGCGAGGATGGCAAGCCGATGATTCGCAAGAAGATTGAAGGAGACGTGGTGAATAAATCTCCTGATGCAGCAGAAGGCAAGTCTATCACTTATGATGATATTCTCAAAAAGCTATTCTTGAATAAGGAATCATTTTTTGTTGGTAGTAGCACTATTTCATCAATGACAACAGGGGTAAATAGCTACAACCACGTAAACAACTGTACATCAGAAGCTCAGGCAAAGCGCATAATTGCTTTCAACAAGTTGATGAACATCGCCAAGTATCTCAATGGTGACTGGAAACCGAGATTCGATGGTTACAACAAAAACTGGTTTATTTGTATTGAAGACGAAGGATATGATACCAGACTCACTAAATGGTTTAATGATGGTTCCATTTTCTTCAAGACAGAAGAAACAGCATACGAAGCCATCCGCTTGATGGGTGAAGAATCACTCAACGACCTTTTCTCAACCGACTGGTAATGGCAAGCTACGCTGAAATCAAGGCAAAGCTAGAGCAGGAAGGCAAGAAGAAACGCAAGCGTTCATCCTATGATGAGCACAACTTGCAAGCCGCAGAGGTCAGGTATATCCGTGGGGTATATCCTGACCTTGAAGGAGTCTTCTTTGCCGTTCCTAATGGTGGCAAGCGAACTTCCCGACAAGCCGCATGGCTGAAAGAAGAAGGCATGAAGGCAGGAGTATCAGATATGCTGCTCCTGAAGCGCACCTCCCAGTACGGTTTCCTCTGCATTGAAAATAAAACACCGAAAGGTAGGCAGGAACCAGAACAGAAGGTATTCCAGTATGAAGTAGAACGGCATGGTGGCAAGTACATCATCGTCCGCTCTATAGATGAATTTATCAAAGCAATCGACAATTATTTAAATGGTGAACTATGACAGATGAAATTTGGAAACCCATTAAGGATTTTGAAGATTCATACGAAGTTTCTTCAAAAGGAAGAGTTCGGTCATTAGACAAGATAGTTGTAGATAACTTAAAAGGTACAGAACGAAGAAGGTTGATTAAAGGAAAGATACTAAAACCTTATTTATGTAAAGGGAATGGCTATCTTTTAGTAACTTTAAGCAAAAATTCTAAATTGAAATACAAAACAATTCACAGATTAGTTGCAGAAAGTTTTATTCCAAACCCAAATAGTTATCCTTCTATAAACCATAAGGACGAAGACAAACAAAACAACAATTTAGAAAATCTAGAATGGTGTACGGTTAGTTACAATACTACCTACGGAACAGCACAAGAAAGGCATTCTAAAAATTCCATTAATAAAGGTCGTTCTAGGTCTGTAGTTCAGTTATCTTTGAATGATGAATTAATTTCCATATATCCATCATTTGCAGAAGTAAAAAGAGAGTTAGGATATGATGCTTCATACATCAGAAGAAAATGCTATTTTAAGTACGGAAACAATATTGCATTTGGTTTTAAATGGTTAACTTATGAAGAATATGGAAGAAGAAATACAGAAAGCCATTAACCTTTTAAAGAAAAATGGATATGAGGTAAAGAAGATTATCCTTGACAAGGATGATGAATATACTTTCGATAATATTTGGAATTTATACGATAAGAAAGTTGGCTGCAAAGATAAGCTAAGAAAGAAATGGAATAGTATGAGTAAGGCTGACAGAAAAGCAGCTACAGAATATGTTCCATTATATGTGATTGCAACCGAGGATAAAAAATATCGCAAGAACTTCCAAACCTTCCTCAACCAGCGAGGATGGGAAGACGAACTCATCGGAGCAACACCACCGCCAGCAGCCGTTAACGAGAATCCTTCCGAAATCAGCCAACTCATCGCCAAGACAAAGGTAGTGCAGCAGATAACGGAAGAAGACAAGAATCACGCTTTCCGCCAGCGAATATATGGTATGATTAAAGTTCTCGAAAAGAACCCTCAGAGCTTCTGTAGAAAGCAGTTAGAGATATATCGTGATAACGGTACACTAGAACGCTTGGGCATCCAGTGGAATCCATAACATCTACGAAACCATTTACCGCAATGATACCAATCAGTAAGTACAACAAGCAGCATCCCCTCCGAGTCTTTGAGGCATTCGCTGGGTATGGCAGCCAGAGCTTAGCCTTCAAGTACCTCAAAGATAAGCATCCTGAGTTCGACTTCAAGGTAGTGGGCTACTCCGAGATAGAACCATCAGCCATCCAAGCCTACGGACTCCTGCACGGAAGAGATATACCTAACTTCGGAGACGTGACAAGGATAGACTGGAATGAGGTTCCCGACTTCGATTTCATCAGTTGGTCTTCTCCCTGCCAAGACTTTTCCAATGCAGGACTCAGACAAGGTGGCGAGGAAGGCAGTGGCACACGTTCATCCCTTATCTTTCAGGAGAAGAGAATGCTAGCCGTGAAGAAACCCAAGTATGTGATGCTAGAGAACGTAAAAGGTCTTCTCTCTAAGTCAATGAGGAAGTACTTCTTCCAGTATCTGAAAGACCTCGACTCCTTCGGTTACACATCTTTCTACAAGGTTCTGAATGCCAAAGATTACGGAATCCCACAGAATCGTGAGCGTATCTTCGTTATCTCCATACTCAGAACAGAGGATGAGCCGAACCCTGAGTATCACTTTCCTTCACCTATCAAGTTAGAAAATACGGTTGAGGACATCTTGGAAGACGATGTATCTCCTGAATATTTCATGTCTCAGCCACTCCTAGAAAAGTATCTCTGTAAAGCAGACATAAATGAATCAATCGAAAAACTCTACCCCGAAGATTTCAATACCGAAAACGGCTGATGGCTGCTCTGTTGCTGTCACCTCTAGTTTTTCTATGACCAGCGTAATGAATATGCTAGACACTGGTCATTATCCAAAGGGTGGAGTCTTAATCATCAAAAGAGTAAGCTAATGTGCAACAAAGTTATAAGCAGAAAACTACTCATCAACTCAGATATAGAAGGCATGAGTAGAACTCATCCGCAGTAGCTATTACAAGACTAGTTTAGCAAACTATCTTGCACCAACAGGAAGTTGTGCCAACGCAGTCTTAATCATCAAGAAATTATAATGTGCGACAAAATTATAAAGCTAGCAAACTTCCAAATCAAAGGCAGAATAGAGCAGCAGACCAGAGTCTATTCCACCAAGGGAATCTCCCCTACACTCAATTCTGCCATGGGTCACGGAGGTAACTGCATCCTACTATTCTTAATCGTAAAGGAGATATGATAACATGAGTAAAGAAATCATTTACACCGCTCCAAACGGAAAGAAATACTCCATCCAAATCAGAAAGTACACTCCAAGAGATTGTTTCCGCCTGATGGGAGTCCACGAAGCTGACATAGACAAACTCCTGAGCAAGAAGAAGACTGGTCAACTCATCATCAGCAAGAGCAAACTCTATGCCCTCGCAGGAAATTCAATAGTAACCAACTGCCTGACCGCCATGTTCGAGGAACTGATTTTCCCTTCAGGGAATCCTACCACGACAAGACTGGTCAGCTATCACTCTTTTAGCTTATGGATATTTTGGGATATATCAAGGTAGGCAAGCGTATCAGCAAAGCCAACAAAGCCATGTTTACCCACAAGACCATGGTACTCTGGTATAAAGGCAACCCAATCATCGGAACAATGCACGATGGCTTGTGGTATCAGCAAGACTTGAACGGAATGTGGGAACAATTAATGTTCCAGTCCGAAGTCACCCACGTTTCATTCTTACCTTCGCCACATGAAGACAGAGAAAAGAAAAATCCTAGCCATCATCGCAGAGATTCAGGCAGAGCGTGAAGCTGCACACATCGTGCCGCCCCACGTCCTGACAACCGAAATTATCAACAGAGGATGCCATCAGCCTTATCAAGCAATCAACGAGTTATGTGCAGAAGGCAAGATAAACTGGTGCAGAACCCTCAACGATATGGCATTCACTATCAGAAAACAATAAATTCAAAAACAATATGGAAACAACACCATTAACACAACAACTGCTAAAGCAGTTTATGACCAAGGCATACGAAAATGCCAAAGCCAAAGGCTTTTATAAGCCCGATTTAGACATCAACCAAGCGTTAATGCTCATCATCACAGAAATGGGCGAAGCCATTCAAGCCAGCCGTCACAACCGCCACGGCAGCATTGAAGACTACAACAAGTGGCTGGGTGTATCTGAGGAGCAAGCCTACGAGGAATCCCTTGAAGGAACCGTAGAGTCCGAGTTTGCAGACATCGCTATCCGCATCATGTCGCTTTTGGGATGGTATGACTCTCAGAAAGTAATCTGCCTGATGAACGACACAGAAATCAGAAAGACAGAGGAGTATCACAAGGTAGAGTTCGAGCACGGAAACTATTCCCTTCCTACAGCCATGTACCTCATCATCACTCGCATCACCTACTTTCCCTTCTCCTGCTCACCAGCATGGATGAACACCTTGCGCTTGCAGGATATTCTGGTTCAGGTCTTCGCCCTAGCCCACGCAGAAGGCATAGACCTAGTAGAGCACATCAAGTTGAAAATGCAGTATAACGAATCTCGTCCGTACCTTCACGGATGCTTATATTAGGAGGACAGCAATATGTTTGGAATAGAAGAAATATCAAGAAGATGCTTAATAACACTGAGTGATGGTAGCAAAATTCAAGCTACCATCACCATCCCAAAGCCTACCAAGCCCATCTTCCCTGAGCAGATGGAACGTCAGTTTATAGAGAATTTCAATAATTCGCAACCTCTTGCAGTAAACAAGGTTACAAAGTGTCACATCATGAGAAATTAAAGCGTATGAATGGATTAACTAAAGAGGTAACGGCTACGTGTGGAAAAGCTATCCTTGTCGTAGGCTTATCTAATAAAGACGAAGTGATGTACGTCAAGTCTACAATAAGAGTGAAGCCGAAGAACAGAAAGCAAAAGAAGGAGTTCAAAAGCCAGTCTTATAGAATGAGAAAGGTTGCTAAAGGTGAGTATGAAGTAACAACATACTGCACATTTAACGTCAAGTTATTCTCAAAGATAATGAGCCTTCTTGAAAAGAATGAGAATGGCGATTTTTGGTTTAACATTAATAAAAAGTAAAGCGTATGGATAAGTTATATATTCCAGGAGATTTGGTAATGGTAAAGAAGTCAGCACTTCAATTTGCTAAAGATAAAATATTTAAAGTAATATCTTCATTGAGTGGTCTAGGGATTGCATGTGTTACCCTACAATCTACGACACAAATGATTGTTTAACCGCCTTCGGGCATATAAATTGAGGTGTAGATATGTTTATAATAGGTATAGTATTGATTATATTTGGAGTATATTTGTTTTTGAAAGATTTTACATATATGCTCCTAGGATTCATACTTATGATATTAGGAGCAGGTATATTAGATATCAGCTAGTCTTATATAGTTTAATGTTTAACTGCCTTCAGGCAAAAATAGTAGTAATATGAAAATTAGTTATTATGCAAAAAAACATGGTAAGAGTACAAAGTTTTTAACCATTAGATTTAAACACATCTTTGAAAAGATTCAATTTGAATTTTCACACAGAGGTTGTCTATTATGGGTTTGTACACCAAAGACCGTTAGGGTATTCGGATTTTGGAAACAAGGTGGTTGTGGTGGAAGTAGAAAATTCTATCAACATTGGGAAAATAACCATTGTGAATGTGCTTTATAAGTAACTAACAACCCTCTCCTGTAACAGGGAGAGGGTAAAAAGAAGAGAATATGATTACAGAAAAGTTAATAAAAAAGGTGCTACGTAAGTGGTTAAAGAAGAAATTGTATATCAATGCTCCTATTAGCACAAACATAGCACGATTTGAATGGGTCTATAACTCACACCTTAAAGAGTGGAGAGATAGAATGTGGGTAATTAAAAACTGCCCAGAAAATAGAGACAAGTGCCTTAATGAGTATCTTTACTCATAGCTTTTATTAATCAATTCCACAAGGTCATAGAACTGCATCTTGGTGGTGAAAGTCTCACCATTAGATAACTTGATACAGCTATCACCATCCACCTCAAAGAAAGAGACAATGTGGTCTGGGTTAATTGCACGGGTGTATGAATTATCATACGACTTCAAAATAATTAAATTTTTCATATAAATGTAATTTTTAAAATTAAGCGGTACAAAGATAGTAATAATATTCGAGAAGCAAGCAATTCTTTAGGTAATTTTAAAATTAAGCACTTTATTTTATCTGTGCTTGCTTCTCACTTTAAACATATATAATATGGCAAACAAGAAACAATATAGAAGTATGGATAAGAAAGAGAAATTAATCAATAGTCATATTGGTAAGGCTATAGGCTATTCAGATAAGGCTCATTACGAGTTGCAAACCGCTCTAAATATTGCTTTGGAAGGAAAAGGGCTTAGTGACCAGGAAAAGGAACTTCTAAGCGTTGACTTTGCAACAGGACCAGAAGAAGCCGTAGAGCGTGTTGCTGATGGTAGTTGTAATGATGAATATATCAGTGCATGGGATAGCCCAATTAGAGACCGCCGAATATCTGAGGTATATCGCATGACAGGTGAGCAGATACGTGAATATTTTAATTTGTAACTATGGATAAGAAGAAAGTTAAAGAGCTGATACAAGAAGTTATCAGCAATAATGTTGATAGCTTGGAGTTTGGAAACGATAAGCATAATGCTCCTTTAAGAAAAGCGAATAGCTTATTGCATGATGCTTTGATAGAGTTAGGAAAGTCAGACTGGGTATCTGTTGAGGATGGGTTGCCTCCTTACGGAGAAGAAGTCTTTGTAACAAGTAAGATGTCACCTGATAATGTTTTTAAAAACAGAAGAATGGAAAGCACTACCGTCCCAAAAGATGGTAATGACTTCATCATCTTATGGGAAGGGAGAATGGCTCGTATCACTCATTGGAAACCTATTGATAAGTTGGAGAAATAGTTATGGCATTGGTAGCAGTTGATGAAAGTGGGCTTGAAGCCATCTATGAAGGAAAGCCTTATAGAGCGCATGATTGTATATGGCTATCAACGCTCTTTATGTAGGTCTCCCATCAGGTAGTATAAAGAAACTCATCGGAAGAGAACTTACTTGGAGCGATGAGCCAGCAGAACTTAAATAAGAATAGCTTATGTATAGACCGATTACAATGTATCAGATTGTTTGCGATAGATGCGGAGAAGTATTTGGCGGTACAGATACTTGCTCTGCACTATTCAGCAACAAAGAAGTTGATATTAGTGACTACTCAGACTGGGAAACGATAGGCGATAAACACTATTGCCCCGATTGTTATGAAGTAGAAGTTATAAACGGAGTGTATAATGTTAAAGCAAAGGAGAAATAGATATGGAAGTATTAAAAGACATAAGTCAGTTAACAAAAGGTTGCATAGTGACATTTATTAAAAATGATAAATTCCACATCTACGAGTACCTTATGGTACACCCTAACCGTGACACGTATTATCTTTTTATCGATAACTGGACACAAGAAGTCGTACGAATATACGTCAGCAAGCTTTTAAACGGTGACTACTATGTAGGAGACTTTGATACTGTTTTTGTTAATAGAAAGATGATAGAATTTTATAAACGTATGATTCAGTGTCACGAGAATAGAATTAAAGAGAAGAGAAATTTAAAGGAATAGTTATGATAAAACCTTACAGAATCAAGCATCGAAAAGAAAATCAAAGATGTTCTTGGCGATGATATGGCAGACGAAAAAACAAAGAATACAAACAAACAATTAAACAATGAAATATCCAAAATATAATGTCAATGAATTTGTCGGTGGGCACTTCGAGTACACCACTCCCTGCCCATTCGGCATATATGGCAAGTACACAGGAGAAATCCTGATGGTTGGTAGCCTTGCTTGCCAGCGATGCGAACACTTCCGAGGAATCAACAAAGAAGATAGTATCGTATCTTGTGGAATCGAATAGTTTTAAGAATGCAGCCTATCTGCATTCTTCTTAATAATTAATCAAATTTAATATATGAATACAAAGAAAATCTCAATTATCCAGCGTATCAAGGAAAAAATCCTTGGCAAGCAGTTCTTTATTGCAGTAATCGCTAACAAGGGAACCAGTTCCTATTTCGTCAACTCTACCATCTACCGCTCAGAGAAGGAGGTGAAGGCTTACAAGAAGTACATCACCACAGATGAGCGTATGAAACAGAGCTTCGATTTCGTAGGCTATTATGGTTTCCGTTCTAAGTTCGACTTCCGCATACCTCTCAGCGGAAAGCCAGTATCAGTAGAAGAGGCAAAGAAACTGGCAGAGAAGTAACATGGCAAAGATTAAAAAACTCACTGGGCAAAGGTTTGGCAGACTGGTTGTCTGCCGCCGTGCCCCTGCCGAAAAGGGAGCAAGAAACGGAGTCTACTGGATATGCAAGTGCGATTGTGGCAGAGGAAAGAAAATCCTCAGTTCTGCCCTGCTCTCAGGATTCACACGCTCTTGCGGTTGTCTCCGTAGCGAGAATGCCAAGAGAACCGTCCGCCTGATGCAAGCCGTCAACAGAAAAAGACGTGAATCATCAACGGATAAAGTAAGCATTTCATAAATTCATCGTATATTTGTAAAATGAAATTCAAGTATTTAATAGATAAAGTCAATGGCTTCAGACACCGCAACGATTTTGTGGTGCTTGATGGAAGAGCCAACTCGGTCACGCTCTCCAAGGGCATCTATGACCACATCATTAAGAAAGAACGTACAGAATACTCCATCTTCGTGTTCAGACTATCTGACAGAGGTACATACGGATTCTGCATGCGTGAGGACTGGGAAGACCTTCGCAAAGCCAACACCGCCTTCGCTCAGCTTCAATTCAATCAGAAGTATAAGAAGGTAGGTTTCAGAAGTGACTACCCTTCCATCACCGCCATCCTTGATGAGTACAACCTTCCTCTCAACAGAATGGTTCGCCTTACTTGCATCCCACGAAAGTCACAAAAAGGAGAACCATATTACGAAATCATGCGACCAAACTCAAATTTAAGCACATGGCAACAAGACAAGATGTAATATTTCAAGGCTTGACACACTCACCATCCGACTATAATTGTCAGGACGGTGAGTTGGCAACTTGCCTCAACCTCATCAACGAGGATGGGGCACTCCACCCTATCCACCAGCCAGTAGTAGCCGAGCAGAACATCACGCTGGATTCAGGAGACACAATAGAACTGGTTCATAAGGTAACACACGATGAAACGATTCACTCTCACTACATCATCCGTAAATCAGATGATACTTGGTACTGGCTAGAGAAAAGTGGAGACGGAACCAAGAACACCATCAACCTCAACGGATTTCACGTCAATGCCGTTACAGCGGTAGGCAATATCCTCTGTTTTGTCGGTGTTTCAAAGACCATTTATGGTTATTGGATTCCTGCAAATGCCAGCTACACGATGTTCGCAAGAAACAATTTCGATTACGATATATCAGTAAGCATCAACAAAACGGAATCGTTCAGTAGTGTTGTTGCTGATTTAGCTGACGTATTTTGGGACTACTTCTCATGGTCAAGTTTTGGAAATGACAATGAAGGTAACCGCAGGGTTACAAATATACCAGCAGATAAAGTTCCGAAAGTTTTCTCTGCCATTGATGCTGAGAATAATCGCACACTGGCAGCACTGGGTGATACGCATCAGAAATATAATACTTTTGCTGTTGTTGCAGTAAGACTATACGATGGTTCATACTACAACATATCTAACATATTCCGCCTTAACGGAATATACAACACGATAGACGAAGTTAACTTCAACGCTGACAACAAACAGATATATGTTAGCAATGCTGGCAGTCTGACTGCTTATGATATACAGATAACATTCGAGTCATTAGAACAGATTTACGACCTCATTCAAGGTGTAGACATATTCCTTACTAAAGGAAATCCTTTTGTCGATTTATCTAAACCAGTAGATACGTTTACCTTTACAGACGGAGACAAGCACAGACAAGGCAAGTTCTATCTTCCAAAGATGAGCGTTTCTACAGCCAAGCAGGAGATTGACAATCTTGTCTTCTATCACTCCATCTTCATCAGCAAGACAGAACTCGGCAAGAAACATACCCTTAAAAGAGTTACTGAAGCAGAAGAGAGCATACAGCTAGCCAATCTGTTCCGTTCTGATTTTGGCGGTACAACCGCCATCACCTACAATAACAGACTGCATATAGGAAACATCAATACAGGAGATATTAAACTCAAAAACACGTATACGTCAGGTAACGAAGTATTCGACAAAGAAGGTATCATCAAAGTGGAGACCCGTAATAATTCCATCCTCTGGAAAGGTATGCTATCCTATATAGATGAAACCATCTATTGTGTTCCTATCAACGATGTGCTACGTGTAAGTTATTACCGCCACCAACTTATAGAAGGTGGAAAATACGAAAAGGCAATAGTAAATCCGCTATCTTCTGATTCTACTGCATTCTCGTTCTATATAGGTGAAGATGCGAAAAACGGTATCACCTTTGAACTTCCGTGGACTGCATCAACAGAAGAAGAGTGGAATAAGGTTGTTGAAGAATATAAACAATATAACAAGAATCCATCTGTAGAAAATAGCCCTAACCTTCTAAAGGTAAGCGAAGCAGAGAACCCTCTTGTGTTCCCTGCCAAAAACTCTGTTCAGGTAGGTTCTTCTGTTATCAGCGCACTAGCCGCCAACACCCGACCAATCAGCGAAGGTCAGTTTGGTGATGCTCCTCTCTATGCCTTCACCGATGAAGGTGTGTGGGTACTGATGCTGAGTGATGAAGGTACTTATCAGACTCGTCAGCCAGCGCAGCGTGATATATGTTCCAATCCGAAAGGTATCTTGCAGATTGATGATGCAGTTCTGTTCCCTACAGAGCGAGGTATCATGATGCAGCAGGGCAGGGAATCTGTATGTATCACGGAAGTGCTCGATGATTATCCTTTCAATTTCCTCACGATATATTCTCACTCCGTCAAGGATAAAACCTATCCCAACAAGCTACTTGCGCTGGGTGGCATTCCTGAGGATGATGTGAAGTATGTCAAGTTCCGTAGATACCTCATTGAAGCTGATATGATTTACGATTATTACGATGCCCGAATCATCCTCTTCAATCCGAACTACTTCTACGCTTACGTTTACTCGTTAAAGAGTAAGATGTGGGGAACCATGCACAATGTGTTCAACAAGCGAGTCAACATCTATCCAGATGCCTACGCTACCGACAAGGAAGGAAAGATAATCAATGCTTACGTAAAGGAACCTACCGATAAGGTTTCCTATTTCCTCTGTAGCCGTCCGTTGACTCTTGGGCAGGAGATTCACAAAACAATGTTTAATTGCATCACAAGCGGATATTTCGGAGACTTCGGGGCAAACAAATGCGGCATGGTGCTATTCGGAAGCAACGACCTGATGCACTGGTTCTTCATTGGTTCATCTACAAATATGTTCCTCAGAAACCTTGTTGGGTCTCCATACAAGTATTTCAGAATTGCATTGATGGGCAGCTTGGATGCCAACGAGTCTATCAGCACGCTACGCACCGATTTCCAACCACGTTTACAAAACAGACTTAGATAATTATGACAGAATATACATTATTAGAATTTGACTCACGGAAAGTTGAACTAGGTGCAGCCATTGGATATGAGAAAAATGGCAAGATTGAGATTTCAAACTTTGTGAGAATAGCAGATATAGGTGAAAGAAGTCAATACTACGGTTACGTTTCCTTTGGTGCTGGTTCTCCTTTATATGGTTTCACAAAGGAAGGTGAATGCTTTTCTTCATCAGAAATTAAAATAGCTGACTTGAAGATTGTCGACTCAACCATCACCCAAACCACTGGTACAAAAATCGTCAAGGAGACGGATTCCAATGGTTCCAGCTATGCCAGACCATACAACCCTGTCAGCCCAGCAGCAGAAGGCGAGGAGACCAATGAAGGCGAAACCACGGAGCCTGATAACGTCTTCTCCATCGCCACCCTACAGCCGAGAGAGGAAGTAGCCATGAGCTGTCTCAACGCAATGCTCAGCCACTACGATACTCCGCTCAACATTGACAACACCAAGATTAAGCAACTTGTAAGCAAGTCTTATATGTTTGCTCAGGAGTTCATCAATCAGGCAGTACTCTATCGTGAGAAGGAGACAACTTCTTCTACCGCAGAGAGCAACAAATACGCATCAATAGATGCCAACTCTCTCAGCAGCGACACCGATAAACTGCTCTACAACATAGCCACTGCCATCATCAACTTCATGGCTCAGGATAAGAACCAGTATGCCGAGCAGCAGAAGAATGGCTTGAAGGTCAACGCTGAGATAAGCGGAACCATCACCACCAAGCAGGAAAGTGGCTCTACTGGAAACACAGAAAACGTATAAATTCTTTTTTAATATATATCTTTTTTTAAAAAAAGGGTAGCCGTCCGTGATGGATAGCTACCCTTGCTTTTTGTGTTAACCTAAAACGACTAATATACTAAAATGGATGCAATGCAATTCTTACTCTGCCAGCCGAGCGGTTGCTGGCATCCTTAATCTTCTGCTTCTTATCCTCAGCCAGTGCCCAGAACCTATCAGCACCGTCAGGAAAAACAATCATCAGCCATTCATATAGACATTGGTTCACGATGTAATCGTGAATATATACCGTCATGGTATGCACACTGGTCTTCGAGAATCCGTTTGGCATTCTCAGAGCCAAATAATAGGCTTCCTCCTCATTGGTAGGCGAACCGATGCACTCTGCCCACTCGTTCGAGTCAAATCCGCCACATAGCATTTCCACCTTGGTAAAGCGGAAAAGCATTTCCCTGCAATCCTCCACGGCTGAATCCAATATCCTAGCCAGTTTATCACGGTTGCCTTCCTCTGATACGTCAAACACATTCTTCAACTGCTTGGCATCCATACCTTTCTGGCTGGCATAAGAGTCAGCAAAAGAAAAAGCCGTATTCTTGATGTCGTATATCAACTCCTTCTTTTCCAACTCTATCATCACTTTATATCCCTTATTGCAATGTTTCATATCCTGCCCTCCTATCTTGTTGGTCTTTTACGCATATAGAGTATAGCATCCATCTTCACCAGCAAAGCATTTGCCTTATTGAGATAGTCTTCCGCCTTATCCTTAGAAACTACCAAACACCATTCAGCTACTATCTTGTTTACTACATAACTGAAAGCAGTAGACTCCAAGGTCTTCGCCAACGAACCCTTGAAAAGTGAGCTTACTCGCAGCCCGAAGATTTCCTCTTCATCAGAATCACTCTTCTCAGTAACAAGCACGCTCTCCAACGCTGCCGAAACGTCACCGATGGCATCATGCCAAAAGCCTTCCAGCATATCCCTGTCCGCATCCGTCACAAATACTTGGTCATACAGACTCTTGCCGTTGGCATCCAAGTTCTTTCCACCGATGTAAGCCGTGGTCTTCGCCACCTCCTCATACACCTTATCTCTGTTGATTGATATTCGTATATCTCGCATTCTTGAATCTCCTATAAATGATAAGCCCTAGCAATACCAGCAGCACGCAGGTAGCACCCATCGCCCATGCGGCATATTCCAATTCAAACTCCTCCCACTTTGTCAGCTTCCGCTCCACTGGATAGGGTACTGGGATGGAATCTCTTTTCAGGAAGGAATCCACCTTCACCTTATACACATTCTTATAGATGGTCTTCTCATGCCATCGGTCAAGAAAGCAAGTATCTCCATTCTGTCTGAGGAAGATTGAATCACGCACGAAAACGCTGTCAGAAGTATGCAGTGTATCGTGTTTTACTACGTCCCGACATATAACTTTTTCCATCGGGACGTATTTTGTCTTGCATCCCGACAGAAGAAAAGCTATCAGCAACATACCCAAAACATATATCAGGAGTTGCCAAAAATCAGTATCGTACCACTTCTTCATAAGCCTACACTTTGAGTGCTACCAATGCTCTTTTCAAATACTTGCGTCTATGCTCTAAGCCGTAAGTACCACCATTGATGGTCTTGGTGATAGCAACAAAACTGCCACTATCAGCGAGTTTATTCAAGCCGTGTTTCCACCACCACCACATGGCACTCTTGGTAGCATATCTTGGCTGCTCCAGCAACTCAGGATGCTCCATAATATCGTCAGTCACCTGTTTGCTGTTCTGAAAAGCCTGATAATTGGCTCTGCCAGTAATCTGAATCAAGCCCCTGCCACGATACTTATAGCCGTCACCATCCTTCAAGTTGCCGAGCATGTTCTTCAACTTACCCACATCATACTTGTGGAAATAGTTCTTGTTGCCGAGTTCCTTGGTATATCTCAGTTCACCACTCTCATGTGCAATCTGAGCCAAGAAATGAGCCATACGCTTAGGAGTATCAATGTTGAAAGCCTCAGCATAACCATTGATGTAAGGCAAAAAAGCATCCACCTTAGCCTTCGCATTCGGCATAATCTCCAAAATCTGTTCTCTTGTTACCTTCATATTATTTACTTTCCTTTACTTGTTTCAACATATTTGCGAGTTCGTCCTTCACCTTACTCTCAAAGTTACCTAATTTGGTCTTAAAATAAATGTTTACCCCGAATATTGCTCCAGAGTAAACAAGTGCTTGACTGATGTACCAGAGCACACCATCCGAAATAATATAGTTGTTCAGAAAGAATGATAGGAAGGCAAGGACGATGCCGCTCACTACCATTCCAATGGCTGTACCATATTGCAATCCTTCACGTACGTTTGGAGTCATAACTTATCTTTTTATACTATTAACATTAATAATATGCAAAGATAAGAAATGATTCCCAATTAGTTACTTTATCCGTTTATTGTGTGCCATATTTTGCTTGTAGGATGCAAGCAATCAGGGTCTTGCAGATACTCTATAGCCATCAACACCACCATTTCCTTCAATTCCTCAGCATCCTTGCTATATCGCTCCAGCATCACATGATGGTCACTCCTCAGAAGATTCATAGTCACCGCCAAGTCATAGATGGTGTAGTCTGAAATATCATCCTGATGCTTGTCAAAGGCTTCTCTTATCTCATCATCCGAGAAGAAGGGAGCCATGTGCTTAGTTCCGTCAGCATCCTCATACCACATCTTGCAAATTGCATCATCGGCAAAGTGCTTGTCAAAATGCTCTTCGCTCAACACTCCATACACCATCGCACAAAGATGATGCTCCTCTACATCGCTCAACTTGCATGAGAGATACTTGCCGACAGCCTTAGCTACTGCCAACATCTGCTCAGGAGTCAACTCCCGCTGATACTTTTCTACGAAACCTACAAAATCCATAATATAAAAATTAAAAGTTTATGATGCCGCAAAGATACGAATATCTTTCATGCAGCACCATAAACTCGTAGATATTCCTGCATTTATCTGAATATCAAACAAATACAGTTACGATAAAAACACCTCCTTTCTTTATTCGTCCTTAAATTTAGTTCTCTTCTCTCCGCCCCTAGTCCAGATGTCGTTTTTCTTGCGTTTCGCCACCTTTCCGATAACGTCATTCTCGTAAAGTTCGGGCTTGTCTTCCCTACCTTTGGTCTCTGAAGCAACACCACCATTCGGGTTGCCACCTTGGTTGGCATCAGGTTTCCCATTGCCATACCATTTCTCATTATTCGCCTTGTCTGCTATCATAACTATAAATTAATCAATTATCACTAAACATTAATCACTAAACATTATGCAGCGAGCGGTGGAGTCTGTCCGTCAGGGTTCACTCCCTGACCGCTCATCATCTGCTGCAACATCGCCTGAGCCTTAGGATTGCTCTGTGATGCCTGAGCCACTTGGGCTTGAAGCTGAGGAGAGAATCCTTGTGGAGTCTCACCATTCTGAATGGCTTGCTGGTTGGATGCAACCGATTGTAGCAACTCCTCTCCAAATGGGAAATCTCCTACTTGCAGCAACTGCTCCAGCGTGATAGCCTGATTCTGCCACAAGGTCATAAGGAACTCATTCGCCATCTGTCTGTATACAGGAGTAGCCGTACTTTCCGTAATATTGATGTCAAACTCCACATCTCTAATCTTCTTAGGGTCGTAGCGCACAATCTGTCCTGCCCTGCCCACGATATTAAAGTTACGAGCCACGTCATAGTACTGCTGCATATTCTTCACGGTCTTGTATGCTCCATCAATAATGAACTGGCTAAAACTCTCCAAAATATCAAGCAGCGACATAGTAGCATTCTGTGTCTGCTGGGCATAAAGCGAACCACTCGTACCCGATACTCCTGGCTTGCCTTGCAGCGCACCATTCACTCCCGATATATCCTCGAAGAACTTCAACTGATAACTGAGCAAGTCACCGATACCGATATTCGTAGAGTTATTCGCTACTTGCTGAGGAACCTGACCACTCTTGTTTGGTTTGTACCTTACCACACCATTGAACCTACTCCACTCGTCACAGAAATCATCCCAACTCATATCATCAGGCAGACAATCCTCAGGACAGAGCAGCACACCCTTAGCACTCGCACGCATGATAAAATCGTACATCGTGATAAGTCGGTTTACGTATCTCTGCTGGTCAATCACATCTTCCACGAAGCTGTGAATCTCGCCATCAATGAACGGATAGAACTTAAAGCAGTATGGATGCTCACCATGAGCATAAGGAGTCTCGCCCTCTCTCAGAATATCACCGAAAGGAGAAAGATAGTAGAAATGCCAGTAATCATCCATAAACCACTCGGCATCAATCAGAGGAATATCCTCTTCCATCATACCAGCAGCCATACCTCTTCTGATTCTGTCTCTATTCTCAGCATCTACAATATCAGCCTTATCCTCAATATCAATCTTGAAATCATCGCCATTGTTGTAGTCGTGGCATCGGTATCTCGGTTTACTCTCCTTGCGCCAAACCTCAATCACTCGACAGAGTGATGGGTTGGCAGGATTCATAAAGTCAATGGTTCTTGGGTCAAACTCACCGAATCGCTGGGTGCAGTCAGCAATCACGAAATCTCGGTTAGCCGCCAACCGATATATCTCCTTCAACTTGCGAGCCTCAGCAGGAGACTTGGCAAACTCTCGCAGCACATTGCCGATGGTAATGTCATGCACCTCACCCAAACAACTTACGTCCCAACCACGGAAATCCCTCATGTTGTTGTCTATAAAGAAATTGTTCGGGTTCACGTAGTCCGTCCAGCAATCCAACCTACCTCTTCGCCATCCATACTTTTTCTTATAGATGGCAGCACCGCTTATCAGGAACTCTTCCATGGTTCGGGCATCCAGTTCCGTCTCTCGGTTCAGTTGTCGGTTACATTGCAGCACCACGCTCATGGTCTCACCATACCGCTTTTCATCCTTATCTCTAGCGTTACATGTCGGTTCTTTGCTCTGAGAGCGATACACTCCCAGAACATTCTTCACCAGTCTACGGATAAGGTTATTCTTCAATGGTTCGCTACCCTGCTCACGGATATAATCTTCCTCCCTGATACGCTTTTTAAAGCCACACTTGCTTTTGAACTCAATGGTATCGCCCCATTGGTCTCCATAGCAGTATCGCTTGTTTCTCAGTCTTCGCTTTCGGAAGTTATCCATGTTGTTGTAGTATCGCTGAGCCTCCAGCAAGATAGAGAAAGCACGCTCATAAGGCTTGTCAAATCGGTTCTTGGATGCCTTCACGCTATCCAGTTCTTCCTTGTCAAGCACCCTGCTCAACGATAGTAGTTTGGTTTCTTCTTTCTTCTTTGCCATAGTTTATGATGTTTCTGTAGGTTCAACAATATGTGCCAGCTTCCGAGCCACCCCAAGCAATCCGCTTGCAGAATCGCTATCGCCAAGACTGACGCAAACAAGATAGCCAGCCATATACACGATGGAGTCCTTCAAGGTTTCAGGCAGCCTTATCTTCTCTTGGCTGATAATCGACATACACACGCACGAAAGCACCACCGTAGCCTTGTCACTCCTGCTGGTATACAACTCCAAGAACCGCTCGCCATCGCTGTGAATCAACGCTGCAATAGGTCGCTCAGGATTCCCCCTTACTCCGAATCGGCTACCTTGCATCTTGTAGGCATCATCATCCTCGGTGATAACCTGAGCCGAACGTTGCCAGTCACTAGCCTTCACGCTCAGCAGCCTAATCATATCCGATGGAAGATACATGGTTCCCACATAAGCCCCATAAGACTCTTGCCAAGATACATCAAGCCCCTCGAATCGCTGACCATCCAGCATACTGGCAGGAGCATCCTTCAATATGATTCTTGCTGCATCTACTATCTTACTCTGAATCAACTCGCCTTGCGACAAGGTATCAGAATCGGTAGGAGTCAGCAAGCCCGAAGTCTCTTGGTTCCTGTCCAAGAGCACCTTCACTTCTTTCACCAGTTCAGATACAGCATACGTACTCATTACTCCAGTCCTTCTAGTTCAACACCCTTTTCCTTAGCAATATCCAAGATGTCTTCCTTGGTCTTCATCTTGGAACGACTAACACCGAAGGTCTCAGCCAGATAGTCCTTGGCATCCTCAACGTCTGTCACTACGTGGGTCTTCTTCTCGTCAGCCACCTTCTTCTTTGCCTTGGCAGCAGCCTTCTTCTTGGCTTCCGCAGCTTCCTTCTTCTCATCAACCGATTCCGCCAAGAAGAATTTGTCGTTAAACCAATAATGCGACTCAATAGCCTTCTGTAATTTCGGGTCTCTTGTCATATAAACACTGCTACCCGTTGTCTTACCCTCGAAAACAATTCGCACTCGCTCGTTACCTACCATAACACTGAATGCCAAATCTGTTCCTGCTTGATATGTATTAAACATGATTATACCTTTTATTTATGTGTTACTAAAAAAGGGATGGGGCTAGTGCCCACACCCCTCACTATTTAATGAATAATTTGCAATTATACTCTCTTTTAGGCAGCAGTCTTCAACTCAGAATCGTCTGTCTGAGATACTTCCTCAGGAACCTTAGCAAGGCGCATACGAGCGTGTGCCTTAGGGTACTTCAAGTACAGACAAGCTACCTCCTGAATAACTACTGCATCGGTGTTACGGATGCCAGCCGCCTTCAAGTCGAGCACGTTTCGTGTCCAAGACAAGTGTACTCGCTTAACCAAGAACTCTGGGTCAAGGGCAAAGCCGCAGTCACTCATACCGAAGAGGTCGAACAACTCAGAGTGAATCATCAGCACCTCACCGAAGTCGGTCTCCCAACTCTTGAACTTCAACTTCCAAATATCAACGGTGTCCTTCAAACGGAACTTGTCGGAATCAATCTTACTGAATGCACTCACGAAGTCAGAACCAGCAATAATCACCTTGCGCTTGTTGCCGATACCAGTACCCACAAACAAGTCCTTGGAAATGTCAACCAACTCCAAGTCGGTAATCACTCGCTCATTCTTGTTGTAGCCCTTCTTCATATCATCAGCAGTAGCAACATGACCTACCTCAATATCCTTACCAGCCATCCACCAGATACCCTTGGTAAACCACTGGGCAGAACCATTCTTAACCTCATGCTTGATGCAAGCCATATCACCGAAGAGATAAGTACCCTCCATGGCAAGACGCATATCATAGATGCTATCCTCCTCAATGTCCGAGAAGTCCCAATCCACTCGCTTAGCAGCAATCTTGTCGAAGGTACTCTGCTCAACCTGAATCATGAAGTTCTGACAATACTGGGTCTCAGATGCAGGAAGGTTGTTGAAACGACCCGTCTGAACGTCCATTTCACCACAACTCTTAGCCATACGGATAAGTTTCTGACCCTTCTTCAAGGCTGGAATACCGATAGCCTGCTTGTTAATCAAGTTGCCATTCACTGCATACACAATCGGATAACCTTCTGTGTCCTTACCGCAAACGCAGAGTTCCAAATCAGGAGTAGGAGCATCAGTAATGGTAGAATATGCAACACCATTATAGTTGGTAATTGCCTTCACGCCTACCACTCGGATGGTATCATCCAGCGTAAACATGGTAGGGTCTTCTACCTTCAATACCATAGATGTACCAGTACTCTCCGTTGTTGCTTCCTTCACGGTAGTCTTGATAGGTCGTGTACCGATACTCCAATACTCAACTACAAACGAGTTGGCAGACTTGGTTGTCGCATAGCGTGAAATCTGGTCAACTGGAGTAGCCATCGGACGAATCTTGGTAATCTTCTCATCAATGTCGTTCAGGTAATACTCCGTGCCATTCTCGTTATAGTGCTCACGACCCTTTGTCTCGGTCTTGATACCATCATCCTGACGAGCCGCACCGCCATTGCCAGCCTCGCCAGCAGCAGGAGCACCACCAGCTTCCGCAGGGTGACCGCTCTCGGTACTGCCGCCATCAGGCAGTGTTACCGCCTCAGCCATGATAACATGACCATTCACTCCAAAAATAACTGCCATAACCATCAGGAAGATGGAAAGCAGCCGATTAAATGTACTTTTCTTCATTGTTATTCTGAATATTAATTAAACATTATATATTATCTTTTCACCTTGTCGAATTATCTGATGTGTGTTCTCTTCTCGTTGCCACGCTCCCAGACGTTACCCCTACGTGATACCCTGCCCACAGCACCAAGGTCAGGCTGATTGTCTGTCTGCTTGGTCTCCGCATTGGCAGAATCAAGGTCAGCAGTACCATCACCCTTCTTGCGTAGCTGCAAGTTCTTGACGTGCTTGCTGTTCTTTCCACGAACCTCACCCTCATGGGCTGCATCAGCTACATCAGAATCATGGTTCTTTGCCTTGATGAAAGCAGTAATCATTTCCTCGGTAAACTTGCCAGTTACCACATTGCGCATGGTCTGAAAGCACTGGTCGATTGCTTCATTCACAGCTTCCTCGCCATACTTCTCCTCCAGCTTGTCGAACACCTCATAGCTTGCAGGCATGTTCTTGTCATACTCCTCCTGCAATTTCTTGCCGTTGGCAGCATTCTGTAAGAACTCAGACTGAGCCGATGCAATCTCATCCGCATTGTCAGGGTCAGAATAGTAGTCAATGGCATCCTCGCCATGGGTACGAATCAACTCGGCATAGGGACTCTTGCCAGCCTTCATAGCTTGCAGGAAGGTAGCCGCCTCAGGGTCGCTGCCCAGCCAATCACCCATCGCCTTCTCGTTATCCTTATAACCCTGCAAAGCCTTCTGGTCGGCATCATAATCATCATTGATGGCTCCATAGATAGACTCATCATCCGCATACTCCGTATCAGGGTGTCTGGTCTTCAAGCGTTCCAAAGCCAAGTCTCTCTTGGTCTTGGTGTCTTGCTGTTTTGCAGCACCAGCATTCTGCTCAATATTTGTATTTTCGTCCATATATATATGTGTAAATTTATAAATCAATGCCCAAAATTAATGCTTTTTTCCGATTTTCATCTTTTATCCGTTAATTTAGCCTAATCGGATGCGACTAATTCAATACTTTTTTGTATATTTGCAGGGTCAGATATGAAATATAAGGATTCACGATGCTATTTTATACAGGAACGTGATGCTGATTTATTGAGGGCTTACAAAGAAATTATTAAGGTAAGAGACAATATCAGACTCTCAGAGATTGAGGACAAGCTAGCCCAGTCTCCGAGCAGAAGATTTTGGGTTTCAGAAGACCGTGCTTATATAGTCATATTAGACTTACTCAAAGGAAAACATCTTGACAATATGATACCTACCAGAAAGGCTATGTATCAGGAGATTTTCAGACGGTTCCAGATTCATAAGAGTAATGAGCCATATCTGAGTAATATGGATATTATCAAACGTGTATGTGCTGAAAAAGCACCCAGTTTCTATTTGACTCCTCAAAGCATACACGTAATTCTTAGCAGGGTGAGAAAGGAGGAGAAGCAAAGATGCTACGAGAGACGAAAGAGAAGATTGCGCTTTATGCTGGGTACATTATAATAATGTGTATCACTTTTCTTGGATATGATGGCATGGGTCTCTTTGTCGATTGTTCTATTCAGAACCGACTAAGCTACCCTTTCTTTCATCAGAATATCTTTCATGCTGCCATCAACCTTTACGTCTTCCATCAATGCTACCGAGCCATCCCTTGCGGCATCGGTCACATGGTGGCATTCTATCTCATAGCCATCAGCTATCCATTCACCTCATCCCTACCAATCATCGGTCTCAGCGGCTTTATCTATGCCTACATGGGCTTTATCGCCCCCTACGTGGAGAATAAGGTAAGATACAATCTCACCATTCTCCTATATATCTGTGTTGGAATCTTCTTCCCTTGCATGGCAGTTGGAGTCCACATCTATTGCTATGTACTTGGTCTGTTGTGGGGTTATCTAAATGCACCGCTATGCCAAGACAAGTAACCGCCACACAAGCCAAACTCACAGATGCACTAGACAAACATGTATTGGGCATCCTGAAAGAGAACGAGAAACGCATCAGGGAAATCAACACACCATTCAATCCCATCAAGGGTGAAGGTTGTGGAGATAAGCGATTCCTGCTCTTCCTTCCCGACTTCCCAATTCAGAAACAGCAGCTTCCAGTTTCCATGAAGAAGATTCCGCTCGTCAAGATGCTCATCGAGTTGGGTAGCTGCAAGGCAGTAATCGAGGAACTTCACAAGGATATAGACGAGCCATACAACCTAGAGGAAGAAATGGAGCAACTGGTGGAGCAGTTCACTCGCATCAGAATGAAGCACGACCCCTTCTTCTTCTTCGCCACATTCATCTACATCAAGCCGAAAGGTGGAGGTCTCCCCTTCCGATTTGTGCTCAGAAGACCGCAGCGCAGACTGCTCAGATGGCTGGAGGAGCGAAGAAAGAAAAATCGCCCTATCCGTCTCATCCTGCTGAAAGCCCGACAATGGGGAGGTTCCACGGTCATTCAGATGTACTTCCTCTGGCTGCAACTCATGTGGCAGAAGGGTCTCAACTCGCTCATTATTGCTCAGGTCAAGGACACCGCAGAAACCATACGAGGAATGTTCGATGAGGCGTTGAAGGAATTTCCAACCAAGTTCCTTCACGAAATGGGCGAAGTATATTCCGATAGCGAGCCTAAGTTTGTGGGAGTTGGAACATCAGGAAACGTGAAGAAGGTTCCTCAGCGATTCTGCAAGATTAAGGTGGGTTCCATGCAAAAACCTACTTCTGCCAATGGTGAAGATTACAACCTCATCCACTGCTCTGAGGTAGGATTGTGGGAGAAGACAGAAGGTAAGTCTCCTGAGGAAGTTATCCAGAATGCAACCAATGGTGTGCTCTACCGACCATATACCATGATTGTGTATGAATCAACCGCCAATGGTACTGGAAACTTCTTCCATCAGGAATGGCTGGCAGCAGAGAAAGGCGAGTCTGTATTTGAACCGTTCTTCGTTCCTTGGTTTGAGATTTACGACCTCTACCATCTTGACTTCGAGAGCAAGAAACAGAAAGAGAAGTTCGCTAAATGGCTATACGAAAATCGCAACAATACCAACACGATGTCGAATCGTGAAGAGCCAGTAACCTATCTTTGGAAGTTGTGGCAGATGGGAGCACCATTGGAAGCTCTTAACTGGTATATCGTGGAACGCAAGAAGTTCACTGACCACGGAGATATGGCTAGCGGATTCCCATCTGACCCAGTAGAGGCATTCAAGCACTCAGGAGCCAAGGTGTTTGCAGAAGAGAAGGTTGACCAGTTCAAGAAAGGTTGCCGAGCACCTAAGTTCATCGGTGATGTTTATGGTGATGGTTACAAGGGTAGGAAGTGCCTACAGAATGTACGGTTTTCAGAAGACAAGACTGGGCAGTTGTGGATATGGAGCAAGCCTGAGTACTTTGACGATTGCAAAGTAACCAACCGCTATCTGGTTGTTGTAGATATTGGTGGTAGAGGTAGTAAGGCAGACTGGTCAGTTATCTGTGTCTTCGACCGCTATTGGATGATGGAAGGTGGCAAGCCGTATGTGGTAGCCCAATGGTACGGACATATTGATATGGACTTGTTGGCATGGAAGGCTGCTCAGATAGCCAAATACTATAACGATGCTCTGTTGGTCATTGAATCCAACACCTTGGAGACAAAAGACAAGGAGCACATCTTGGAAGGTGGTGACCAGTCTGAGTTCATCCTGAATCAAATCAAGGATGAGTACGATAATCTCTATGCACGCAAGCAGAGCGAAGCTGACATAAAGGAAGGTCTTCCACGCAAGTATGGATTCCATACCAATGTAGCAACCAAGCCAATGGTTATCTCAGTACTGGTTCAGGTAGTCAGAGAACATCTATACGTTGAGCGTGACCAGCGATGCCTGAACGAGTTCCTTACCTACGAGCGTAAGAAGAACGGAGCATACGGAGCCATTGACGGCAAGCACGATGATTTGCTCATGACCAGAGCCATCGGACTCCACATCTGTTTCAACGAAATGGAAATGCCTAAGATGATACAGAATCAGGCAAGAGTAATGAGAAGAAAGGTTTCTGTTTCGGCAGCAACCATCATATAGTTTCAAACAAATAATTACGATTATGAAAGTAACAAAGATTATCAAGCGCATCAAGTGCGAAATCATGTACCGCCAAGCTACGGCTAAGGCAGACTACGCATCAAAGAAGAACCATGGTGAAATCTTCTATGTCCTTCCTACGCAGAAGGGCAACTTGATGATTATGAACCGCTCCCTTTTCGAGACGTTCAAGAAGACAAAACTGGTAGATAATGACATGAAGGTCAGAGACCTCTTCAAGGATTGTGTTTACCATACCAACTGCAAGAGCGAGAGAGGAAAGCGCAGCCGCAAGCGCAAATTTCTCAGATGGAAGGGCTTAATCTAAAATTTTTCTGCCCTAAATAAACGGATAAAAGATAGGTAGAGAAAATTCTGCCTATCTTTGCGCTATATTATTAATAATGTGTATCAAATATGATTTATAAAATAGTACAAGGCAACGCTTTCAATCTCCATATCTTGGTTAGGAAGATGGATATGTCTAAGGAGTTCAACCGCTTGGTTGACTTCGATATGACACAGGCATCCGACATCAAGGTGGAACTGCAATGCTGTTTCGATGATTCCATCATCGTGCCAACGTCCATCGGTGGCATCGAGCATAATGTGCTGGTGTGCAATATTCCACCAACTCTAGGAATCGGTAACTATAATGTAGCAGTGTCATGGACTTATGAGGGTTATGCGATGAAGAGTGTTGAGCGAAACATCTTGCAGATTATTGAGACCAACAAAAGGGTGAAGGTTCCTTGTGGAGTCTTCCAAGGCGAGACGGTTGGCATGTTCGACCTTCGATACTACATGGTCACCAAGAACCAGTCAGACTGCACCTTTGTCTATTCTCTGGATGATGTAACCCTCTCCTCTACTCCTGCCACATTGAAACTGGGCGAGAAGTATGAGGCAACGCTGACTCCAGCCGAAGGTTTCAATCTCGGTTTGGTGAAGGTAGTCATGGATGGAACCGACATCACAAGAGAAGCCTACAAGGATGGCAAGATAGAAATTCCAGCCGTATCAGGCTACGTAAGCATCATGGCAAATGGCGATGATAACATCTATTATTACGGAGCCACAGCAGCCAAGAATATGTGTCAGTTCAACATGGAAGACCTTACCAAGGTAGTGGGCGACATCGTAGATAAGTCTATCAACATCACCACCACCAAGGAGAAACCATACATCTGGTTTGCCAGCCGTGTGCCAGTAGAGTTCTATCAGTCAGGACTCACAGCATCTCTCTACTCCACCAAGGTAGGCGACATCTACTATTATTGGACAGATGAGTTGAAAGCAGGAGAATATACATATAACGCAAAATTAAAATAATATGGCAAAAGAAACCGTTTATAACAACACGCTCGTAAGTGGAGCAGCCGACGAGACCTTGACATACACCAGATATATCAAGGATGAGAGTTCGGGTAAATCCACCAAGGAGCTTCTTGACGAGAAGGTCAACAAGACCGACCAACTCGGAACTACGCAGATTGCCGACAAAGCCGTTACTACAGAGAAATTGGAGAATGAATCGGTAACCACCGACAAACTGGATGCTGCATCCGTCACCACAGACAAGGTAGCAGATGCCAACATCACCACCTCCAAACTTGCCGACTCATCCGTAGAGACCGAAAAAATCAACAATAAGGCAGTAACCACGGATAAGTTGAATGATGGCGCAGTTGACAATTCCAAACTCTCCCCTAATGCGGTAACATCGGAAAAGATTAAGAATGAATCTATCATCACTGAGAAGCTGAACGACCGAGCCGTAACCACGGAGAAGGTAGAGGAGAAGGCTATCACCAACACTAAAATCGGTGATAGCGCAGTAGATGGCAGAACAATCAGTGAAACAAGTGTAGAGAAGAAACATCTTGCCAACGATTCCGTAGCTACAGAAAAGTTACAGGATAGTGCCATAACCTCAGACAAGATTCACACCGATGCCGTCACAGAGGAGAAGATTAAGGATAGTTCTGTCAGCAATTCAAAACTTGCCGACAATTCTGTTGGTACATCAAAAATCAAGGATGGCAACATCACAAACGAGAAGGTTGCCAACAACACCCTTACGCTTGATAAGTTAGACCCAGAGCTTCGCAAGTCAATTCAAGCAGCCACTGGCTTGCCTGAAAATTTGGTAGAGGTTATCCAAGACGTAGATAAAGAGGTAAAAACTCTTCATTCCAAAGATACCGACCTCCAGTCGCAAATCACAGACAAGCAGCAGCAGATTACAGCCCACGACAAGGATATAGAGTTGTTGCAGACTCGTAGCACTCAGATGGAGCAGACTATCAACAATATAGCTGCTACTGGTGGTGCAAGCGTCGCCAACACGGTTGCGTACACCAACACAACCAGCGGTCTCGAATCCGTTAACGCCCAAGGAGCCATTGACGAACTTGCCGCCAAGAACAAATCTCAGGATGCTACGATTTCAACAAAGGCAGAGAAATCAGATGTTCAGGCAGCAGTATCAGAGTTAAAGGAAAAAGATTCCGCTCTTTCCGCAGAAATCGCCAAGAAATTCGATAAGGAATCAATCTTGCAGGAATCAGGCGATGCAGAGGATAAGGTAATGTCTCAGAAAGCCGTAAGTGCTAAACTCAGCGACTTACAAGGTAATTTAATTATTGCTAATACAAATTTGTTATTAGATTCACCTTCTAAAGGATTTGTACACACAAATGGTAACATTGTTGTTTATCCAAATAATGAATTCTATATTATGTATCCTGCTGTACCTGTTAAGGAAGGTATAACATATAATTATGTAGGTGAAATCTTAGATAATGCAGTCTATGCTGTCGCTTTTTATTCTTATGAAGGTAAAATGCTAGGAGGACTTGGCAAAAATGATTTATCAAATGATTATAAAAATGGTAGCATAACAGCCCCAGAAGGTTCTGTATTTGCAATTATATCAGCTAAAGAACGTAAAAGAGTTTCATTTACTGCTACTTCTTCATATTATTCTAATTTCAATTTAAATGTACTTGAAAAATTAGGTAATTTAATTGGGACAAAATTAGACAAGAATTTAATTTATAATAACTATTATAGTCAAAAAACTTGTTTAGAATATACTGATGGTATTCCTCCGAAAGGCATATTAGATTTTAAATTCTACGCTTCAGATAATATTCTTGAAGATAAAAATATTACTTGGTTGACAATAAAATTAGGGTTTTATAACAATTTAATTTTTTTACAAGGCTATGCTATAAAAGATAGTAAAAATGTACTATGGACAATAGTATTTGAAGAAGGTGTTTCAGAACAACCTAAAGGGATAAGAGTATTAGATGGAAGTAATCTATTTGAATTTGAAAATAATACTTTCCAAATACAAGCTCATATAACAATTGATTTTGATATATTAAAAGGTGCTTATGTTTTTTACGGAACTATACATCCTATATCTTTATCTTCTATGGACTATGAATATGTATCTTTTAATAGAGCTGATTTGATTCAAAAAGAAGTATCACAACGTGATTATCCTTATTCTGACGGTATAAAAAACATTATAACAGTTATCCCATCCATTGTTAAAAAATCAGAAAATCTTACTGTAGGGTTAGTTTCAACAGATATGAGTATCGAACGAAAAGCTATAGAGATAATTTTAGGCAATCCTATTCCTGATTCTTCATTTTGGAATTATTTTTATGCAAAATATGTAGATAGTTTTGGTCCAGGAAATTATGTTGCTTTTATACGAGCTAAAAGACAAGGTAATTCTAAATGTCTTCTTCAAGTAATGGATGATAAAGGCACTAATTTAACTTCTATAGATATTTCTAATCAGCTTACAGATAATTATAAGCTCTTTTCTGTAAATGTAGAATTAACAGAACCCCGAAGTATATATGTGGGTGTTGCTTCAACTGTTTCTTCTAGCTCCGTATTTGCAGGTGATGTTATAAGCATATCATTAATAGGTTTTGCTAAAGATAGAACAATTAAATCTATAGGAAGTGATATTTATACAATAAATGATATTATAGATTTAGCTAAAGATAATGATGATTGGAATATTGAAAAAGAGGCAAGCATGGCAATATTTCAAGGAATACCATCTGTAGGTATGATAGGAGATAGTCTAATGTCTGGTGCTACTTATAATCATTATGATGAAGAAAATCCTTTAAAAGATAGAGAGGGTTTTGAATGGTGGAGAGTTCTCGAGCGAGAAAGTGGAGCCAAATATTTTGATTTCGCTAAAGGTGGATTGTCTACAAAGTCGTGGCTCGATATTTATCTTAGTACGGCTACAAAACCTGAAAATAAATGCTGTGCTTATATAATTGGGTTAGGAGTAAATGATGAATATTTTTTAGGAATAGATTATTTAGGAACTCCAGATGATATAGACATAAATAACCCAGATAATAATAAAGATACTTATTATGGAAATTATGCAAAAATCATTCAGAAATTAACAAGCTTTAATAATAGAGCTAAATTTTTCTTATTAACAGAACCTAGGAAAATTAATGATTTAGATTCTAAATGGAATGGAGCTGTAAGGTATATAGCAAATCTATTTAGTAATTGCTATACTGTAGATTTACAAGACTTATACAATGATATATATCTAAGGGGTTTTATTAATAACACTAAGGGACCACAAGCACATTATCCTTCCATTGCTTATTGTTATATGGCAAAACTTATAGAAAGGGCTATTGGAGATACTATTATTAAAAATGCGAAAGATTTTGTTGATATTCAATTTGGCGCAGAATAAAATATTTTAATTAGAACTCTAAGTAGCTGACTTTAAATAATAAAGAAAGGAGTGGGTAATAACTCACTCCTTCTTTATTGATTCTATGATAATCAACCACAATAAATAGCACAAATGTTAATCATACACCTTAAAGAACTTCTCGCACAAACTCCCCATCATATAACATGGTTCTTCGCTCAGCATGTCAATTCCATCCTGCTCACAGATATGCGCTACCACATGAAGAAGCTCATGACCTATTGTATTGATGATGCTGCCATCAGATTCGCATTTACCGATAGCAAGCACGCTCCTTCTTTCTGCTAGGTTGGAATAGGTAAGCCCCCTATCTCCACTCGATAAAGACAGATGCTTATATGCTTCCGATAGCGGATTTCCGTTGCAGCCAATATCCGAAAGAGCATGGCATATCTCATCGGCATCAGTCGGCTGATAACCTATGAAACATACTATGCTCCATTCATATTTCGGGAGTTCAATCACTCTTCTCATCATAACACATCTTCCCAAGGGATAGGCACACCATTATGGCAGCAGTCGGCATAGAATCGGTTGAAGATGAAACCATCCTTTTGGTCGGCATCATCCACCATATCCTTGATAAACTGGGCTAACTGCTCCTCATCCTTGATTGAAGACTTGTAGAAGTCTGCCCTAGCCATATTAGCCACATATACATGGTCGTAGCCTACCTTATTCTTTACCTCTACTCCCTGACCAAGCAGCAAGGCATCCACCTTCTCCTTATCCCAAAACGAGATACTTACATCACGCTTGGAGGAAGGGTCATACTTGTACATCAGGCTCACCGCCCACTCGCACATCTTCTTGCTGAAATGATAGCCATTGTATCTGAGATAAGAAACCATTCCCTCAGGTTTGAGGTCATACATATCCAATGGCATTCTGCATTTTCCCATATTACTGAATATTAAAGGGAGTCTGGTTCCGACATAAATGTCGCTACCAAAACTCCCAAGTTAAACACTAGCGACCGCCACCATTGTAGCCGCCACCACCTCTTTCACCAAAGCGGTTCGGGTAGTTCCAATCATCGTTCACGTTGTTGAATCTACGTCTGTTCTCATGCTCTTCACGTTCCTCACGTTCTCTTCTCCAATCGTCACGATAATCAGGCATACGCTCACCCATACGCTCCTGCTTCATCTTTTTCAGACAAGACATAGCCTTGCTGCTAAAACCAAGCATGGACTCGATGTTGTCATACAAATCATCGAACTTATCTTCTGTAATCTCAATCATTACCATAATCTTCTTACCTTTATTAGTTCTTACTGAGCTTCAAGGCATCAGACAGAAGAGATTTGATTTCGGATAGCGTACCCTTCACTCCGTTCATGTCAGATTTCAGGTTACTGATGTCCTGCTCTTGCTGCTTATCCTTGGCAATCTGAGGATTGAGTTTGGCTAGTATTTCATCACATGATTCCACTACTGCCTTATTGTAGTCAACACTCTCCAAGATACCTTTTGCTTGTCTGAGCATGGAATCAACCTCAGCACACATAGCATCACGGCTATCACTGACCACCACGCCATTAGTTCCTGAGTTGGCTATCTGAGCGGTGGATGGCAGTTTCTCGAAGTTGAGTTGCTGTTCTCCAACCTTCACCTTTACATCAACCGTTGTGTCGAAGTTCGGCACTTGATTCGGAATGTAAGTTGTCGGGAACTTCTGCTGAGGGTCACTTACCGATATAACCTGACCGATTCTGAGAGTCGGCTTTTCTCCTCCCTTGTCTAATATGTAAAAAAGGGAATTTTGTCTTAAACCTTGAAACATTTTCTTTCTCTTTTATAGGGGCAGACATTGCTATCTGCCCCATTGTTAATACTCTGTTAGCCACCAGTTGGTTGCTGAAACCCAAGCAGTCGGATTATTCCGCTCTTCTTGTTGATATAGGCTAGAGCTTCCGTAGTGCTTGAAAGACCCGCTCCAGTTACAGCAGAACCAGTATGGTCTACAACGGAAGACTTAGTTGTGCCAGCCGTTGTTGTTCCACTTGTAGTTCCGCTAGTAGTGCTGATGGTTGTTGTACCATTGTGTGGCACTACAATCTTGACTGGAAGGTCTTCGCCAGCAGTAGGCACTCCCTGATGAATCTTTAGCAGTACGATACTCTCACAAGGTAAAGCCTTGTAGCAGCTAGGATTGATACCGAAGTCTACACTCTCGTTAGTTACTTGAAGTGCATTGGTCTTCAATTCATAGATACCGCCAATATCAACTCTCTTGATAGGATTCCGTCTACTTACCATAGGGAATAGTGGGCTGAAAGGATAGTTTAAAGGGAACATAGTTACCTCCTTTCCTTTAACAACCACAACCTACGGTTGATGCTGCTACATCACCAGCGTATGCTCCCATAGCTGCTGCTTGGAACACCTCAGGATTGTAAGTCTTCAACTGAGGATATGGTACAGATACGGTATTAGGCAACTTGCACTTGATGCCAGCTACCTCTGCTTGCAAGGCTGCAAGGGCAGCATTCACTGGAGTGATAATCTGTGCTTGGTATGCCTGCAAAGCCTGAGTCTGATGCTCGTTGGAAATCTGTGCTACAAGAGCACTATTCTTCTCACGAAGTGCATCTAGTTTGTCCTGCATTGCCTGAGTCTGCATCTGGTCGAGTTTACCCATCAAGGCAAGATGGTTAGACTGGTTGGTGTCACGCAACATCAATGCGTTGGCATTGGCATTGTCGTTGATGGCATGAGTCTGCTGGCAGATAGCCAACTTACTCTCATAACCCTGAGTAGTGATGTTATTGTTGGTCTGGCAGCAGCAGTTGGCAATCTGCTGAGCAATCTGCATATTACCCTGCTGCAAAGCATTGATAGTCTGCATACCGCTCATACCAACCTGATTACCTACACTCTGAACCTGAGAGGTCAAGGCAGAAATGGCACTCTGAATCTGACCTTCGGTGCAGTTCAACTGGGTAGCCAAATTGCTGAGTGCATTGCGGTTACCACCGATGGCATCCATCAGGAGACCACGACCATAGTCATTGTTAATCTCGTTGGCGAGACCACCACGACCATTATTGCCGAAACCTCCCCAGCCGTTACCTCCCCAGCCCATGAGGAAGAAAAGGAAGATTACCCACATGAACCATCCACCTTCGCCACCGAAACCATTGTTTCCCTTCATGGCAAGAAGGACATTTGGGTCAACACCCTGCTTCTGGAGCAGAGGCGCAAGAAGACCGAGCATCCCATTGTTAGATGTTGAGCCTTCGTTTCCGAATACATACGTTTTACTTTCCATATTATCCTGAAATCTTTTTTGTTAAACACTAAATTATGATTCTCACTTTGTAACGTTACGAGCACAAAGATACGAATAATATGGATAGAGATTGATAAACTCGTAAAAGATTATATAAGTGTATGAATAGCAAAGATTTATGGTTACGGAAAAGGTCGTAAATATACAGGAGGGGCGATTTGGTCTCTCCTATATATATAATGTGTAGCGATTGCTAAAGGTGGATGCCGTACTTTCGTGATAGCTTGCGGAAGAATGCCTTCTTGTTGGCAAAGTATCGGATAAGCGACTTATTCCACTTCTTTTCATGCCCGAACTGGTCGTGAATGCCTTCGGGTATCTTGCCATCGTGAACATACTTCTCGAAGGATGAGATAGACTTGCCCATTTCGTGAGCACACCAGCCCTTGTTGGCTTGGGTATCATTCATCATGGCAGTAAGAAGTGCCACCAGTTCCATATCATTCTCTGATAAACCGCAAGGGATAGGCTTGCCCTCTGCTTGGGCAACTGCTGATTCATGTGCCTTATCTGCGAGAGCACGAAGTCCAGCTTCGATGATGCTGTAATTTACTAATTGCGACGTAAGCATATAAAATTAAAATGAGTGTAATCAGGAACATATCACAATAGTACATCTCGTTTGTGATAACGATAGAGCCGAACATGATGTGTATTACGTTGACTCCTGCTGAATATAAGAGCGGTATTCGCCACTCTTCACACAATCGGTGCAACACCTGACCCTTCCAAAGAGAAATCGGGTATAGGATATAAGTGATGAAGTAGAAGAACCAGATAGGTTCCTCATTCTCTTCGTACCATAGCGTTATCTCCATTTTGTTGTCATAGAACTGCGATAAACCATACCATCGCATAAGCATGACCAAGATAGGCGCATACTTGAAATAGAATAAATCCGTCTTAATCTTGCTACGTTCGGGGAGAAGTTTCGTTATCTCTCCAATTAACTTCTTGACTCGTAGGTCTTCGTCTTCATCTTGTTTCATAAGCCTTCATTTTTAAGTTTATATTGATTGGATATTCTTTTGTTGATGTAATCACCTGAGATTCAGATATTCTTAGATGCTGCAAATATAATAAGAAATAATGGAAACATAACAATTTGTGATATTTTTAATAGTTAAACTTTACAAATCTTACAGATTGATATATTTGCACAAGAAATAGAGGTAAAAAGTTTCAGATTGAAAGCAATTATCCCCCGAAAGCCCAGCACTTTCAGGGGATAGTCATATATGTATTACTTCTCAGCCTTCGCCTTCCGGTTAGCCACAACTACCTTGTTAGCCTTCTCCAGCACGGCAAGAATGTTCTTCCTCAACTCCCTGATTCTCTTCATGTCCTCAGCGTTGTAGGCATCCTTGCCATCATCCAAGAAACCTTTCTTCAACTCGGAAATCTCCTGCTTATCAGTGGAAATCTCGTCAATGGCATCAATAGCAGCCTTGTTGGTGTTATAGTAGCCATCGCTCTGACTAGGAGCCGTATCAACCAAGAGGTCATAGGAAGTCTTGAATCCGTTCAGTTTAGTGTAGAGTTGTTTCAGCTTCAAGTCCTCGAAATCATCCTTCGGAGTAGCATGAGCCTTGTATATATCCTCGGCATTCAACTTGTGAGGTCTGTACTCTTCCCCACTCTCCTCAGCACGTTCCTTCTTCTTGTCTTCCTCATACTTCTTCACCTTCACATCATCCTGCTTATACTGCTTGTACTCCTCAGAGCCGTAGAACCGCTCCAGCATAGAGTAATCGCCATCCACCTTAGCTTGTTTCTTCAACTTGCTCAGGGTATTGGCTGCACGGTCGTGGTTCTCCTTCATATCCCAGAACTCATCACCTTGTTTCTTAGTAACTGGTCTATCATCAGGATTGCTGACGAACTTGCTGAATAATGGAATATCAGCCGCCTTGATTTCCTTTGGGTCGTTGAGTGCCTTGGTAAGAACACCGAGCACCTGACTGCCCATGGTGTAAGCACCACCGAGGTAAGAAGACAACACATGGTCAACCACCGCAGGGTTATTCAGATTGTATCTTGGGTCACCGAAAGCATCAATACTATTCTGCTGCACATCAGGATAGTCGTTTCCGATTGAGTTAACCATCTTGGATGCACGTACTAACCAATCAGGAGTGCCCACGTATGCCTTGGTAAAGTTCGGGTCATACTTGTTGTACTCTGAATCCTTGAATAATGGCTTGCCAGTAAAGTCAACATTGAAAGCCAACTCAAAGACAGGACGGATAGCATTCGGCATCAGACTGACCGCTATATTACCATCATATCCAGTCGGGTCGAGCGGAAGCATATCCACCACCTGACCAAGCAAGTCTTCTGCATACTGACTCCAACTCTCTTCTGCCAACTCGCCACCCATCATCTTGGATGCAATCATATCTCCTATTCCATAGAAGGCACGGAACTCCTGAGCGAGTGGAATCTTCACATACTCATGGGTGAACGGAATCCACATAATGGCATTGTTTCGTCTATCCCACTTAGAGAACTGCCAGTACTTATCCTTATCATCATCACCGCCCAACAGACTCATCAGGGCAGCGTTAACGACAGGAACCAGCACACCACTCGCCAACCACGATGCAGTAACAGCCGTAAACTTGAAAGGATGATGCTTGACAAGCGCACCCAATGTCTGCAAACTCTGTACTGCTGGGTTGATGAAGAGATAAAGGTTTCTAATCATCTGCCAGCCATATTCGCCAGTACCCTTGCGGTTGAAGTTCAGAGTCACGTCCTTGGCATCATTCACAGCCTCATCAATAGAACGTCCATACTGAATAGAGGTCATGTAAACAGCAAATCGGTTACTATCCTCAATCGCTCTGTTCAGGAACTCAATGCCATCCATGATGGTATGCCCTACCTTTACTGGGTTAGCCTTCCATCTATCCAAATCCTTCAAGTCATTCTTGAATTTCTTCTTCAAGTCTTCCACGTCAAGTGAAGAGACAAAGCCAGTCTCACCACCATTCATCATGAAGTCATAGAACATCTGTTCCTTTGGTGTAGCGTTTCCGTTGCTTACCTTCTCTCTCAACTTGCCGTTCTGATAATCTCTCAGCATGAAACCGAGATTCCAAGATGTAGCCAGATTCTTTCTGAGCAGATAGTTGTATCTGCCATCCTCACGAATAGCGGTAGATGCCAGCGTCATAGTCAGGTCTCGGAAGTAGTTGGAAGGGATGAAGAGAGGTGAAAGACTGGTGTAGGCAGCAGCCATCTTTCTTCCCAGCCAAGCAGCAGCCCTATCCAGCTTGCCGCTCTGAATCTCTCTCACTCTGTGTGCTCTGGTATTGTTCATCGCCTGAGCCAACTGAGGGTCACCATTCACATAGATAACATACTCCTCGCCATCCTTCATCACTCGCACCTCATGTTCTCTCTCCTCGCTATGAGTCTGAGGGTAGGCAATGCTCAATCCGTCTCTCTTCTGAGTAGCATCGCCAGTCTGAGCCATCTGCTCCATCTTCTTCTCGAAAGCATCAATAGCAGCCTTCACCTGATTGCTATTCATCTGAGAAGTAATCTGAGGTGTAGCAGGAATCCACTCTTCATTGCCGTTGGCATCCGTACTCTTCACGTACCAAGCCTTGCTCAGTGTGAGCAGGGAGGTAGGATGATTCTGAGCCAAGAGCATCAGGTGTTGCTTCACCCAGTTCTTGTTGTTCAGCAGGATCCCACTCTCTGCCATGTTCTCGATGTAGGCGATAGGGTCATCAGCGATAGAGGTTCGTCCATGTGCGGTCTTCAAGGTCTGATTGAACGCACCCTTGCCGCCACCAATATAGTCCCATACTTGGTCGGCAGTAGTGCCATCCCATCCACGGAGAGGGATATAATGGCTATACATATCTCGCACATACTGATAAGCATCCTTGCTCATCATGCCAGCCTTATAGCTATCCCTGAGAATCTTTTTGGTAGCCGCATTCGTTGCATCCCAGAGGTTGTGAGTCTCAGTTACATACTTATCCTCAATATCCTTTACCAGTTTGTGGGCAGCTTCCTCAAAGTCTGAGCCGTCAAAGAGAGCAGACAAACCTGAGTAATCGTAGGCAATACCATTCTTATCGTAGCGATAGTTCATATAAGATGGAGAATATTTCGCCCTGAGTGCATTGTCTCTCTGTCTCCAAGTATTGAAGTCTACTCTGCCAAACTCTAGGTCGCTATCATTAATGATACGGTTCATATCGCCCTTGTAAGCCTTGTATGCTGCACTTCTCTGAGCCACGTCCTCATAGTCAGCTTCCAAAGACTTCTTGAAAGCCATCTGAGCATCACGCTCCAAGCCATGCTTAGCCATCATGTAGATACGGACATTATCATAGCTATCACCCAATACCTTCTTCATCTGATGATAAGCCTTTCTCAATGGCTGCAAGAACTCATTATTGTACTCCTCAAACTCGTTCTTTCCCTTGCCATGACTGCGGTTCTCGGCAGTATAGGAATCCTCAGCCATATTCAGGCGGTCAACACCCACTTCCTTCATAATAGCTTCCTGAGCCTTGCGGATAGCCAGCATACTATCTTGGAAGGCGATACGTTTGAGCACAGAACCACGCTGCAACTCTCGGTTGAACTCTCCAAGGGCAGTATCATCACTCAAAAGATGCTGCTCGTAGGTTGGAGCAGTCTTCCACAGAGCCATCTGCTTGCGGTACTCGTCCACTCTCCTCAGGAAGTCAACAGCACTCTCGCCAGCGTTGCGTTGTGGAATGGTTGGTCTCTGTGCATCCTTTGGCAGGTTGTTATCCTTCTTCCACTGGTTCAGGTCATGTTCAAACTGGTCATAGCGCAAGGAGAATCGGGTATTACCCACGATATTGGCATTATTCTCATCGAATATCACGTAGTTGTAATCGCCTTCTTTTGCGCCTCCATGAATAAGACCAGCAGGATATTTGATACCAATAAAACCAATTTCTTTCAAAGCCCTTGATGTTAACTCAGCACCATGCCAAGGTCTTTCACGGTCAAAGAAATCCATCAAAGCCTGATACAATTCTTCCCCTTTTAATGTAGGAAGTTTCTGCATACCATTCTCTGGCGATTCAAGTTTCATTTGGATGATACGCTCAATTCTATCTTTATCATATCTCGCTCCACCATCTTTGAAATACTCATTTTCATTAAATCCATGATGAGTTATTTCCCAAAGTCTGTACCATTTTTCCAATGGGAAGTTTTGAGAATCATTCCATCCAAGGTAGTTTTCACCATTATCATCTGGTATGTCAACATCATAGCGATAAGCGTTATTACTAGCCTCAGCTATCTCATCATTTTTCTTTTGCAAAATAGCAGACAACTCTTTCAATGTCTCATCATCAGGAAACATTTCCAAAGCAGACTTCAAGTCTTGTCTAGCATTTTCTAAGCCCTTAACTACATCTTGGTTTTTATTGATATAATGGTTAAGCATTTGTCTAGCATCGGCAGACATATCAATCTTATAATCAAAGCCAAACTTTCCCTTCCTATCTTTTGCACGTTGAGCATAATTATCACCTATATCCTTGGAGTTTGTAACATATACTCCACGTCCAAATGTTTCACTTCCCTCTCCCTCCAAGGCATGGGACAAATCAAACTTGTCAAACTTAGCACCAGTACCATGATAGGTACGGATGCTAAACTTAGGGTCAGAACCAGTAAGAAGAGGAGCAATAACATGTTCGGTCAACTGGGTAGGGATTCCGTTGCCGATGATGGTATGGCTCAGGTTCTCTGAGAATGGCATCTTGTAATCATCGCTCACTCCTGATACTCTAGCGAGCACTCTACCCATGGCACGATATACCTTACCATCAGGCATCACAATCACGTCACCACTCTTCGTCCTGAGCGTTGGCAGCAGTTCATCAGCGAAGGCATGAGGAACCTTTCCGTCAGCATAGGCGCTTCCCATCACGTATAATGGCTTGTCAATGTTTCTCCAGTCAATACCATCAGCCTTCAAGCGAATATCCATCCAAGGAGCCACACCATTCTTCTTCTCGGTCAAGGTCGGGATAATATCAGCCACAGCTTCATACCATCCACTCTTGCGTGCCATCTTCTTTGGCTTTTCAGGGAGTTTTCCATCACGAACCGCACGGACAATCAATCTTTCTCGGTTGGTGTAGCCGCCATAGTCAGCAGCGTTATACACATCTGCATCCCAAGTATAGCCGTTGGCATCCAGCGCATCGGTAATAATCTTCATCGCATCCGAATCCTTATAGCCCTTCACATTCTCAATGGTCACAACCTTTGGCTTTACCGCATTGATAAACTCGGCAGTACTTGCAGCAGTCTCCTTGTCAAGTTCCACCTCAGCATGGTTACTCTTCGCCTGAGAGTAGTTCTTGCAGACTGGGCTGGCATGGAAGTACTCTACCTCGCCATCAATCTGATTAACCAACTCTCTAGGGTCAACGTCACGGACATCAGCAGTAACGATGTGCTGCCCGAAGTTATTGCGATATACACCGCTTATCTTCTCGTCATACTCCACAGCAACTACTGGGTCGATGATTCCCTTCAAGCCTTCCTCAACATGACCGCCACCGCTAAAGTAGGTTCCAGCCTTAATGAGAGTTCCATCCTTCAGGGAGAACTTAGGTTCCTCGCCAGCAATCTCTGCCTTGCGATTCTCGCCCAGAGCCTGAGCAATATGTATCATCTTCTTGTTAGCCATCTTCCAGCCGCTCGGCATATTATCAATGGCAGTCTTGATAGCATCATCCACCTCATCAGGAGTGTTCAGACTCTTCAAGTCCTCAGCCATATCAGCCGCCCCACTCTCCTTTCCGTCAGCCATATCACGTAGAGAGAAGGACACATCGCCCACGCCCAAGAAAATCTGGTCTTTGCGAGCTACGTCCTCAGTAGATTCAGCGAGAGCTTTTCTTCTCTCCTCAGGAGTCATGTTTAATCGGGAAGACACGTTACGAGCTTCCACCTCGCCAGCAAGTGACTTGTAACTATTGTAATCATCATTCTTCTGATAAGCATTATAAAGACCTCTGTTCTTCTCAATCAGAGCCTTTGCCTCATCTTCCTTACCTTCTGCTCGTAACTGCTTAATCTGTTTGGTAACCTCATCAAACCTCTTCTTAACCTCACCTCTAACCAATATAGGACTACCGCCCTTGGCAAAGCCTTCAATATCCTGAATAGCGTGCTGAATCTCGTGATTCAATATGCCATTCATATATTTCAAATCGTCAGCATGAATGGTAATGGTGTTGGTCTTTGAATTATATTCACCATTTGAAGGCATATCGTTCATAATTGCATCCGTATCAATACGCACATCTTTCAACTGAGGATAAGCCTTAAACAATTCAGGTGCATCAATCACCCTAGATAGTTTGCCGCCATTCCAGAGCATATCATCCTCGTAACGCTTAACGATGTGCCCACCGCCTACGTCCATCGTGTCCTTTATCTTGGCATCAGGCATTTCGTATCTCCACTTACCATCAGCACCACGCTCCCAGCCAGTAGCCATCTTGATAGCCTTGGCATCCTTTTTCTCCTCTTCCATCTTGCGAGCCACAGAGAGATTATCCATACGGAAGGTACGCTCCTCCGCCTTGTCAGCAGCATCCGCACCACGCTCGCCAGCGAGAGAGAAACGGATATTGTCGCTACTATTGATAGCATCCATAGTAACCTTCTGTCTATCCTCAGCATTTCCACGCTCATAACTGCTCACATCAATGCCAGCATTCTTCAAGGCATCTACCACATCGCTTGGAGTATCGTTTGGAACGATAGCCTTTTCAAACTCATCGAGTCCGTAAGGTCTCATAAACTTGGTTTCAAAATAGAACACCTTATAGTCTTTCTTGATTGTATCAAGCAACTTATTGTATCTATCCATCCACTCATCAGAGACCTCAACATTATAAGCCTTCTTCAAATACTCCTTTTCATTTCCCTTGTGGTCGGTAAGTTCTATCATACGAGAAACACCGCTATCATCAAACGCATATCTGTTATTGGAGCCAACACGGATTTCGTCAGACAACTCCAAGAACTCCTTGGTAATCTTGTCTTTTATCTGATTATGTCTCTCATCGCCAAAAGGAATCAACTTATCCTTGGCATTCTTCATGGCAGCAAGCGTATTAACCTCAGGAGAGTTCTTTGCTATGAACACACCCAGTTCCGAACCGAAGGCAGTGTAGCCGCCTGCCACACCCTGTTTCTTCATGAGCTTCACAGCATTGTCTATAGTATTAGGGATATACTTAAGCTTACCGCTAGGGGTAGTGCCATTATAAAGCATTTCCTCAACACCATATTCCTCTGTCTTCTTATCCAGCCAAGATGGGAAATCATCAGATAACTTCTTATTATCCTCCACCTTCTTCTTTGCAGCCCCCATCGTGTCGTGAACATCTACCTTTCCATTCTTTCTGTTATTGCGAACCACATCATTCACGAAATCAGCAGCGATATAGAAGTTCTCCACGCCTTCAAGTTCTTCAAGACGTTTCTTCTTCAAAGCAACAAGCAAATGATTACCCTGCTTTTCTGCACTTGCGATACGAGCCTTCAAATTCTCACGTTGAGCATCTACGTCATTATCCTTGCCAGTAGCCTTATTCATCAGTTGAATCAGTTCTGCTACCTCTTTATCAGTATAATCAGTTTTGTTGCCATTATCTGAGATACGCATTACCTCGTTGGTAATGTCGTTGTCATACTTGCCAGTCTGATAGATAGTTTCAGGATTCATGCCCTTATCAAACAAGTAGTGCCAGTACAATCCGTCACGAACATCGCCACTTGACAAATATCCCTTCCAGCTTTCTCTTACATTGGAATAGATACCATTATCAACATCACCAAGTTTCACGTTCATGTCGGTATTGAAAGCCTTCTCGCCCTGCTTATTCATGATTCTCTCCACCTGAGGATAGGTAGGCGTCCAAGCATCAGCCGTGAAGGTTCCAGCATTCTTGCCTGTTCTCTTAGCCAGCTTCTCAGCCTTAGGAATCAGGGTAATCTCTCCATAGTCAGAATAGATTCCGTTCTTGGAGTCAACAACACCTATAGAAGGAGCCGCAAAACCGCCTTGCTTGATAGCCTTTCTTAACTTGTCAACGCTGATATTGTGCATACCAAACATAGTCTTCTCATCCTTCAAAGAGAAACGCACATCATTATTCTTCTCATTGAATCTCTGAGACAAAGGAATCACATTACCATTATCATCATAGGTAACGGCATCAAGCAACTTTTTGTTGTTCTTGCTGTTCTTATAGGCGAAGTCTGTATCATTGATATAATCTTCCTCACGACCATAGCCCCATTCTGCAATATCGTTGCCATCAAACCACACATCATCAACAGGAACTTTTTGTTCGATGATGTTGTAATCGTCACCCCATCCATGCAATTTTGCATTATCAACAGCATAAGCACGACTTGGAGTAACCCAGTCACCATTTCGGAAAGAACCTTCCTTCACATCAGAAGGAACACTACGATACATTGTAATAGTCTTAGCTTTCTTCTGAATAGCATTACGAACGTTATCAATAGCCTCCTTACGCATAGGGTCAGCTGCACGATAAGATGCGGCATTAGTCAACTCCTCCAAGTTGCCGCCATCAATATCATCATTGATATAATCACCAAGAGTTGATTCACCTTCAAACTCGCCATTATCCCAAGCCTCCTTGCGTTCGTCCTTTGTCAAGAAGTAACCATTACCCCAAGGTGCAGCACCATTGAAGGCAGATGTACCTTGATAGCTGGAATCTGTGGAATAGCCAGCAGCATCGGCAGCTTCATTCACCATCTTCTGAGCCTTTTCCATATTGCCATCTTCCACCGCTTTCAGGTATTCTTCATCTTTCAATGAGAATTTTGTGCCATCACTATCAACTTTTTCGCCATTTTCCTTGGTAGTTTCAAAAGAATTGATTATATTTGCAGCAGATTTAAGCTCTTCATCTGTTATTGTGGTTCCAGAATGGTTCTGGAGTGCCTTGATAAAGTGAAGGGCTTTTTCTTTGTCTATATTTGTGGCTTTTCCTTGATTAAACCAGTTGATGACACCTCTTGCATCCTTCGGGAACAATGTAACTATCTTATTCACTTTCAAGACAACACCACCTTTTCTATTTTGGTTCTCTGTCTGTATAGCTACAATAAAGTTCCTATCCTCTTTCTTTAACTCAGTTAATATAACCTGACCATCATTACGCCCATTTGTATTGTCAAACACAGAAATTGGGTTTGCAATAGCCATAGGAAGGTCTTTAACATCAGTTGCATCAAAAGGATGCTCATGTACATATCCTTGTTTTGATTTGCGCATCAGTTTATCAAAGTCCAGTTCTATTTCTGCATCAGCAATTCCACCAGCCTTTAAAAAGGAACTAGAGCGACCCAAGCGAAGAATCTTATCCTTTTGGTTAGGATTCTTCACTAACTCATCTAACCTCTGATTGAAAGCACCGTTTACCTTCTTCAACGAGAACTTAGTGTTACCAACTATCTTTGCATCATCCTCATTAAATATCACATAGTTCAAGTCACCTTTTTTCGCTCCACCCCATATCGTACCAGCATAATACTTGATACCTGTAAAGCCGAGTGAAGATAGGAAGTTGCTAGATGCCACAAAACTGTCACGTTCCTCAAACTTTGTTCCATTCAACGCATAATACAACAGACCATTGTAAACATCGCCAAAGTTTTTGTCAAGTGAGTAACCATTGCGTACCAACCTATCAACATCAACACCTAGTTTCTCCAAACCTTCACGAACAATCTTCTTTTGCTCCTTCTTCATTGGTTTATTCCAATCAAGGTAATTGTTGCCTGTATCATCAGGTATCTCTACCTCGTATCTGTTAGCCTTGGCACGTTTCAAAGAAGGAATATCTTCCTCTGTCAAGCCCTCAAACAAAGACTTCAACTTATCGAAATCAGCCAACTCCTTCTGTGCTGCATTTTGTTTCCACTCTGGCTTAGTCTCGTCATTGACGATATTCTCATCATCCTTGATAAGTTCATCCATTCTGTTAAAAGTTTCCTTCTTTGCCTTAGCGAAAGAACTTCTCACAGCATTATCAATGAATCGACCGAACCAATTATCACCATTCTTGATAGCCTTGAAAGCCTTTGGAGTCTTTATCTTTTTTACCTTAGCTTTCAGAGCATAGGATGCACCGATTTTAGCCGATTTAGTCACGTAAATACCATGACCGAAAGTTTCTGAGCCAGCACCTTCATAGGCATGTGAAGTATCAAAGCGGTCAAAGTTCGCTCCTGTTCCGTGATAAGTCTTCAACGAGAACTTTGTGTGCTCGGTTATTTTCATATCCTCAGGCTTGAAAATAACATAGTTGGTATCGCCTACCTCAGCACCACCAAAGTTACGACCAGCCTTATACTTAATGCCAGTGTAGCCAAGAGAAGCGAGAAGCTTGCTTGCTGCCTTATCATCATTGAAGGACGCATCATCCTTAACACTTCTCATTGAGATAGTCTTATAGAAATTGTCAAAGGTTCTATCCTTCTTCAAGTCCTTAATATCGTAGCTACGCAAAGAAGGTAGTGCTTTAGCTACCTTATCAATCAGTTCATCAGTTATAGGAGCATCCCAATCTAGATAGTTGCTGCCATTATCCTCAGGTATACCAACCTCATAGAGATTATGGTATGGCTCAGCCAGTTTCTTCATTTCATTGTAGAAGTCTATCTTTTCCTGCTCTGTAAACTTGTCATTCATGGCTATTTGCTTATCACCATGCAGGAATGACTCTAGTGTAGGATATTTCTTGGCGAACCTTGTACCATTAGAACGCTGAATGCGATAATATGCTTTAGAAGGGTCATTATCCATCAGAGTAGCATAGCTTTTTCCTATCTTTTTCGATGAAGTAACATAGCCACCCCAACCAAACGCTTGTGAGCCAGCACCCTCGCCCATGTGGTCGAAGTCAAACTCTGTGAAGTCAGCACCGCTACCATGATACACCTTCAGCGAGAACTTAGGAGCATCAGCTATCTCCTGATTGATGCTGTTCACAACATCATCAGTAACAATATCGCCCTCCTGAATCTGCTGAGGTTCACGACCAGCGTTCTTCACAAGTTCCGCTTGCTCTGCTCTAGTCAAGATACGGTTCACCTTCATTGCACCAGTAATCACCCAAGGGTCAGTCTCAGGGTTCGGGTTGGTACGATACATATAATAGCCATCAGTTGGCAGATGTTTCAAGCCGGCGAGAGAGTGCTGATACTTGCCCGATGGATTGATACCCTCTTGGCGAGCTTCCTCCTGATAATCTACATCAGCAGCATACTCCACCTCAGCGAAGACGAAGTTCTTAGGGAAGAGAGTCTTGTTTCCCTCAGCATCCTTGCGGTTGAACTGAATAGCATAAGGCACTACACCAAGATGCCAGCCTGGTCTATAGGCTAGCTTACCGCTACCGCCTTGTGTACCCTTGCCACCCTGCTTAACCTGAGGTCTGCCCGTCTTGCTTTCTCCAGCAATAGGAGCCGCATCAGCATCGAGCCATACACCGACTGGAGTAGCTGCACCATCAGGGTTCGCTACCATTGGTGGATAGAGTTTGCCATCCTTTAGTACGAACACCTTGTAGCCTATTCCCTTCTTCTTAGGTTCAGGCTTTTGACGGAGAGAGAATGAAACATCTTCGCCAGTCTCAGAGTTTGTCACCTGACCATTGGCAGTCTTCACGTATGCTTGTTCAATGGAGCGGATGATGTTCTTGGTCACATCGCTATACTCAGTACCAAAGAATGCCAACTTAATCTTCTGTAATATCTCATGGATAGCAGCGAGCAGAGGATGAGACATCTTCATAGCGAGAGTGTGAGCCAAGTTGAGGTCACGAATCATTTCACCTACCGAATCAGCAATAACCTCCTCAGCGTAGTAATCTCTAGCACGTCCAGAGAATCCAGCATCGGAATATCTCTGCATGGTCTCATCTACCGCCTTGTCGAAGGCATCAGAGCCATAGGTATCAACCACAAGCTGAGTCAACTCATTGTATGCAGCAGGGTTCAGGTTCTTGATTTGGTGGGTCATTTCGTGACCAAAAATAAACTGAGCACCTTCTGTAATGGAAGAATCAAGTGTGATAAAGATGGTACGATGAACGTTGCCATCAGCATCCTTGGTCTCCTGAATCCAGCCGTTGCCCAACTTGTCTGAGTACTGCCATTGAATGTTAGCACCCATCATCTTAGCCAGTCTCTCGAAAGCCTTGCGAGTCTTCTGCCCAACGATGCTGTCAACTACCTTCATATCATCCACATTGTTCTTTTCTACGTCAGCAGCACGCTCGGAAGTTGTCTGCTGTTTGCCATTCTCCTTAGCAGAGAAAGGAAGGTCTGATTCATCACGCTGTGCGCCTAAAGGATTCTCATCAGTAGCATCCTCAGGAACATTTATATTTTCATTTTTATTGTCATTTATCTTCTCATTATCCGTTTCATTAGATAAATCATTAGATTCATTATCCGATTCATTATCCAACTTCGCCTCTGACTTCGCCTCTTGCTCAGCCTTTTCATCCGACATCGCCTTCAACTCAGCCTCTTGCTCAGCCTTTTGCTGCTCAGCATAGGCTGCATTCTCCTGAGCACGTTTCTGCTCCTCAAGTATGTTCTCAGCCTGAGCAATGCGAATATTTTCAACAAAATTCCTTGCTTCCGATGCTTTGAAACCGCTAGTGAGTACACCGATGAGAGCATTACGAATATCCTGAGTATCGAGTGATTCTAGGTTGGATGGACGATTCTCCCACAGACTATGTACGAGATTGTCAATGGTAGTGCCCTTGCCATCAGCAGCGAGCAACTGAGTCTTGGCAAAGTCTTCCCTGCTCAATCCAGTTTCCTGCTTAACACCCTTGCTTGTCTCATTACCCTCATAGTTGAGAGAGTGAGCACCGAGATTGCTAGCCACATACTCCTCAGCAGTAAGCGGAACAGTATCAGTCACATCAATGCCAGTAGAGTCATAGAGACGGTGCATCAGAGAACCAACCGTATCTTTGTAGAGTTGCGATACTACCTCAGCATCATCCTTTACCGCACTCTTCATGCGAGCAAACTTTCTTCTTGCCTTCTCAATCAGATTTCTTCTGCCCTCAGCAGTATCTTGCTCCTTGGATAGTTGTCGCTCATTATAGGCATCACGGATAGCCACAGCAGAATCATAAGCAGCCTGAGCATCAGCAATCGCTTTCTCCTTTGCATCCTTAGCAGCCTTCTGCTCCACGAAAGTCTTACCCTTCACAGCCATATTGTTTGCCTTGTCAAGTGCCTTCTTTGCCTCAGATACCCAACTACTGATTACGCTATCAGCATCCTCACCAAACTGAGAGTCATACAACTCAGCAGTCTGTTCAGCAGTCAGCTTCGAGAAGTCAGGATTGCCATCCTCCAGCATAGGAACCTCAGTACCATCCTCTAGAGTCATGGAAGGAGTCTGCTCAGCAGGAGTATTCTCCTCAGTATTTGATTCCGTTTGATTGTTCTCCCCATTAACGATATTGGTATTCTCATCCAAAGGTGGAAGCTCACGATGGTTGTTGATATAATCAAATGATGCAGACCACTTTTTACCATCCTTATCTTCGAGGATGATACTACCCTGCTCATCAATGCCGACAACTCTTGATAGAGTGTTTTCCTTTGGTCTTCCGAAACCATCGCCACTCATCCAGATTTCACTACCTTTAGGCAAACCGAGATTTGCAAGCTGAGAATCCTCATCAGATTCTTCTCCACTATTATCCTCTATCATTGAGGATTCAGGCATAGCTTGTTTGTATTCATCGAGCGACATAGAAGAGATTGTAGCCACATCTTCTTTGTTAACAGCATGAGGAACGATTGTTCCATCACTCTTCAACTCCACGACCTTAGCCTTAGCACCAGCATCACGGATGAGAAACAATCTAGAGTCAGGATATTTGGTATTGCCATCCTCATCAAGCACATCAACGAGTACCACGTTACCATCATCATTAAGAATCTGATTGAAGTCAAATGAAGGTTGAGTCTGCTCAGTCTCCTGAGTCTGCTGGGCAGCACGTTCCTTTTCCATCTGCTCACGCTCAGCCTTGGCAGTTTCCAGTCTCTTCTGGTCTTCCAAGTCTTTCATCTGCTGCAAGTCTGCAAGCTGATAAGGATTCTCTACCACATTACCATCAATAGAGATAGCAGCAGTACCATCACCATAGTCAGCCAAGACCTCATAGGTATGTTCAGTACCATCAGTATCAGTCACATTGAACTGGGAGCCAACTTCCACGGTTCCATCAATGATGCCAGCCACTTCCTTGATAGCATTCTCTTTTGCATCAGTTACCGCCTGAGCCTTCACATCATCAGCAGGAAGTTCTTCACCCAGTTCAGCGAACATCAACGCATCAGCATGTTCAACGCTATTCGTTGTCGGGTCATAGTAGAGAATCATATCATCACTATTGCTTACATCAATGGAGCCATCATCATGAGTAGCAATATTACCACTGATAATATACACACCATAGTCTTCCAAGCCGCCTGATGCTTTGATAGTAGCGTTACGGACAGAACCACGACTCTGGTCTGTGTACATATCAACTCTCTGCTCTGCCTGATGTGCAGCGAGGTCAACCTTATCTTGTGCATCATCAACCACACCTTGGTATCGGGCAGAAGACAACTGGTAGTCATAGATAGCTTGGTCAAGTTTATCATCCTGCCCAGTCAGGGATTCCAGTTCCTCATCACTCATGGCAGATAGCTGCTGCTCAGAGATACCCAATGCTGCTGCAAGAGTCTTCATCTGGTCTTCCTGCTGAATCTGAATATTATGCTTGTCTGCATCATCAGCATCATGCCCCTCAGAATAAGCATTGTCAATATCTGCCTGATGCTGCTCCTCAGGTGTTGTTGGTTCGTTGGTAATCTCCTTGGCATTCATTTCAGCAGTCTTGGCAATATTGTAGCCACGCATCTTCATCAGGTTCACACCATAGTTGACAGCAGCATTAATCTGCTCCTTACTCATGGTATCTCTCTGACGAAGAATACCAGCCAGCACACTACCCATCTGTTCATTGGTAGCGTTGTCAATCTTATCCTTAATGTCTGCCCAGTTATCGCCCATCAGGTTCTGAGCATCAATATCAGCCACGTTCACCTTGTTACGGAAACGGTAGTACTGAGCACGATTGTAGATACCCTTGGCAGGTTTTGTTACAGCACCCATCGCATACATAGAACCAACAGAGATAGCCATACCACCGATGATGTCAAGTTGCTGTTTAGTATCAAGAAGGTCAGAGAACTTATTGTCTCCATCCAATAGAGCATGAAGAGGAATGCCAATTTCTTCCTCCATCACTTCTTCACCGAAGCCATTGATGCCGAACTTCTCCATCCACTTCTTGGAATTAGTGTACCATCCACTCTTGCCGATATTCTTAAAGAACTCAGCAGAAGCATTCATACCATGTTTTTCCATGAAGTTGACAGCACCCTTCTTGATACCATAGTTGTGACCGAAGAGTTTTTCCGTATAGTTCTCCACCATAGCAGAGGTCATACCCTTATAGAGAGCAGTACCCATAGACTCGCCACCCTCATGCAGGAGATTTCCGTTTTCATCGAAAGTACCGAACTTATAATCACCCTTCTCATCCTGATACAGATTACCCAGATGTCGCTGCATGATGTCAGCACCAGTCTTCAACGCTTGCTCAGTACCTGCCATCGCATACGAGCCGATAACATCGCCAGCCACGATACCAGTATTCTTCAAGATGGCAGCACTCACCTTGCCCATACCACGCTTGGCAGCAAACTTCAACGCTCCACTGCTGATTCCCTTAGTAATGCCACCATAGCCACCAGTCAGGAAGAAGTCAGCCATAAATGGGAGACTCTGCCCTGCAATCTTCGTCCAGCGATAGATATTACCCATCTTCTCGTCTTCGAGAGCCGCAGCAGCATCCGCACCAAGTTTACTCTTCAGGAGCATCTTATCAGAACCAGAGAGAGGAATGTTGTTATCCATCTTTGTCTTGATACGTTCCATCTGCCCCATGGTAGCGAAGTCTGTCAGACCGAAATCCCATGTCTTGGCTGTAAAGGCAGTATTGTCAAGAGCCTTCAAGGCATCCTCACCCCAGCTACTTGTAGGATATTGTTTTACCGCTTCAAGCGCACCAATCTGCTCAGTAACCAGAGAAAGAGAGGTTGCCAACTTATTTCTATAGTCACTCTGCTCAGCAGTTCTTCCGTTACCTGCACCGATACTAGCACTATAAGAAAGCAAAGGATTTCCGTGTTGGCGATTATCCTCAGCGATAAGGGCTTCAATCTCCTTCTTTCGGGCATAGGCATCAGCCAGTTTCTTGTCAAACTGCTTTTGAGCACCCTCCTCAGTAAGGTAGGTTCCATTCTTGCCGATGTTCTCCTGCAAGTCATAGTTGCCATTCTTGTCACGAACATCAAAGACGGATGGAATCTCGCCAGTATCTACCGCTTGCTGATAAGCGTTATTCTGCTCGTCAAGGATAGCTTGTTTCTGCTCAGCTTCATTCTGAGTATAGGCATTCTCATTGTCCGAGGTAACGTATGCCCCAGCCTTGCCAGTCTCAGGATTGTATGCAAAATCATCCTTCACCACATTGTTTGCATCACCGCCATAAGGAGTTTGGTGAGTACCCAAGTTCACACGACCGAAATCCTTCTGTTGTTTCTGCTTGCGTTGTTTCAGTCTGTTGTATCTGCCAGCATTGTTCATTGTCTGCTGAGCACTAGCCGAGATAGCTGCTGCACCAGCGGAGAAACGAGCACGGTCAGCAGCACTCATAGGAACACTACCACCCTTCGCTCTAGATGAAGTCTTACTACGAGGTTCAAAGAGTGCAGAGTAGAAACGCTCATAAGTAGATGGAACATCAAAGTTCTGAGCCTTCAAGTTCTCATAGATAGCGTGTCTGTTATCCGCACCGCCCTTTCCGTCTCTTGTCAGAGCACTCTCAAACTTATTGTAATCATCAGGCACATCATAGTTCTGTGCTTTCAGATTCTTGTATAAAGTGTATAATGGTCTTTCTGCCATGATATATATATTTGTTTGTTACCAAATTCTTGTTACCAATTCTGTTACCATTTTACGCCAGTCTTCTTCTTGCCACCAGCCGAAGAACCGCCAGCCTTATGTGTCGTATGCTTGCCGACACCAGATGATTTACCACCTCCAGCAGAACTACTTCTTCCTTTCAATCTATCCATGATGTATCTCACGTTAGTCTGAGTAACATTCTTGATTCTCAACTTTCTTTTAAGTTCATTTATCTTCTTCTGCCCCTCAGGAGTGTCCATCAGGTCGTAGTACTCATACCAATAACCAGCAGTAGTTTGGTTACCGCTAGAAGATTTCTGAGCCTTATTTGCAATACGTCCTTCTCGTAGTCTAGCTAGTGCATCCTGAGCAGCCCAATGACTAATCTGACCATCTGCAAGCATCTTTTTAATCTTCAACTGATTATCCTTATACTCAGCATCATTGGTATATTTCAACTTCGACAAGTCAAGTCTTCTGTTACCTTGGTCAATTCTCTGCTGCCCTTGGTCATTCTTCACCTTGTTGATGTCGTTCTGCATATCGTGATACCTCATCTGCTCAGCGAGAGTCAGGTTGTTCTTGCGAGCTTCCTCATCAAGAGCGAGTGCCCTCTGATACCCAGCCAGCCACGATGCCCGATTCTTCTCTCTCTGAGCATCCATATAAGCCTTTCGTTTATTCACTACCTTAGTCATATCCGACTCAGGATTGTGTACCACCTTTGCACCTTTGGTAGCGAAATAGATATTGGATAGCGCACGGAGACCATCACCAAGGGCAGCGATACGAGCCTTAGCACGTTCATTTTTCTCTCGGTTCGCCCTCTGTTCAGCAGTCTCATTCAGTTCAGGATTCAGCATCTTATACATATCTGCATAAGACAACTGCTTTGGCTGTTCTACTGCTGGTTCAGGCTTCTTTACGATAGGGACAGATGGTTTATCTTCCTCATCACTTGGCGCACCCTGATTCACATCTACACCATTGGCGATAGCTTGCTGAGTAGCGATAGTCTTATCCCTAGCCGCTTTCATAGCATCATCAGTAGGAGCAGCAGCATTCATCTGGTCAACCTTCTTGCCAGCAGCATCCAGTTGCTGCTGAGTGAAGAGAGGAGCCTGAGTCTGTGCCACCTTCTGAGCAGCATCCACCCCACTCTGCTGCTTGTTGAGAACACTCTGTGTAGTCTTCAAGCCATTGTTGTTTCGTAACATATCCGATGCTTTCATAGGCTTATGCTTTAATCTTCTTTGGCGCATTGTCACCAATCATGTTATTCAAGTCATTCGCTACTTGCTGCTGTGTAGGAGCCGCACCCACCTTGGCATCCAACTTAGCCATATCTGCATCGGTAGGCAGTGCCACGTCAGGACGAGCCACCTTGCTCTTACCAGCACCACTATCAACAGCAGCAGCGATGTTGGCAGCAGTACCAGCCACTCCAGCCACCGCATTGGCAGTATCAGCAGCCTTCTCAGCTTCAAGACTCATCTGCTGACCCTGCAACTGACTCTTTCTTGCCCTATACTGATTCTCCATGTTGTCCTTTCGGGCATCATTTGCAGCCACAATCTGTGAGGTAGTGTCGGCAAGAGTCTTGTTGTTGGCTTCCTTCACCGCAGTAGTGGAGTCTTCCGTACCGCCCATCACCGCTTGTCTGCCCTTGGCTGCTTTGTTTCTGTTCTTGATTTGCTCCTGCATCTGAGTAAGCAATCTTACTGTATCGGCACGCTTGGTAGGGTCTTCATTGTACTTTCTATCAAACCATGCCTGATTTTCTTTCTGTTGTTGGGCAATCGTCTGCTCCTGCTTCTGTCTCGCCTTGCGGTTAGCTATACCACCAGCGATGCTGCTTGCAAGACCCAGCCCTGCCCCGATTAAAGTTCCTAACATATATATGTATATTAATTATTAATAATGTGGCAAAGATACTAAGACCATCTGATAATCATATCTTATCCGTTTACTAAGGAGGATAAGTAAACGGATAAGGTTTTCGTTTACATAATTATAGCTATCTTTGCACCAAAATAGTTAAGTCATGGCAGCAGATAGAAATACAAAAGGTCAGTTCGAGAAAGGTCGAGCAAAGACTGGAGGTAAGCAAAAAGGTTACGAGTCTCCTATCACCAAGGAGTTTCGTGAGCTGTGTGCCGACTTTTCTAGAGAAGCATGGGAAGACTTCATGGCTGCTTGGTATAAGTGCGAGCCTAAAGATAAGGTAGCATCATTCATCAAGATACTGGAGTTCAACTGCCCTAAGCTACAGACCGTCAATCTTGACGATAAGCGTGAGGTTCACAATGCCCTCACCGAGAAGTTAAGACAGATGTCAGAAGAAGAAGGATAAAATTTAATTCTAAAATGTCGATTTAAATATTCTGCAAAAAACAATTGATTTTTTTCATAGGTTTTTGGTTTATAGGTTTTAAGATTGTTAGGATAATAAAATAGGGAATGCGTGAGCACTCCCTATTCTTTTATATTCGCTATCAGCAACCGCCTCTAGCCCTTCTATCCCCAGCCATATCCGTCTTGGAACCACGATTCACCGATGAAGGCTTGTATCTAATTCCTGACTTGGTATGTGAAGCATCCATACCTTTGCGAGAAGCTGCCCCATACTTCTTATCGTGAGCAGCGTTATGTCGGGCAAGTTCCCTACGCTTAGCCTTCTGAGCAGGAGAAGACTCGAAGCGAGTATCGTATTTCTTCTTCCGCTCCCTAGCTGCTGGGTGAGTTCTGTAGTATTCGGCAGACAAACTAGTCATTACTAATCTTCAATAGGAGAAGCAGAAGGAGCATCACAATCAGGACAAGAATCCTCATACAATTCGGTTACAACAACCTCCCAGTCCTCAGCAAAAACATCAGATGAAGAAGGAACCCAAGAATCAGCACGACCATCAAGATTGATAATCAACATCTGATTGATATAATCAATGTGCGCACCCTCACGGCTCAGCAGAATGTTCTTAGCAGACTGAGGTAGCGACTGCATCTTAGGGATGATGCCTCCTTCAATATGTGAAGGAATCTGCTTAACAACAAACAAACCATTGCTATTCCATCCCTTGCGTCTTACAGCAAGACCAGACTTCAACGCCTCAATAGCCTTACCAAAATCCATTTCGCCAAGTTTACGATAAGCATCATCAAACACACTCTTAGGAGACCAAGACATATATCCGTCTTTGTACTCTACTAAGTAGCCATCAGCCTCTTTGGTTGCTGGCTTAATTTCTCTACCTAGCACTTTCTGTGCTTCTATCATAGTCATAGGCATTGCCTTAACTATTTTTGTGCCAATATACATTGACATACTACTTGTATTTTCACTCATAATTAAACAATTTAAATTAATTAATATATCTTTTTACTCCTTATCTTCCTCCAACGCATCATCAAGATACTTATCAAGAGCCTCAATGCACTTATCTGGAATTTTATTTGCATCCTTGTTTTCTTTAAGATAGTCAATAGTTCCGCCTACTCCATAGATGATAAGCAGACTCTTTTGTGAAGGAATAAATAAACACCCCAATAGGCTAACCACAATAACGCAAAAAAAACCCTTCAATACTTTTTTAAAAAAAGGAGATTCCTCTTCATAATTATCAATGACCCATACACATGAAACAACAAAAACAAAAAAGCAAATAAAAGCAGTAACCACACATAAATCATGTAAGTTGCCCAAAACACCTAACCAATATAATTCACTCATAATTTTAAATTTTAATTATTAACTTCTTTCAATATCTTAATCACTCTGCTAAACATAGAGCCAGCCCAGCTATCATCCCCATTATGATGCAGATGGATATAATCATACACCGCCCTATAGAAGGTCTCGGAAGTATAGCGCAAGCCGTAGTCTTCCGTCTGGAACTCATCCTTTGCGGTCAACTAGTCACACTCTAGATGCCGCTTATGAGCTTCCATCTTGCCATCTACCTTCAAGACCTCATACTCATACTCCTCGCCCTTATGAATAGGACAAAGGCACAACTCACATACATGCTGCTTGCGAGCAGTTCTGACCTGACAACTGATTGACTCTATCTTCATAGCTTAATGTCTTTTCGATTTCTCGATGTTATATTGGTCACAGATGTCGCAATATGCTCCATAAGCCAAGTTATCAACCATTTCATTGTACTTGTCACCATTGTGACCTTTCACCCAGTGGAAACGAACTCCTGCCAAATGAGCAGAGCATTTCTTATATAACTCATAGAGGTCAGGATTCTTTTTTGGCTTATATGACTTGGAGAGCACCAAGATACAATACTGGCTATCCGTATAAATATCCACGTATGCACCATCATGGCAAGCGTTCACAGCACTAATAATCGCCAACAACTCCATTCTGTTGTTTGAGGTATTAAGTTGACCATGATTCTTCATCTTTATAATTTCCCCATCTTTGAGAATGACGTATGCCGCACCACCAGCCTTAGTTTGAGATAAGTTGTCACAAGAACCATCAGTGTATGCTACATAATGAAGACCATTATCAGGAAACTCCTCTTCAATCTCATTGATGATTGTCTTTTCATGCTGAGGGACTTTTTTTGTTACTCGTAAACGAGGTTTTCTTCCTCTTTTAGCAATCAACACACCATTATAAGCAGATACAAGTGAGTGCCAATGATTAGGAGCTTCTCCATTTTTCTTTCTCCATCCGACTTTTGATGCAAGATTCCAAATGGCATCAATCCATTCCGTATCATCCAACTTCATTCCATGAGCGCAAAACTCATCAAACTCTTCACGTGTAGGCACGTACACGTTAGGTTGTTTATTATTATTTATCATAACGAAAATATTTATTAAATTTATATTCCGTAGGCTTAAAATAGGAACTGGTTGCACGTTAGCTGAGGGAAGTAAAATCCCCCTTACCCACAAGTCTTTCATTGTGGTGGAGGATTCACTTGGGTGGAGACCGTATATTCGCCCCTTCCATCGACCTATCACAAATCTATACGTGAATCGGTTTTGCAGCTTTCTGAAATATAGTTTTCAGTCCTTGTCGCACCTTCTGCAATCAATCCTGTGCTTTGCCATGACTCTTCCTTGCAATTTATAGACTTGATGAATCGGAAGGTATCTAGCCCATAGTCTTCCATCTTGTCTTAAACTCAGGGGAATAAAAAAGAACCCCCGAGTGTTGGTTACGGACAACGACTCAGAGGTTCATATCTTGTAGGCTTACGCCTCAGAAAGAGGACTACTTTAGTCTGTCAACCGTAACATTGACGGTGCAAAGATAGAAACAATTTTTGAAACCTCCAAATGCAAAGTTTTGTGAAATTTGTTAATTCGTGCAGTTTTGGTACATTTGAAATACAGATGGAATACATTTGAGCATTTGTTAAAGAAGTATAAAAATAAAAGACTTCAAGAGACAGACTGTAAGCACCTGACTTATAGATTGTTGAATATAGCTTTGGTGCTAAAAGTTTCACTGGTGCTAATTTGGTGCTAAAAGCAATATTAATTCAATAAACAAATAACATAACTATCTATATATCAACAAAAAAGTCCATCCTCACGGACAGACTTTCTGAAATTATACAAAAACATTACGAATTATTTCTATATGTTTCCAAACGTATCTCAAATGTAATCTAAATGTACTGATTATCAAACCGTTACATATTATGTATTTTATATTTGGGGACATCTGAGATACATTTGGAATACATTTGAAATACAGATTAGGTGGTGCTAATTTGGTGCTGAAAATTTGGTGCTTTCAATTTTTATTCTTATCTTTGCAGCCGACAATATAAACTTGTGGCTTATGAAAAAGGAAATAGTACAAATCAGAGAAAGAAGGATGGCTAGCGGAAAGACCAGTCTCTATCTCGCTTACACCGTCAATGGCAGAAGACAGTATGAATATCCGAAGCTGTACCTACTGCCTGAGACTGGCAAGGGTAAGGCGGCAGCAGTAGCTGCCAACAAGGAGACCAAGAGAATCATCCAAGCCATGCAAGCCAAGAAGATTGTGGAACTCACTCAGAATCGAGGTGGCATCATCGTCAGGAAGGAGCCAAGCAAGATACTCTTCACGGAATGGATAAAAACATTCAGAGAGTATAAGGCTCAGACCACTAGAGGACGAGAGTACATCAACACAATTAATAATGTGGAGAGACACATCATCAAGTATGCTGGCGAGAAGGTCACGATGGCTTCAATCGACAAGAAGTTCTGCGAGGGATTCATCAGCTATCTCAAAACAGCAAAGGGCAAATTCCAAGACCGCCCTCTGAGCGATGTGACCAAGAAGGTGTACTTCATTCTATTCAATACCATGCTAAAGAAGGCTGTGAAGGATGAGGTTATCTTTCAGAACCCCATAGACCTCATAGATACCAATGCCAAGATTAGAACTCCTGACAGCGAAAGGGTTTTTCTTGACATTGAAGAACTGAAAAGAATGGCAGCAGCAGATGCAAAATGCGAGCTGACCAAGCAAGCCTTCATGTTCTCCTGCTTTACTGGTCTCCGTATCTCTGATATAGAGCAGCTTAAATGGAGCGACATAGAGCAGTTTACGGACGAGAACGGTACAGCCAAGTATAGGATAGTCAAAAAGATGCAGAAGACCCAGCGCATCATCACCTATTCACTATCAAGGGAAGCAGTTAGCTGGCTTCCTGAGCGGACTGGTAGCCTTGTTTTCCAAGGACTGGTATGCAGACCGAACCTCAACAACCAAATCAGGAAGTGGGCAGAATCGGTGGGTATCACCAAGCAGATTTCCTTCCATACAGCTAGGCATACTTTTGCAACAATGATGCTGACTCTTGGTGCAGACATCTACACAACGAGCAAGCTGCTGGGACATTCCCGAATATCCACCACCGAGATTTACGCAAAGATAATCGACAAGAAGAAGGATGAAGCGATGAATCTCATTGATAAGTACTTCGACAAGGACTAGACCCGCTCCGTACCAACTCTTAGTCTCTGCAAGGTTTGCAATGTTTGCTGCAAACTTTGCAGAGATTATGTGTTTATCTATATATCCCTTATCTTTCCATCATATTTGACAATCAGGTTAAGATTCTTGGCTTTTATATATACATCAACATGATAATTATCATTATCTTTTTTACCAATATAATAATAACTTTCAGTATACCATTTTTCTATATCAGGACAATCAGCAATTCCACTAATAGCATATCGTCTAATATTAGGCAAATCATCCTCTATATATACCTTCTTGTTAAATACTGGTTCGTGGTCATTATCATACATCAAGCCAATATAGACATCATCTTTATCTGAGCCAATGGAAAAATTCCATCCTGAAATAACAAAGGCATCAACCTGATAACGCTCACCATTAATTTCGATGTAATTATTGGTATAACCAACATCACCGCCTGAATCTTTGCTACATGATGCCAGCAGCAACAGAAACATCAACAAACTTAAAATTTTCTTCATAACTTATATATTTTAGTTAATAACATATCTTGCAAGGAGTTCTGCCCATATCCTCAGCTTCCTCTTCACTTACCTCTTCTATTTCTCCTGAGCAGCGAGAGAGACCACGGCAATCAGGGTCGCTATGATACTTGGTGGAAGTTTCTCCAGTACATATATATACAGTTTCGTCATAAGACTCTATATCGCTTTCTGTTTTTGAAGGTTTTTCTTCCCCAAAAATAGCCCTATAATCTTCATCGCTAAGAGAATTAATCAAATCTTTCTCTCTCCTTCCATACAACTTCAAAGATAAATCTGAGTTTTCCTTTTTCAAAGAATCAATTATTTTATCTTTCATTTTGATTGAATCTTTTGCTAAAGATAATTTCTGAGGAAGTTCCTTTCTGCTTAAAGTAACACTACCAGAGACCATCCAAAAACCAATCAAGCATAATGGTACTAAATAGAAAGCCAAACATCCGCAGAAATTTTCTACTCCATTAGATAATGTAAGTTTTCTGTAAATCAGATAAACGATATAACCTATAAATACCGCCATTCCTAACGTAGAGAATATACACACAAGTAGCTCCATACCTACCACATTTTAATTATCCTACATTCGCTTGTCTCATACCACCGCCCAAGATGGATAGTAGCTGGTCGTAGCGTTTCTCTAACTCTTCGTACTTAGCCTTCCAGACAGAATCGACTAGCATATCATTTTTGACTTCACGATACTCAGGCTCAGGTTCTGCCACCATGAACGATGGTTCCTCTACAACCTTACTTCCCTTTCCACGAAGAAGCCATTCTGCCGAAATCTCTTCAAACTTTTCTAGGAATCCTTCAATAAGACCTAGAGATACTGCTTGGTCACCACGAATCTGGCGATTACAAGTTACTTGCTGCATTCCTATCATTTTTGCAAATGCAGCTATACTTATCTGTTTAGACTCTAAAACAGACTTAATTCTTTGAGCAACAATACTTTCCATACAATTTACATTTTTAAACCATTATTAATAAATCATAATCGACTAAAGAAATATGCAAAAATGTTTGGTGGTTTAAACATATTTGTATACCTTTGCACTCGAAAACAATACAGGAATGTTTTAAAAACCTTTTCTATACGTTTTCGTTGGCAAATATAAACAAATGAAATGAAATATGCAAGTAAAAATGATAAAAATTATCTCGGTTTCGATAAAAAATCGGGAAGAACTAAAAAAGAAGTATCGGTGCTCGCAAACAACAATCTATAATGCGCTAGCATATAGAGCCATGAATGAGCGAGCAGAACAGATTCGACAAGACGCTTTGAACAACTACGGTGGTGTAGAATGCAAAAAGGCGGTGTTGAACTAACGAGAAAGGAGGATTCCTATGAATGAAATCGTTTACCGAGGTGAAAGCAACCAACCTCTAACAAATAGTAAACTGGTTGCCGAGGTATTTGAGAAGCCACATGATAATGTTCTCAAAGCGATAAGGAAGATACTTCAAGGAGGTATCGTTAAAAATGACGAGACCCCGATGTTTGAGGAAACGACCTACATCAATGAGCAGAACAAACAGAGTTATCCAATGTTCATCATGAACCAAGATGGTTTCACTCTGCTGGCAATGGGATTCAATGGCAAGAAGGCGATGGAGTTCAAACTGAAATACATCGAAGCCTTCAACGCTATGAAGAGACTGATTGAGCAATCCAACCCATCCGTCCCTCAGAACTATCTCGAAGCTCTCAAATCTCTGGTCAAGAGCGAGGAGGAGAAACAGCAGCTAGCCTTGGAGAACAAGAAGCAGCAGGAAACCATCCTCACTATCAGCAAGGCGAACATGGAACTGGGCAACAAGATTACTGATATGCTGCCGAAGGTTAGCTACTACGACAGAATCTTGCAGAGTAATGCCACCATGACCATCACCCAGATTGCTCAGGACTACGGCATGAGTGCTATAAAGATGAACAAAGAGTTGGAGAGTATGCGAATCCAGCATAAGATGAGAGGTCAATGGATTTTGTTTGCTCAGTTCCTGAAGGGTGGATATGTTCACAGCCGAGCAGTTGACATCGTAAGAAGTGACGGAAGTCATGACGTGAAGTACAACACCGAGTGGACTACCAAGGGAAGGATATTCCTTTATGAAGCACTCAAAGCGAAGGGCATTCTCCCCTTGATAGAGCAGGAGAACACTCCCAGCGATAAGGGCACTGGTGGAACAGAGCCAGCCAAGGCAGCTAGTGCCACTCAACAAACCATCAATTTTAACTGATACGGATATGGAAGAGGAAGAAGTACGGAAATCAGGTATATCTGAGACTCTTAGCCGAATAGAGAAGTACATAATAATCGGCACAAAGAACGTCCTCACGCTCGATGAAGCTGCCATCCTTCTAGGAGTTCAGAAACGGACGGTTAAACAGATGGTAGCTGACAACATCATTCCAGCATACAAGCCAAATCGAAGGGCAGTCTACTTCAAAAAGACCGAGCTGGAAGGATGGATGTTGCAGAACCGCATCAAGACTCAGGCAGAGATAGAATCAGAGGCAGCAGCCTTATATAGTGTAATTCATTAAATAGAAAGAATATGTTAGCAAATATTATGTTCGTGGCATCCATCGTGATGTTTGTCCTCGTAATCAAGGAAATCCGCTCTTACTTCAAGGAAGTAGGCGAATAGATATATGGAGATTGAACCTCAGCAAATAATTGGTTATTATATTAAGTTCTTATTCATCTTCAAAATGGAACATAAGTTTCGGTCAGCAGAGGTTTTTTTGGAGTTTGCTACTCCCAGTCTCCACAATTTGTAGTTTTAGTCATTTTTAAATGTTTTTAGTTATTTAATTATTGTTAGAAAGCGCAGGTAGCTCAGATGGTCAGAGCAGGAAGGTTCATCGCCTTCATGTGTCGTGGGTTCGAGTCCCACCTTGCGCCCCATATAGCCCGATTCCAAGGCTTCATATCGGATAGGATAAACCTTCCTAGAGAGGTACACGTACCCAAAAGGAGCACCGTTAACTACAGATGATGCTTAGACGTGGAAGTAGCAAGTCAGTACCTACACCGTTCAGGTGGAATTGGGAAACACTTGGAGTTCACTTGTGAAGATGCAGACCTGATGCCGTGACCCTTATATATAATAAGGTAGCATCAAGAGGTAGAAGCGCACAACTACAATTCGGTTTTAATGCAGCCAGCACGTTCCATTCTTAAAAGGTTCTGAAAATTGTGGTTATTAGTATCAAGTATGTGCGATTACTAGTGCTGGGAGTCCTAAGCCTCCATGAATGCAGAAGGAAACCTTGGGCGCACGGATGGAATTAAAGGCTAGGAACGTGCGCCCTTTTATAAAGAGTTTAATACATTAGTATACTTCATACAGATTGCATTTTTAATCTTACGTTTTGCGGTAGCGACCGCTCAGGTTTAAACAATTAAATAAGAAACACTCGCCCCACCATTCGTGAGAACCGTGGGGTTTTTAATTTGAACATTTTTAAACCATACGAAATATGATATACAAACCAAAAAGTTGTCACGACTGCATCTTTGATGCAAATTGCGATAACCCTAACAAGACCCATGACGGAAGCTACAGATGTAGCAACTGGGAATGGAAATATCAATAACTTAATATATAGAAGATATGAAAGAACTTATCGCAATTCAGTCAGAATTGAAAGCCCCGAAGAGTCAGTTCAACAAATTCGGTGGCTACAAGTATCGCAAGGCTGAGGACATCTTAGAAGCTGTCAAGCCTTTGCTCAACAAGCAGAAATGCACGCTAACCATCACAGATGATATTGTCATGGTAGGCAACCGCATTTATGTTAAGGCAACTGCTACCATCAAGAACGAGAAGGGCGAGTGTGAAACAACTACTGGTTGGGCTAGAGAAGAGGAAACCAAGAAAGGTATGGATGGCAGTCAGATTACTGGTGCATCATCCTCCTACGCCCGAAAGTATGCCCTCAACGGTCTCTTTGCCATTGATGATAATGCTGATTCTGATACCACCAATGATGGGCAGCATCAGGCAGCGCAGCAGCAGATACAGACTCAGCAGCCAGCATCCTCTCAGTACCACCCGAATGACTTGAACGAAGGATTGGCTTACCTGAGCCAATGTGTCACCAAAGACAATCTGTTATGGGTTATTCAGACATATCAGCCACTATACTCAAACGCTCAGTTCATGCAAGCAGTATCAGCAAAGAGAAAGGAACTTGGTTTATGACAACAGAAACTAAAGAAATTTGGAAACCAGTTGCAGGATATGAAGGCATATATGATGTAAGCAATTTGGGTAGAGTTAAAACTGTAGAGCGCACATGTTTATTAAACATCAAAGGAACAGACACGCAAAGAATTATAAAGGAAAAGATAAAGCATCCTTCACAAGATGGTCAAGGTTACAAGAATAACAATGGCTATCTTTCAGTAATTCTTAGTTTCAAAAACAAGAGCAAAAGATTTCATGTTCATAGACTTGTTGCAGAAGCATTCTTGGAAAATCCAAATAATTATGAAACCGTCAATCACATTGACGGAAACAAGTTCAACAATGAAGTTTCAAATCTTGAATGGGCTAGCAGAAAACAGAACATGGAACATGCTTGGAAAACTGGTTTAAACCATATTCCTAGTAATTACGCTGGTACTCACAAAAAGAAAATTACTCAGAAAGACTTACAAGGAAACATTATTAAAGAATGGGATTCCATGACAGAAGCTGCAAGATTTCTTGGTCTAGACAAAGCAACATTCTCCAATCGTATCAAGTCTGGCAAATCAGAATATCATGGTTTCTTATGGATTCCTCACAAATATTAAGATATGAAATTAGTAAAATCAAAAGTTCGTTTCGATGAAGAACATCACAGATATTTCTTAGGCGAAAAAGAGTTAAGTGGTATTACAGGAACTCTTATAAAGAAAGCTTTTCCTGATACTTACAAAGGTATTCCAGATGCAGTTTTAGCCAAAGCAGCAGAAAGAGGAAGTGTTGTTCATCAAAATTTAGAGTTGTTTGATACAATTTGTAATAGTGATATTAACATAATGCCTTCTGTATTACCTGAGGTTAAGGATTATAATGAAATGCTTATATCTTATGGTCTTCATCATGTAGATAGCGAATACCTCGTTACAGATAACGAAAATTTCGCATCAGCTATTGATAAGGTTCTTGCAGACAATGAAGGTAACATTTACCTTGCGGACATCAAGACCACCGCCACCCTTCATTACGACAACGTATCGCTCCAGCTATCCATCTATGCAAAATGGTTCGAGGAGCAGAATCCTGACTTGAAGGTGAAGGAAATAGTCTGCATGTGGTTCAAGAACGGACAGAGCAAGTTCCAGCCACTCCCAAGGGTAGAAGATTGGCAGATTGACGATTTAATCAACGCTTATCTCGCTGATGATGCAGAATATCAGTATAAGGTGGAAGTTCCTGAGCAGTTTTCAGCACTAGAGCAGGAATACAGACAGGTTTCCGCTCGTATGGATGTCATGAAGATTAAGCAGGATGATTTGAAGGAGCAGATGATGAAGATGATGGAAGCCAACAAGCAGAAATCCATCAAGACCAATATCGGTTCTTACTCCTATGTGGCAGCTAGCACCAAGAAGACATTCGACACGAAGCTGTTCAAGGACACGGAGCCTGACCACTATGAGCACTATCTGAAGGAAACGACCACCAAGCCATCAATAAGAATCAAACTTAATTAAGTATAGATATGAATGTAAAGTTTACAGGCAAGATTATTGCAGCAGGGCAAGTTCAAATGGGAACTTCCCAAAACGGAACTCAATGGAGTTCCCAAGAGTATGTTATTGAGGAGTTGAATCAACAGTACCCTTCAAGAGCCGTTATCCAAGTATACGGTTCTGACAAGATTCAGCAGTTCAACATTCAATTAGGTGAAATCATCACCGCCAACATCGGATTGAAGGCACATCAGTCTAAAGACGGACGATGGTTCAATCAGTTGGACTGCTGGAAGGTAGAGCGACCAAACGCACAACAGCAGGGTCAGGTAGTGCAGAGCCAGATAGGTCAGGTTCAGCAGCCAGTTGGTGGGTATTACCAACCACAGCAACAGCCAGTACCTCAGAGCCAGCCACAACAGTTTCCCCCTCAGGTTAATGCAAGCGGTCAACCTATTTAGCAGAACGCTCAATATGCAGGTGGTCAGCAGAAAGGTGGTCTCCCATTCTAAACATTAATATATAAGGTATGGAAATCCACCTAGTAAGAACCTCCACTGGTCTTCGCCCCTACACGGATGATGATTACGAGGAATTGAAAAAGATAAAGGTTGGTTCCATCGTCAAGGCGAATATCGTCCGACCACGCAACGTAAAGTTCCATCGTAAGTTCTTCGCCCTTATCAGAGCAGCATGGGATAGTCTCACAGAGCAGCAGCGCATCAATCTCCGCTCTATAGACACCTTCCGTGAGCAGCTTCTGATAACATCAGGATTCAGCGAACCGCTTTACGACCTCAACGGACAGAAGTTCTTGGAGAGAGCCAAGTCTATCTCCTTCGCCAAGATGGATGAGCCAGCCTTCAATGAAGTATATAGCAGATGTCTTGATACCATCCTGACAATTCTCATGGTTAATGGTATTACAGAAGACGAGTTTAATAATATTTTACAAAATTATAGTTGATATGACACGTAGAAACGACAAGCGCAACAACAGACGTAACCGTCAGCGCAACAACACCCCAGAGTTACCACCATTTGCACAGATGCTTTTCGGAGCAATCGTTGGCAAAGGTGTAGACATGATTGCCAAGAAGATGGCAGAGAATGCTAAGGAAGAGACTCCTGATATTCACGCAGAAGGCATCAGCAATCAGGACGTTACCAACGTCAATAACGGAAAGGCGAGTCTCACCAAATGCATTATCCCAACGGATGGTACTGCCGTAGAACTTCCTGTTCCCGACAACCTCCAAGTCTTCATCAGCGAGGATGGCAAACCGATGATTCGCAAGAAGATTGAAGGAGACGAGAAGAAGACTCCTGATGATAAGGAAGGCAAGCCTATCACTTATGATGATATTTGCAAGGAACTCTTCTTGTATAAGAAGACATACTGGCTTGGGTGTTGTAGAATCAACACAGTGATTTCAGGACACAACAACTACAACAACATTAATAACAGCACAAGCCGTGCTCAGGTAAAACGTTTGGTTGCTTTCAACAAACTTCAGAACATCGCCAAGTATCTTAATGAAGGCTGGAAACCGAATTTTGATAGTAATTATTCTAACTGGAACATCGTTAAAATTAATAATAGCTATTATCCAAATTACAATAGATTAACAAACAACGGAAGCGTTTACTTCAAGAGCGCAAAACTTACTAATGAAGCCATCCGTCTGATGGGTGAAGATTCTCTCAACGACCTTTTCTCAACCGACTGGTAATGGCAAGCTACGCTGAAATCAAGGCAAAGCTAGAGCAGGAAGGCAAGAAGAAACGCAAGCGTTCATCCTATGATGAGCACAACTTGCAAGCCGCAGAGGTCAGGTATATCCGTTTGGTATATCCTGACCTTGAAGGAGTCTTCTTTGCCGTTCCCAATGGTCAACGGCGAACTTCCCGACAAGCCGCATGGCTCAAAGAAGAAGGTATGAAGGCAGGAGTATCTGATATGCTGCTCCTGAAGCGCACCTCCCAGTACGGTTTCCTCTGCATCGAAAATAAAACACCAAAAGGACAGCAGGAACCAGAACAGAAGGTATTCCAGTATGAAGTAGAACGACATGGTGGCAAGTACATCATCATCCGCTCTATAGATGAATTTATCCAAGCAATCGACAATTATCTAAATGGTGAACTATGAATGATGTAATTATCATAAACGGAAAGGATTTTGTAGCCAAACTAAACGAAGCCATCCAGCTTCTAGAAGAGAATGGCTATAAGGTAACCGCTCCACCCAAGGAAGTCAAAGATGAATATACCTTTGAACGAGCATGGAACCTATACGAAAAGAAGGTTGGCTGCAAGGATAAACTGGAAAAGAAGTGGAACTCCATGAGCCTGAAAGACCGCAAGGCAGCTATAGAGTACATTCCTCTCTATGTAATCTCACAGCCCGACAAGCAGTACAGAAAGAACTTCCAAACTTTCCTCAACCAACGGGGCTGGGAAGACGAACTCATCGGAGCGACACCACCGCCAGCAGCCGTTAACGAGCAGTCATCTGAGATTAGCCAACTTATCGCAAAGACGAAGGCTGAACAGAACGTAACAAATGCGGATAAGGACAACGTTTTCAAGACACGCATCATAGGTATGATAGACGTTCTGAAAAAGAACCCTCAGAGCTTCTGTAGAAAGCAGTTGGAAATATACCAAGCCAACGGAACATTGGAACGCTTGGGCATCCAATGGAATCAATAAACCACTCTTCTAGCTTATGGATATTTTTGGATATATCAAGGTAGGCAAGCGCATCAGCAAAGCCCACAAAGCCATGTTTACCCACAAGACCATGGTACTCTGGTATAAAGGCAACCCAATTATCGGGACAATGCACGATGGCTTGTGGTATCAGCAAGACTTAAACGGAATGTGGGAACAATTAATGTTCCAGTCCGAAGTCACCCACGTCTCATTCTTACCTTCACCTCATGAAGACAGAGAAAGAAAAAATCCTAGCCATCATCGCTGAGATTCAGGCAGAGCGTGAAGCTGCACACATCGTGCCACCCCACGTCCTGACAACCGAAATCATCAACCGAGGATTCCACCAGCCATACCAAGCCATCAACGAGTTATGCGCAGAAGGCAAGATAAACTGGTGTAGAACCCTCAACGATATGGCATTCACTATCAGAAAATAATAAATCAAAACAATATGGAAATTATAACACATAAAGAACTGGCATCCTTAGCAGAAGATGCTTTTAAGAATGCCGACAAGCATGGTTTCTATACTGAGAACACAGAAATAGAAACCGAATTGATGCTCATCATCACGGAAATGTCGGAAGCTGTTCAAGCAGACCGACACAATCGCCACGGAAGTATCGAAGACTACGAAAGCGAGATACAGATGGGAAGAGATATTCCTACTGCCTACAAGAACGCTCTTGAAGGAACGGTTGAATCAGAGTTCGCTGATATTGCCATCCGTATCTTATTCCTATTAGGATGGATAGATAGCAAGACCCCGATTAAATTAAAAAGCGATTCTATCCTTGCTGACGAATACGGAATTGGCAAGATTCAATTTATGGTTCATAACACAATTAATAAAGGCAGTATCGTAAAAGATTTGTACCGACTCAACGGATACTTTAGTAGGTTAGTTGATAATGAGTCTTGCAGTTGGTTTGTATCAGATACCCTTCAGGAAATACTCATGATGGTATTCGCAATCGCTCACAATAACAATATCGACCTGATGGAGCACATCAAATTGAAAATGAAGTATAACGAATCTCGTCCGTACCTTCACGGATGCAAATATTAGGAGGACAAAATTATGTTTGGAATAGAACAGATTTCAAGAAGATGCTTAATGACGTTGAGTGATGGTAGCAAAATCCAAGCTACCATCACCATCCCAAAGCCTACCAAGCCCATCTTCCCTGAGCAGATGGAACGTCAGTTCATTGAGAGTTTTAATAATTCGCAACCTCTTGCAGTAAACAAGGTTGTCAAGTGTCACATCATGAGAAATTAAGATTATGGAAGATTTACCTGTAGGCTCAGAAATCGTCTTGAAGGTGGTTGAGACAGAGAAAGAACAATGTAATGGCTGTTTTTTCGATGAGATATGTAACAATATCTATGAGAATGTTTGCGGAGATTTTGACTGTAGCGCAAGCACTAGAAAAGACGGAAAGGCTGTTCAATTTAAAAGAGTGAAGTGATATGAAGAAAATCAAAAGCAAGAATGTTCAGAACTACGTTATGGACGATATGGTATGGAAGGTTGATATGCCAAGGCTATTGAAAGAGATAGCTGAGTGTTCTAAAAGC
>ERZ1034842.27-NODE-27-length-104881-cov-16.093488_pt1 | contig 104881 bp, 83 predicted proteins | sample MGYA00520634_ERZ1034842 | MGnify/ENA primary metagenome ERZ1034842 (study PRJEB33766, sample SAMN09781734) | gut metagenome | biome: gut microbiome | host: Homo sapiens | place: Madagascar | study: EMG produced TPA metagenomics assembly of the PRJNA485056 data... | reverse complement strand
TCAATCATGGAAACAGGCTTTTTCAAGCCTCTAGCCCATCAAATGTGCGCAATTTATCGGACGTTATCAATAAAGAAGCGGATGCAATTTGCAACGCCGGCGGGCGGTGAAGTCTAAAAAAGATCTCCGCTTCCGGGTTGGGACGCGGGAAGCGGAGAAAGATTGAAATAGCCGGAATAGCAAGCGGAAATTATTCGAAGGTGATGGTGAAGCTCCATTCCCAGACGGTTCCCTTCGGGAAAACGCGCGTTCCAGTCTTGCCGTCCGCAGGTTTCGCGCTGATTCCCACATAAACGTGATCATCCTCCCAGGTGCGGCCGTCCGTCATGGCAAGATTTTCGTTGTCTGAAACGGAGATCGTCATGCTGGCGTCACCGGTTGCGAGACGGATGCTCTGGCCTTTGCCGATGAGATTTTTCTCCGGCGCGGCTTCGGAAATCGTGGTGTAGGTGGTCTTGCCGTTGTCGACGGCTTTTACGCTGATTCCGGCAAGGTCTGCTGTTTTGGCGCGGAGAGATGAGCCGAAGATCTGACGGTCATAACTCAGGTCGCAGGTCTGGATGAATTTGTATTTCACCGTGATCCTGTCGGCGGAGAACTCTTTTTCCAGATCAAATTCGCAGATCTGTTTTTTTGAGTTGGATTCGTTCAGTGTTCCATGTTTGAAAATTTTCAGCTTGCCGTCCTTCTTTTCCGATTTTACACTGTTTTCCCAGTCGGTGATCAGGAATGCGCGTTTCAGGATCTGTTTGCCGTCCGCATCTTTTTCATAGAAGGCGGCTGTTGCGCTCTCTTCCTCAAAAATCCGGCGGTCGCCGAGCTTGATTTCCAGGATTCTCCCGTCGACGGCGGCTTGGGCCGAGTACTTTTCTCCCTTGAAGGTCTGGGCGTTTACGATTGTTCCGGCGGCAAACGCCAGAAGGGCACAGAGAATTGCTTTTTTGTTCATTGTTCTTTTCCTTATGTTTAAGGTTGAGTCCGGCGTTTCCGCCGGACGGGATTTCAGTAGCTGCGCACAATGTCCGGATTGTAATCGTAGTCGCGCTTGGAGCCGTCCGGATACGGCGTCTGCCAGGCTTTTGCGCCGATTGAGGGAACGTTGGTGATGGAAACCGGAGTCTGGGTGATTCCGCCTCCGCCCTTCTCGTCGAAGACGCGGACCGCGATGAGGTTGCGTCCGGCTTTCAGCACGCCCTTCGGAATCTTGTAGAGACGCGGCGCCATCCACCAGTTCGGAGTCTCTTTGCCGGTCGCACCGATCTTGACGCCGTTGATGTAGACTTCATCGAAGTCGTCGACTGCACCGATCTGCAGATAGAGCGTTTTTTCCTTGAGGAAGTCGGGGTCGAGGTTGAAGTTGAGGCGGTACATGCACCAGCCGTCGTATTCCTGCTTGAGGAATTGCTCGAAGTTCATTCCGACGCGGACGTGGGTTCCGTCGTTGCGGATCTGTCCCTGCATCCATTTTGCGGAGCCTTTTTTGCCGAGATGCCAGCCTTCTTTCAGCGCGGCGTTTTCCGTATCGAGGGCGAATTCCCAGAGGAACGGGACGAGGTCCATCTCCATCGAGTGCTGTGTCTTGTAAGGCTGCATTTTGAAGTCAAGCGTTACTCCGGCTGCGGTGAGCATGGCGGAGAGCATCCGGCAGGCTTTGCCCTGGGCGGGAGTCTTGCCGAAACGTTCCGGTGTGACGGTGGTGAAGACGAATTCGCCGGCTCCGTATTTGCGGCGGACCGCCACAGCGGGGGAGGTCGCATCAACCTGACGCGGAGCGTCGAAGACGGGCAGTTTGAATTCGTCATGCCAGTACATGTCGTTGTTGTCCCATCCGTTCCGCCAGAACATATCCGGGGAATCGGGCGTGGTCAATGCGGCGCGGATTTTCTGTTCCTTCATATCCATTGCAAACGGAAGCCAAGTGGAGCGCCACTGTTTTCCCGTGTGAATGTAGAAGATGCGTCCGCCGTTGTAGACGAAGTTCAGCAGCTGGAAGCGCGCCCGGTCGAGTTCCGCAAAATCCGGATCGGCGATGAGGAGCGTGTCAACCTCCGCAAGGGAGTCGGCGCTGAGGTGATCGAGCTTCCGGAAGCTGCAGTGAAGCCCTTTCAGAAAACTTTCTCCGTCTTCGCTTCCCCGGAACGCCGTTTTGCCGGAGAAGGACGCGCGGGAATCGAGATAGCCGATGAGATTGGTCAGAATCCGGGTCGCCGCGGGGTCTTTTCCGATCCGTTCGGAAATCTCCAGCTGCGAGGCGATCCAGCTTCCCTTGCGTCCGGTGTATTCCAGAAGCGGAGTCTGGTAGAGGTCGAATCCGGAGACCAGGAGCGAACGGAAGTTTCCTGCCGCGGGACGGCGGAAGACGTACGATGCGAGCATATTGCGGTTTCCGTTGTCCGACCAGTTCAGTTTATCCGATGTGTTCTCCTGATATGCGGGAGCAATCGAACGGGAGCCGCGCCAGCAGTAGAAGTCGCGATCCTGCAGATCGTCGAATGCGGGGTGTCCGGCGGCGTTGATGAAGGCCTGACGGCTGCGGACTTTGATGAGTTCGGTGGAGGCGCTCTGCTGCTGTTCCAGGATCAGAATGTTCAGCCCGTTTGCTGCAAGCATATTCAGATCCGGCAGCTGACGGAGCTTTGCAAGCGCGCCGCGTCCGATGACAAGGATTCCGGTTTTCGGGAGATTGTCGAGGTTTTCCAGCGCCTGCGCTTCCGCGCCGAGTTCGCGGAGTGCGGCAAGAGCATCCGTGTCCATGCCGAACACATAAAGTTTTGAGTTGAGTCCGGCGAGCGGTTTTCCGGGAAGCGGGAAGACTTCCAGTTCGCATGCGGCGTTGAGTTTTTCGCCGTTTCCGTCCGAGAGCGAGGCTGTCAGACGCAGGGCGCGGCGGAGGGTTGTTTTCGGCATTGCAAAGCCAACGGGAACCGCGGCGCGTCCGCCGGCTTTGACCGCGGTTTTGACTTTGCGGCGCGCAATGATTTCTCCGTTCGCATTGGAGAGCGTGAGCATTCCGGACCACACGGCGTCTTTGCCGCAGCGATTGAGAATGACCAGGTTCTTGCCGATTTTTTCGCCGCTGAAATAGGCGTGGTCGAGTGCGTATGGATCCGCGCCGCTGTCATAGAATCCGGCATAGTGATCCGCCATCATGGCGTGAAGCGGGGCGGCGATTTCCGAATAGCGGTAGTCGCTCTCTTTGCCGAATATGTCGAACGAGGGACGCTTGAGGTGGAGCAGGGCAACGGATTCGACCGTCTTGTCCGGTTTGGAGAGGTTGCCTTCGGGCAGGGGAAGCGTGTAGAAGTTACCCGTGAGCTGGCCGGCATACGCATCATCCACGTGTCCGAACATGCCCAGACCATTCGCGCCGGAGTAGAGGAAGCCGGGAATCTGTTCCTCCATGGAACGGCGGAGCAGGGCGGTGTAGAAATCGGACTGGAAATAGTACTCTTTCTTTCCGAGTTTGTCACTGGTGGAGGAGACGACGCTTGTGCCGGGCGTGGCGTCGTGCATGGTGAGCTTTGCATACGATGGTTTGAAGCGGTAGGCGGGGTTGCCGAACCAGCGGGCGGAATTTTCCAGATAGTACGGTGTGCTGTCCGGTCCGTGCATGACGTCGATGCGGCGCAGGGAGGCGTTGTACGGGATGAAGTATTCCCCGATGAAAACGGGCATATCCGGCTGGAGTCCCCAGCGGCTGAAGAATGCGCGCATTTCGAGGTTCTGCGCACCCCAGGTGTGGTAGAGGTGTGACGCATAGATTCCGTCGACTTCTCCGCTGCCTCCGGTGAAAGACTGGAATTCGGGGAAGTGGCGGCGATAGATTTCCGCCATGTGATCCAGACGTTTTTTGCGCTGGAGACGCATTCCGGCGAGGTTCGGATCTTTCTGCGCGGTCGTTGCGATCTTCCCGTCCGCGGAAAAGGTTTTGTAGCTTTTGGAATCATATTTGCGTCCGAAGTATTCAGGATTCATGACGCCCTGATGCATGTTGTACCAGACGTCGATGACGAATCCGATCTGCGAGGGATGATTCATCAGCCGCGGATTGCGGCGTTCCTGCTTGAGCTCGGAGTCAACTTTGCTGTAGATGAACTGATCGTCTTTCGGCCACATGATTTCATATGGAATGTTCCGGTTGACGAGAACCAGAATGCCTTCTTCATCCGCAATATCGTAGAATTCCGGGAAGATGGAGCCGTGGCTGTAGCAGAAATTCATGTTCATGTCTTTCAGATGGCGAAAATATTTCCGGAAATAATCCCCGGTGCGCTTCCAGGCCGGAGTCCAGTCGGAGGCTGAAAAAACATTGGTATCGCCGCGCAGGAAAACCGGCTTTCCGTTCAGCAGGTAATTCCCGCCGGAGACTTTGAACTCGCGGAAGCCGAAACGGCGGCGGAGTTTCTCGATGGATTTTCCGTTTTTATCCGTTGCCGTAATGGTCAGATAGTAGAGGTTCGGGGAATCCGGGCTCCAGAGTTTCGGCGTGACGAAATCCAGCGTCACGCGGTCCTTCAGCGGAAGAGTCTTTATGTAAACGCTCTCTCCGGTTTTTGCGTCGGTGATTTCAAAAACGGCGGAGGCTCCGCTGAACTCCGCGGTCCGGTTGAAGAACTCGATGTCGATTTTTTTCGCGTCGAGAAGCGTGTAGATGGCGGGTTCGCCGAGATTCTTTACCGGAATGATCTCCAGATTTATCGCTCCGACGAGTCCTCCGGTGACCTTCTGCGGATCGCCTTCCAGATTCAAATTGAATTCAAAAACGTTCTGTTCCCCGAACTTCAAAAACTTGTCGACGTCGAGCCGTCCGGCGGAAAATCCTTTCGGGACCGGAACGGGATGTCCGTTTATCCGAAGTTCAAAACTTTTGCAGACGATCTGCTCGATGTTGATCCAGAGGTGTTTGCCGGCGAATCGGTTTTTTGCGGGAATGTCGATTGTGCGGCGATAGAACAGATACTCCATCGGCATGTTCCAGCCGGTGCTTTTGCCGTTGAACTTCCCGATTGCGCGTCCGTCCTTGTAACGGATGAAGTGTCCGATTGCGCCGCCCTTGCTTTGGGCGGGGACGCGGAAATAGAAGTTGCATGGCTGCGGCATTTTTTCATCTTTTGCGGAAGCCGGGTAAAAATTCCAGAATCCGTTGAGGGAGATTGTTTCGCGGTCGAAATTGGAATTTTTCCATGCTCCGTTCCAGGTCCAGTCGATCCGTTTCTGGAAATCCCGGAAGGGAACGGCGTTGGCGAACGTCACTTCCGGTTCGGCGTAAAGCGAGCAGGCGAGCAGCGCGGCTCCGAGGGTAAACACTGTGCGGTTCATAATGTTTTTGTCCTTTTCAAATGCTTAGTGTATGGGGAACCAGCGGGTTTTGTTGATTTCCCAGAATGGTCCGCTCAAAGAGAAGAATGGGTCATCCTGGACGTGCTGCGAATAAAACACCGGAGAGGTTTCGACATGCATGTCGAGGTGCAGAAGGTTTGCCCTGCTGAAATGCCGTGACGCCGGTCGTCCGCCTCCATTCAGAAATGTCTCATAGGCGTATATTTCAAACATGTATCCCCCGCGTTCGGTGGAAAAGCCGTCCGCGGTGTTGAGATAGCTGTCGAGAAAGAAAACTTTTTTGGAAGGCTGTTTTACTTTCGGTATCTTTATGCGGAAAGCGGTGTTGTCGGAATAGTAACCGGTGTGAAAGGCGTAGTCCTGGTTGAACTGGTCAATTTCATATTTCGGGGCTGCCGGACACTTGAAAACGGTTTTCGGCGCGAGCTTGTTTTCTTTCCAGAAATAGGTGCAGGCATAATTCCAGTCCGTGCTGGTGGAAGAGGAGCGCTGCGGGGGAAGATAATCTTCGAAGTCGCTGGCGTACCCCGCAAACAGGATTCCCGCCTGTTTCAGATTTGAGGTGCAGGAGATGGCGTATCCCTTCGCCCGGGCGCTGTTCAATGCCGGCAGAAGCATGCCTGCAAGAATTGCGATGATCGCAATTACGACAAGAAGCTCTATGAGCGTAAATCTGTTGATTTTGCTCTTGTTCTTTTCCTTCGCCGGGTGAGGATTTTTTGGTTTCATTGGTGATTCCGTCCTTTCTTTTTTTGTTGTGTCATCTTATGATCATTTCCATGGGGATTTTGCGGATGTCCATTCCGGTGTTGTCGCCGGAGAACTGAAGAAGGAGCAGTTTCAGTGTCTCTTCCGCGATCTTCTCAAAGGGGATTTCATAGCAGATTTCGTGGAATCCGGCGGTTTGCGGTTCGGAGCTGAGATTGTGTACAAGAGCGCAGGTTTTCGCAAGCTCCGGATTCTCTTCCATGAGGATGTCCGCGACTTCGTTGTTCACCCACAGCGTGTCGACAACTGCGTCGATGCGCACTCCGTAATGAACCATGTTTTTCAGTTCCGTCAGAGATGTGCGGTAATCTTTCAGGAAAAATTTCTCGTTCAGAGGGGTTCCGGCTTCGCGGAATGCGCGGCGGAAGCCGTCGTAAGCGGCATTCCACGGCTTTTCGTCGTGCAGGAATACGATGTTCCGGCGGTTCTCTTTCAGAAGCTGCTTTCCGCAGAGATACCCCCATGCGTCATAGTCCGGAGAGACCGAGCCAGGTGTGAGCCGATGAGTTTCCGTGGTCGTGACCACTTTCAAGCCCTTCTCGCGCAAATCGCTGACAAATGAATTTCCGTCGACGACGACCAGAGCGTCGAGCTGTTCATTCATAATATCGCAGATAATTTGCTTTTTATCGGAACTTCCGGTTGAAACGAGATGAACGATCGCAGGCATTGCGACGATTTTTTTCAGAAGTTCCGCAAGAATATTGCCGTAATACTTGTCCAGGTGAACCATCAGCCCGTTGCCGAGGGAAATTCCGATCAGCGGCAGTTGCCGTCCGAACGATGACGGGGATATTTTGGCGGGATTGGTGAACGAGCCGATTCCGCGCCGGCCGATGATGTAGCCTTCCGACGTAAGTTCCTTCATGGCCTTGCTGACCGTCGGGCGGCTCACGCTGAATTTTTCCGAAAGTTCGTTGATCGTCGGTATCTGAACCGGATCTTTCCCTGCGTGGAGAATCAGGTTCATCACGTACCGACGGATCTTCATGTATTCCGATGTTCCAATTGCCGACATATGGTTCCTGTTAGTATTTGTTTGCAAAGTTTTGCTTCTGTTTAATTATACCACAAAACCGCAAAAAAGTCAACCCCCTGTTGATGAAAAAAATGAGAATTTTTCCATTGTTGAAATGTTTGCGGTGATTTTGGGGCTGTTCCATGAGCTGACTGCGAGAGCCGCCGGGAGTTTTTTGCCCGGGAAGCGGAGTGTTATATCCTTGCTTTCATCCGGATCGAGCCAGAACGCGCTGTCGTCTGCCGCGAAAGGGGTGCCGTCAGGAACGGAGACGGATGTGATTGCGGAGGGGAGTTTTCCGGAATTTTTGATCCGGAGAGTGATCCGCCGTTCTTCCTGTTTCAGAATCTGAAGTTCGAGGTGTGCGGGTGTTTCCGCGAGCTGATCGCGGAGAGTGCGGGCGTTTCCGTTGTCCATGCAGCGGAAGATATAGAAGTTGCGGGCGGGCGTGCCTTCCGGTTTTTGCGCATCGAGAACCGCGAAGAAGCAGGAGCCGCGGAAGGTTTCCGGAATGTGGAAATGCTGTTCCGGAAGATCGTATGCATGTACACCGTCCGTCCGCGGGCGTTCCGGTTTCATTTCCGCGGAAAAACATTCCTGAAGCCGTGACGAGAAGAGACGGAGGCGGACGCGGCAGTTTTGCGTCTCTTTTCCGTCTTCGTTCAGGAGAAACGGGCGCAAGGTCAAATTTTCTCCCGGCGTACATTCCAGCGAGCGGAGTTTCAGACAGGGGAGCAATGGCGCGTACCCGCGCTTCGCTGCATAATAGGTCTGCACGGGCTGTCCGAGCCCGTCGACAAGCTGGCATGCGACGGACGGCCAGGGGCGTTTCCATGCCCAGAGGAGAAGTCCTCCGTTCTGCGGCCATGCGCAGCGGCAGACTTCGATTGCGATACGGTTGAATTCCGCTGCTGCAAGGTTCACGGCTTCGGAGAGTTCTGCAAGAGGAATCTCTCTGATGCGATTGAATTTTTCTCCTCTGCGGAACATTTCTTCCGGATACTCCATGCAGAAATGGGAGATTTCCGGATAGAGACGCGCCATTTTTTCCGGCGCATATACCGTATCGCCGGGGACGGCGCGGAAGCTCTCTCCGGAGAGCAGTTTTTCCCAAGTTTCCGGGGACGGCATGCAGCGCGCGCCGCATTCGCTGATGAACGGTCCATCCGCGAGAACGGTGTCCCAGAGCCTGGCGGCGTCCGTGAACGAAGGGTAGATATGCCAGTCACCGTTCACCGGAGAAGATTCCATGAATTCGCGGGAGCCGTCGAGATTGCGGATCAGGTTCGCGGCGATGACGATGAGCGGGGCGGAATCACCGGTTTCCGCGCAGAATTCATTTCCGCCGCACCACAGGACAAGCGAGGGATGATTGCGGAGACGGAAGATATTCCATGCCGCCGCTTTTTCCCAGAGACGCGTATTCTTTCCGCGTCCGTCGACATTGATGGGGAAATCCTGCATGACGAGCAGTCCGAAGCGGTCGCAGAGTTCATAGAAGCAGTCGGATTCGAATTCCCCCCGCGTCCCAGACGCGGAGCATCTGGATTCTGGCGTCGCGGACGAGCGAGAGCTGCCATTCGAGTATAGCCGGATTCTCGTCGTGGAAACTGTCGGCCGGCATCCAGTTGCATCCTTTTACAAAGAACTCTTTCCTGTTGACGCGGAAAGTCCAGTCACCGATTGTGTAGTCGCCGCGGTATTGCGGACCGGAAAAATCAATTTTTTTGTTTTTCCCGCTTGATTATTCCGGAAGAGAGTGTATCGTATAAAACAAACTGGTACACACTGGTACGCTTTATGAAAGGAGCACCCTTTGACTGTCATTCCCGAATATATGAAGTTGCGTCAGTACCTGATCAATCTGACGCTGAAAGATGATTTCTCAAAGCCGATAGCGTCGGAACGCGAGCTTGCTGAGCGGTTCGGCGTGACGCGCAGAACCATCCGCCGCGCGCTGGATGACATGGTGCGCGACAATTATCTGATCCGCCGTCCGCGTTCCGGCTATTACGTTTCGGAGCGCGCCTGGTTTCCGCATCTGCGCCAGCGCAAAACGATCGGCGTGTTCATCGTCGACGGCATGAACGCGTTTTACGGCAGCGACGTTCAACGGGTTCTTGCCGCGCTGTTTGAAGAAACGGAGCGTTTCCCGGTCAATATTCAGATGCTCACGAGCTCCGATCCGGCTTTGGTGGAGCGCGATATGCGGAATCTGAATCTTGACGGTCTGCTCTGGTTTTACCCGCCGGCAAAACTGATGAACGTTTTTGAAGAGGCGTCCGGCGGAACGTTTCCGGTGGTCGGACTCTTTGCGCTGGAGCCGCCGGAGTGCGGAAACTGGATCGCTTTCGATCCGGAGGAAGAGGGGCGGCGGAAGGCGCAATATCTGATTGACCGCGGTTGCCGCAATCTTATTTATCCCGCATGGCGGACGGATGTGACGGCTGGCGTTCAACGGGCGTTGAAGGACGCCGGATTGTCGCTCAATCCGTCGCTCGGACTCGAAAAAGGGGGGACCGGAGCTCAGCTCAAGCGGATTTTGAAAAACGAAAATGCCGACGGCGCGTGTGTGCAGTACATGGAGACGGAGGAGTTGCGTGACGCTCTTGCGGAAGCGGGGGTTGCGGTGCCGGAGCGGTTCCAGTATGTTGCGGAATATCTTGACTATGACTGGACGCCGACGATCACGGTGCGTCCATACCGCCGGGCGGTTTCGCTGATGCTGAACCGTCTTTGGGATTTGATGCACGGCGGGAGCGGCTGCATACGGAAAACGGTTTCCGAGTGGATCATCCGTCCGGGAATGTCGACAAAGGAGGAATGATGGCTGCCGGAATCCTGTTCGCCGTGCTCACCGGTTTGACGTGGGCTTTGATTTCGATGACGATGAGCGTCGTCGCTCGTCATAAAATTTCCGTTTTCCTGTTTTACTGGATCGGCAACACCGCAGCCGCGCTGATCGCGTGGATTTTTGTTCCGGACTGGCGATCGCTGAGGCCGCTTTCTTTTTCCGCGCTTTTCCCGCTGCTTCTGCTGCTGACTTTGGCGGGATTTGTGAATGTGGCAAGTCAGGCTTTCATGGTGCTGACGCTGAAGCTGGGACACAACGGCATTTCCATTGCCGTGCGCAACTGCGCGGCGCTGATTCCGTTCCTGATCGGTGTGCTGGTCTGGCATAATGAAGTCGGGCTGCTGAATATTGCCGGGCTGCTCATGCTGCTGGGGGGGCTCGTGATGATTGCGCTCGGCAATCGGAGGAACGGGGAAGCGGAGCTCCGGCGCGTTTCATGGAAATGGCTGCTTGCGGTGGCCGCTTCGCTTGGGTGCAGCGGAGCTTTTCAGACGCTGAACAGTCTGACCGCGCGGCTTGCGCCGGAGCTGCTGAATACGGGGCTTCGCGTGCCGATGCTTCTGACATCGTGCGCGCTGGGCAACTGCGTGGCCTCCCTGCTTCGCGGAGATATGGCGCAGGTGCGCAACGGCGTTCCGCATGTCATTCCGGCAATGGCGCTCGGATGGAGCCTGACGGCAATCGGATCGTATTACTTCATGTTCCGGTCGCTGGATTCGATGAATGCGGCAGGAGCCTCGGCGCTTGTTTTCCCGATCGTGATCGGAGTCAACATTTCGACATTTTCACTTTACAGCAAGTTCCGTCTGAAGGAGCCGTACAGCGTTCTTTCCGTGACAAGTCTGCTGCTGTGTCTTTTCGGAATCATTCTCTTGACATGGAAATAAAGAAAGGAGCAACCATGCACAACAGATTTTACGACGCATTCTGGACGTTCGGCAATCATGAGCCGCTCACAATGTACCGGCGCATCGGCGGAAAAAGCACAGGGGGCCTCGACGGCTCTGCGCTTTATCTCGAAAAATGGCATCGCTGGTTCGATTCCGAAGACTGTGTCCGGGCAATCAAAGACGCCGGGGCGAACATTCTGCACTGCCGCTTTTACAAGGGGCTCGGCTGGGAGGCGGAGCGCGAGGATTTCCCGAATGTAAAAGGTTTTGCCGAGCGGTGCCGCGCACATGGAATCCGCGTATTTGCCTATGTGCAGTATTCCACTCTCTACAGCGAGACGATGGAGGAGGAAATCCCGGATCTGGAGTCCTGGGCGGCGCGCGACGAGCATGGAGGCTTCGTCCCTTACATCAACGAGTCAAACTATTTCCGCTGGATGCCCTGCGTGAACAATCCGGACTTTATCGCTTATCTGAAAAAGGTCATCCGCATCGCTGCGGACGCAAAATGCTTCGACGGTCTTATGCTGGACAACTGCAATGTCGTGCAATGCCGCTGCCCGCGCTGTCTTGGACTGTTCCGCGACTATCTGCGGACCCGCTTCAATCCCCGCGATTTCGGGCTGAAGAGTTTTGATCACGTCCGTTTCCCGACGGTCGCGGCAATCAAGGCGCGCACGGAACTCAAGGACCCCGTCATCATTGCCGCTCTGCATTTCTGGGCGGAGAGCAACCGGCAGGCGCTTACGGCGCTTCGTGCATGTGCGAAAGAGGCGGATCCCGCACTGATTTTCTCCGGAAACGCCGGTTCCCCGCGCCGCGGCGCGGGGATGCGCGAATGGTGCTTGCGTCCCGCTCATTTTGCCGACTGCTTCGACCTGCTGATCTGTCAGACCGGCAATGAACCGCGCATGATCGGCAATGCTTCGGTGACGCGCATCCGCGAGATGATGACATGCGAGTGCATGAACCTTCCGCTTTATCCGCTCAGCGACGGCGATGCGGGCGGAAAGCACATGGAGCCCGCGCTTCTTCTGGCGCAGTTGATGGAGTGCCGTGTCTGGGGCGGTATTCCGGGAGACCGCTTCATCATGACGCCGCGCCGGGCGGAGCCGCTGAACGTCGAACTGCGGGAAAAACGCGGAGCGGTCAACCGCAAATTCTTTGAATTCTCCAAACGGTACCGCGAATATTTTGAACTTCCGGATGCCGCTGACGTCGGGATTCTTGTTTCCTGGCCGTCGCAGGAGCTTTCGCATGATTCGCAGTGCGCCCTCTTTTCATGGGAAGAGCTGCTGCTGCGCAATCATGTCCCGTTCCGCCTCGTTTTCGGCGACGGTTCGCGTCTGGAGGGGCTTGACCGCTGCCGTGTTCTCGTTCTCGCCGGACAGCGCTGCATCGGCGACGGTGAAGTTCGGCAGATTCTCGACTTCATTGCTCAGGGCGGTCAGGTCATCGGGGATTCTCTCTGCGGAGATTACGATGAACGGTACCGCCACCGGGAAGCTAATCCATTCACCGGTTCCGGCATGATTTCTGTTGAGCAGCTGGACAGCGTTCAGAAGAACATTGACTGGGAGCAGATCATTTGCTATCCGGCGAACGGCGACGCCGTTTTTGCAGGCATCCGCGGGATTCTGGAGAACGGACTCCACATCGCCGCTTCGCCCGAGGTCCGCTGCCGCATGTTCCGGAAGGGAAACCGCCTTGTGATGCATTTCATCAATTACGGAGGCCGTCCGGAGCCTTTCCCGGTCGTGGAGCGCGACGGCACGCCCGTAAACGTCTCTTGGGTTTCTGACGGGGAGGGGGATTTCTCCTCCTGGTGCATGACGGAATTTGAGGGATGAAAAACTCCGGATACGCCGGCTTTTCAGCGGAAAGCCGGCGTTTTTCAAAATGGACATTGCCGTCTCCGTGCGGAAATGTCGCGGTTGATTCGGATTTTTTACAGACGCCCGTTTCCGGCAAGTTTCCCGGCGTCAGAAGGCGTCCGGAACGAGCCAGTCCCGACGGCGGAGAACCTGTGAGCGGTCGACTTTTGAATTGTCGACATCGCTCAATTGAGCCTTCAGGGAACCGCGGGCCTGGAGCTGAGCGTGTCCGTCGGCGTAGAGCATGTTGACGGAATCCATGTGGGCTTCCCAGATTCCGTTGTTGAGGCTTGGCAGGATGCGGTAGGCGCCGCTGCCGAGCGGATAAGCGGTTTGATTGCTCGTGCCGAACCGAACGGAATCGGCAAGATAGAAACAGATGCTCGGGTTGGTCAGACGCTTCAGATTCAGCAGCGAGGAGACGTAATCGGGACCGGAGGATGTGCGGATCCAGTCCCAGTGTTTGGAGCCGGCGCGGCTTTCGAAGGTGTCGCCCCATCCGCCGGAGCGGACTCCGTAGGTGAAGTCGCTGTTGCGGTATTTGACGACGTTTTCGGGGCAGAAATAAATAGAATTGTTTCTGTTGATGACTTTCACCTGGTTTTCCATGAAGTACTGCGCCCACTGCAAGGTGCCGGCGCCTCCGGAGGCCTGTGTCGTGGAGATTTTCACGAGCGGAAGAATATCGTTGAAGTCATTCGCGTACTGCATGAAGAGCTGTCCGACCTGCCGTTGATTTCCGAGGCAGGAGATGGCGCGCGCTTTGCTTCTGGCACTGTTCAGCGCGGGCAGAAGCATTCCCGCGAGGATCGCGATGATCGCAATCGTTACGAGGAGCTCTATGAGGGTAAATCTGCGGGATTTACGCTTGAAATATGAAATGTTCCTTCTGCTGAAATGAAGTTTCATGGTGCAGCCTGCCTTTCTGGTTATTTCCGGTTGAGGGAAAGATATTTGAGGATGACCTGTTTGCGTTTCGTGTCCGGAACAGCTTTCTGTTCCTTCCAGTCGTCGGAGTGTTCAAGGCTCCAGCCGTTCCACTTTTCACGGAAGGTGTGATAGGTCCAGTGCCACTGATTCTCTTCAAGCAGACTCACCATGTCGTCGAGATAGCGGTCGCTGTCGGGAGCCCAGCGGATGACGGAGAATTCACCGGCGTAGATGATCGCGCCGTATTTTTTCTGGAAATCGAGAACCGGCTGGAAGTTTTTGCGCAGACGCTCCTTGTCGACGTATTCCACGGTGTGGTGGGCGGCATGGAGACCGAAAACATCGACTTTTGAGGGATAGCGGATCGGATTTCCTTCCTTGATGCGCTTCATTTTGTCGCGAAGTCCCTGATGCGTGTAAACGCCGGGGAGGTAGCAGTGAAACTGGTAGATGATGTTTTTCAGCGGGAGCGGCTGGAGATAGATGAACGTATCGACTCCGCCCCAGTAGTTTGAGGCGATCATGACGGGTTTTTCCGCATCGATTTTGCGGATTGCCTCGGCGGCTTTCTGCTGGACTTCAAGATAGTTCCAGCGGCATTCGGCGGTCTGCACAGGCTCGTTGAGGAGGTCGTAAGCCCAGACTGCCGGTTCATTGCGGAAGGTGCGCGCGGCGTTTTCCCAGATGCGGACGAAAAGGTTCAGCCACTCTTCGGACTGGAAGATGCGGAAGGCGGAAAGCTCGTTGTCCTTGCGGGAGATTTCGCCCGCCGTGCCGAACACCTGCGGATTCGAGTAGCGTCCGCCCGGGACACGGTAGGTCATGATGACTTTGATTCCACGCTTTTCAAATTCGGGACAGAGCTCTTTGAGACGTTTGAACTGACGCTCCATTTCCGCTTCGTAGGTCTTGTAATTCAGATTTGCGCCTTTGGGGCCGAGCCAGAGACGGACAACGTTGACGTTCCATTTTTCGAGCGTGTCGAATGCCGTCGGGTCGTCAAAGACGTAGTATTCCGCGACCACGCCGCGGAGACGCGGGGCGTTGCGGACGGCGGGGGAGTATTCGCACTTGAAATCCGCGGGGAGCTTTTCCTTGAGGCGGAACGCTTCGAACGGATCGCAGATTTCGGCGCGGATGTCTTTGAATTCCGCCGTTCCCGTGGCGAACTGGAGTCCGAAAACCGCGGCAAGGCGGATGTTGTCGCCGTAGAAGGAGATACGCCAGACGACTTCAGTCCAGTCATTGGTTCCGGTGAATCCTTTGGAGCCGCGCCAGTAGGGATCGTTTTTCGTTGCTCCGGCGAGCAGGAGCTTGGCGTTGTGGAAGTTTTTGCCGCCGATGCTCCGGACGTCGTCCGTTTTGATTTTGAAGGAGAACTTGACGGTTTTTCCGGCAAATTTTGCATTGTCTGGCACAAAGCGGACGCCCTCGGTTGCGTTTGAAACTTTTGTGCCGTGCGGAATGGAGACTCTGACCGTTTTCGTTTCAGCGTCCCATGTTCCGAATTTTCCGGGGATGATTTTCGCGGAGTCGAAGAGGTTTTCCCCTGCCGGAGCGGAGAGAAGCGTCAGAAACGCCAGAGCTCCGAAGAGCTTTTTCAAAGTGTTTTTCATCAGTTGCTTCCTTTCATTTTTTTCGGATTACGATATATATTATAAACGAAAAAGGCTTGAAAAACAATCCTTTATTTGCTATATTATACATAGAAAGTAAGCAAAAATATATGAAAAATCAACATTGCGATGAAACCGCTTCAGAACAGACGTATTTTTGAGGAGCACCGCCTTGCGCTACAGCAGAAGTTCGCGGACGGAATGGAAGTCTATTTCCGCCGCGACTTCCGCATAGTGAAGTCGTATCCTCTTCTTTTTGAACGGAGAGCGCGCGAGCCGCTCTACACGATGATTCTGTATGAACATCATTGTCTGAAGGATATGCACTACCGCCGGCGCAACGCCGCGTTTTTTTCGATGGAAGTGATCTGGGATGGCTCGCTTTCGGTCCGTCTGGACGACCGCATGTATCTGCTGGAACCGGGCGACTGTCTGCTGATTCACCCTTATGTCGATGCGGAACTGCTGACCGGTCCCGCCGGATTCTGCGTGAAAACTTCGCTGGTGATTGACGGGGTTCTGCGCGACGCCGCGATTGCTGCATTCGGGCTTGAGAAGCGCGATGTGCTGACACGTCCCGACTGGAATGAACTGCGTGTTCTGATTCAGTCGCTGAAAGATCTCTGTGCTGAACCGGGAAAGAATCAGGACGAGAAAAACGGGCAGCTGACCTACCGTCTGTTCCAGCTCTTTCTTCATCCGGCGGAGACGACGGGCGCGTTCCAGCGGATCAGCGGAGCGGCGGAGTATCTGGAGAAGCACTTTGCGGAACCCGTCTCAATGACCGCGCTGGCGGAGATGTGCGGCTGTTCGCGAATGCATCTGATCCGCTGTTTCAAACAGATGCACGGCATTTCGCCGTACCGGATGCTGACGGAGATCCGGATGCGCGAAGCGGTGCGTCTGCTCCTGATGGAGCGTTCTCTTTCGGTGAAGGAGGTCGCGGAGCGTGTCGGTTATGCGCGTCCGCTGAATTTTTCCGCGGAGTTCCGCAAGCGTTTCGGCGTTTCCCCGCGAGCGTACCGGAGTTTGAGTCCGGAGGATGAAATCAAGTGTGCGGATCCTGCAGAAAATTTTCTTTGTCCATGACTGCGGGAATTCTGCCGCATCCGGACATTTGCCGCAAGTTTCTTTCTTATACGGAAATGCGCTTGACATTTACCCGTCTTATGTTATACTAATGCGGGATAATAATCAATATAACTTTGAAAGAAGAGAAGATGAAAACAGCTCTCGGAATCGACCTCGGAACAACGAAAGCCGCAGCCATTTTGCTGGATGAAGACCGGGCTCTGCTCGGTGTCGCCAACGCAGCACATCATGCAGATATTCCGTCCGCGCCGGGCGGGGCGGAACAGGAACCGGCAAAAATTCTGGAGGCGGTCGCGCAGATCATTGCCGGACTGCCGCAGGATCAGCTCGGCAGAATATCGTGCATCGGCGTTACCGGACAGATGCATTCTGTCCTGCTCGGAAACGGAAACAATGTTTCGCCGCTCATCACCTGGCAGGATCACCGCTGCGGAGCAGAAAGACTGAAGCGTTTTCAGACGGAAACCGGGCTTCCCCTGCGCGAAGGTTTCGGCGGAACGACCCTCGCGCGTCTCGCGGAGGAAAAACAGCTTGGATCATGGAATTTCGCGGCGACAATCAACGATTACCTCGTTTACGTTCTGACCGGAAACAAGCATGTCGTCACCGATCCGACTCATGCCGCAAGCTGGGGGCTTTACCGTGACGGCGGCTGGAACCTGAAGGCGCTGGAGGCTCTGCATATTCCCGTTTCCATTCTGCCGGAAATCCGTCCGTGCGGAGCAGTCGCCGGAACGGTCTGTGCGGAGGCCGCGCGCAGGTTCGGCATCCCGGAGGGTGTCCCGGTAGTGAATGCAATCGGGGATAATCAGGCGTCGATTCTCAGCTGCGGCCGCGACTTTGCACACGAAATTTATCTGACGCTTGGAACGGGGGCACAGCTTTCCATGGTGGTGGACAAGGCTCCGGCGGAACTTCCGGATTCGCTGGAAGCGCGTCCGTTTCCCAGCGGACGTTCTCTGCTGGTTGCCGCTCCGCTCTGCGGCGGCGCCGCGTTTGCATGGCTTGCGGATACGGTCAACGCATTCCGCCGCGACCTCGGAGAACCGGAACTCCCGAAAGGCACTCTGCTGGATCGTCTTGACGCTCTTGCTCTTGCGGAGCTGGAGCGCGGCGAGCCGGAACTGACAATTGCTCCGCACTTCCTCGGCGAGCGCTGGAATCCGGATTTGCGCGGAAGCTGCAGCGGTCTGACTCTTGCGAATGCCACTCCGGGAAAGATCGGCGCCGCGCTTGCGCTCGGAATTGTCCGCAATCTCAAATCCGGCTTCAGCGCGGAGGTGCTGGCGGACCGCCGTTCCATTATCGGTTCGGGGAACGCGGTGCGTCTGCTGAAGAGCATTCAGTTTGCCATTCAGCGTGAATTCGGTCTTCCGCTCTGTCTGACGGAAACGCGCGAAGAGGCGGCAGTGGGCGCCGCTCTTCTTGCGCTCGGGAAGTGAAAACGGGTTATTTCAGTTTCAGTTCCAATGCCTGAACGTCGCACCATTTGCCGAATTTGAATGCGGCGTTCTTCCAGAGTCCGGCGTCTTCAAAGCCGTGGCTGCGGTGAAAACGGAGACTCGGAACATTGTCGGCTGTGATGATTGCCATGAGTCCCGCATAGAACCCGCGCTGTTTCAATTCGCGGACGAGCTGCTCCAGGAGCGGCGAGCCCCAGCCGCGCCCAGTGAATTCCGGTGCGAGATAGATGCTCAGCTCCGCCAGGCGGTTGGCATCCAGCGGACGGAAACGGTCGGCGCACGCGTAGCCGGCAGCGGCGCCATCGGCCGTCTCAAGGACGAGAAACGGGCAGTTGTCGCGGTGTGCGGTTTCGACTTTGGCGAGCATTTCCTGTTCCGTGAGCGGGATGTCGTTGAAAGTTGCCGTCGTGTGGAGAATGTAGTGATTGTAAAGCGCCGTCAGCGCGGGGAGATCCCCGGGCTGAAACGGACGGATTGTGTATTCATTCATGTTATCCGGCTTTCCGATAGCGGAGGAGACGCGCTCCGCCGAGTTCCAGTATGCCGTCGCTGAGCTTCCCGAGAATTGCGAACAGAACAATGCTTGCAATGATGACGTCTGCGCGGCTGGTCTGCTGCGCGTCGTACATCAGGAAGCCGAGCCCCTTTGACGCGCCCATCAGCTCGGCGGCGACGACGAACATCCACCCGAGGCTGAGTCCGCTGCGGAGCGCCGTAATCCACGACGGCAGGGCAGCGGGGAGAATGATCCGCAGAATCAGCTCCTTCGGTCCGAGCCCGAACAGTTCGCCGACTTCCACCAGCTTGCGGTCGACCTGCTCGATTCCGGAAGCGAGAGTCAGATAAACCGGGAAGAAGACGCCGGTTGCGATCAGCGCGATTTTGCTCTCCTCGAAGATTCCGAGCCAGAGCAGAAAGAGCGGAACCCACGCCATCGACGGAATGTTGCGCAGGGCCTGCAAGGTCGGGTCGAGGAGTTTGCGTGCGGTTTTCGAGTATCCCGTCACCGCTCCCGCGACAGTTCCCGCGGCCGCGCCGATCAGGAAACCGACCAGCACGCGCAGCGTTGTCACGCCGATGTGTCCCCACAACTCTCCGGTGCGCCCGAGTTCAAACAGCGTCTTCGCGATTGTCAGCGGGGAGGGCAGCCACTCCGCCTGAATCAGTCCGAGCCCGGACGCCAGCTGCCATAATATAACGATTGCAATCGGAAAAATCCATCCCATAAAATTATTTCTCCCTGTTTTTTTCAAGTGGAGCAAAGAACGAACGGTCGATCAGGTTTTCAACGACGTCCTTCATTGCGGGACCTTCCTTCAGCACGCCGCTTTTGCGGAGCGCGTTTCCGGCTTCGATGAGCGAAAGTTCCTGCTTTCCGGTGAAGGCGGCGTCGTTCAAGCCCGTGCGTTCAAGCAGAAGTTTTGCGACTTCGGGCGTGATTTTCGCCTCTTTCGCCACGAGCGCGAGATACTCCGCCGGATGTTCCTGAGCCCATTTGCGCGCCTTTTCATAGGCGGCGAGAACGCGCGTCACGATTTCCGGATGCGCTTCCGCAAATTCCCGGCGGACACTGATGACGTTGTAGGTGTTGAAGTCGACATTGCGGTAGAGGTATTTGGCTCCCGCAAGTTCCGCCTGCGCCATGAGCGGATCCAGTCCCGCCCAGGCGTCGACGCGTCCGCGCAGAAGTTCGTTCTTGCCGTCCGGATGCTGAAGCGTGACAACTTTGACGTCGTTCAGCGAGAGTCCGGCTCCGGCGAGCGTGCGGACCATGAAGACATACGGGTCGGTTCCGGGCGTTGCCGCGATGGTTTTGCCCTTGAGTCCGGCGATGTCTTTCACCGTGCTTCCGGGTTTGAGCAGAAGCGCGGTCCATTCCGGCGTGGTTGTGATGTAAACGGTTTTGACCGGATTGCCGTTGATGAAGCTGATCAGCGCGGCGACGCCCGCGGAGGAGCCGACGTCAACGCTTCCGCTGCGCAGGAACTCCATGGATTTGTTGGAGCCCTGGCTGAACACCCAGCGCACCCGGATGCCGTCCTTTTTCAGGTCTTCTTCGAGGTAGCCCTGCTGACGCAGAACGAGTCCTACGGGACTCCAGTTCGCGTAGTCGAGCCGGATTTCGGAAAGCGTGTTTCTGGTTGCGGGGTTCTTTTTTGACGGGATGCTGACGAGCGCCAGAAGCGCCGCAGCTGCGATAATGACTGCTGCAACGATGATTTTCGTTTTCATATTCTCTTATTCTCCTCTCCGGTCGACTCGCGACCCGAATGCTCTCATGTGGTTCCATGCGTTGATTTCCGGCGAATTGCCGGGGTTGCCCTGCTGTTCGTCAAAGTAGCGTTTCACGCCCGGGCGGTTCCAGAATTTGCGGTCTTCCCCGACGGGGCAGACTTTTGTACAGATTCCGCACGGCCAGTTTCCCGCGTCCTTGAGTTCCTGATGCCGGATGGTGCAGGCGTTCATATCCATCTTGGCGAAGCGGTCCTTGCGGTCGCCCGTGAGCGCCTGAACCGGACAGAGCCTGCGGCAGACGTCGCAGTGCAGACAGAGGTCTTTTTTCATGACCTCGTCGGGCTCGATTTCCGCGCTTGTGAGGACGGATACCAGGCGGTGGCGGGGACCGTACTCCTTTGTGAGGAGCGTGTGGTTCCAGCCGATCGTGCCGAGTCCGGCGAGATAGCCCGCGATGACATGGCTGAAGCTCGACATTGCATTGTTGATGAGGTACTTCAAGTCGGAATAGCAGTCGCGCGGCGCCCAGATTGCCGGATGCCCTTTTCCCATGAGCCAGAGGACAAGGTCGTATGCGATGCGGTCGAGCATGATGTTGCTGGTCGTGTAGAGCTCCTGATAGTTGATGGACGGAGTGCTCTCGACAATCGGCAGCGGCATGGGGACTGCCATGACGATGACCGACTTTGCTTCCGGCCAGATGCGGTCCGGATGAAAGACGGTCGGCGAATCCGGGTAGTATTCCCGGTAGCGCGCGACATTTGTGAACCCGACGAGCGTTGCGCCGAGCTCCTTTGCCTTTGCTCTGATTTCTTCCTTGAGTGTCATATATAGTATTCAATCCTCTGTTCTGCGGTTGCGAAGAATTCGCGGAAAATATGCTGTTTGACTTCTACAAAGTCCGGATGGCTGCGGTCGCGCGGACGCATCAGCCGCACAGGGACGATTTCGCGGATTCTGCCCGGACGCGGCGTCATCACGATGATCCGGTCGGCGAGATACACCGCCTCTTCGATGTCGTGCGTCACCATGATCATGGTGCTGTTGTCCTTGCTGTGAATGCGGAGCAGTTCTTCCTGAAGATGAATCTTTGTCATTGCGTCGAGCGCGCCGAAGGGTTCATCGAGGAGCAGCAGTTCCGGTTTGTTGACGAGTCCGCGGGCGATTGCGCACCGCTGCGCCATTCCGCCGGAAAGCTGCGCCGGATACGCCCGTGCAAATTTATCAAGTCCGACGAGTTTCAGATATTCTGGCACGATTTCCGCTGCTTTGGAGCGTTCGGCGAGTCCGAATGCAACGTTTTCCTCGACGGTGAGCCACGGCATGAGCCGCGCTTCCTGAAAAACGAATCCGCGGTCGCGTCCCGGCTTTCCGACGGGTTTCCCGTTGAGTTCGACTTCGCCCTTGAAGTCGCGGATGAATCCGGAGATGATCCGGAGCATGGTCGACTTGCCGCATCCCGACCCGCCGACGATTGCGATGAAGTCACCGCGCTGAATCTCGAAGTTGATGTCGTTCAGAACCTCGACCTCGCGTCCGTCGACGGGGAAGCTTTTGTACAAGTGCCGGATGGAAAGTATGTTGTCTGTTTCGTTCACGGTCAGCCTCCCTGTCTGTTTCGCTGTTGAGACTTTAATATACAGCGTATTTTTAAAATGTCAACTATTTTAGTAAAGTATTTTATAAAATATTTTCCGCCGTATTTTGTGAAGGACTGGAAGAGTTTTTCTGGAATAGACGACTTGAAAGATTGGAAATTGCCTCTTCCCCGCTTTTTTATTGCCGTTTGTAAAGATTTTTCCTTGAAATTCCGCTGAAACATAGTACAGTATACGGCATAAAACAAAGGACGGCACTTATGGAAGACATTCTCTACTGCTTCAGTTTCTCCGATTTCTCCGAAAACGGTGAAATCGTTCCGGAACTGCTCTCCGCGCTCGGTTACGACTTCAGTTCCTGGCGCGATGCGGAAACGAAAAAACTTGCGCATACGCTCTATTTCAAGACGCGCGAGGAGGCGGAAGCCGCAAAAGAACAGTTCGAGGGGATGACGGACACGCTCCGCGATATGGAAGTTTCCATCGGAAATCTTGCCGTCTCCGAACTCAAAAAAGAGGACTGGGCGGAATCGTGGAAGATTCATTTCAAACCGATTGAGATTTCTCCGACGCTTGCGATTACACCGTCCTGGATCGACTTCAAGGCGAAGCCCGGCCAGCATGTGATCGTCCTCGACCCGGGAATGAGTTTCGGAACGGGACAGCACGCGACAACCAAGTTCTGTCTGACCCAGCTTGACCGCTTTGCCTCGGAACATGATGTTTCGCAGCTCTCCATGCTTGACGCCGGCTGCGGCTCCGGAATTCTCGCCATTGCGGCGGAAAAGCTCGGATATCATGACATCCATGCGTTCGACATCGACCCCGAAGCGGCGCGGATCGCGAAAGAGAATGCGGAATTCAATCACTGTTCCCGTATTCATTTCTCCGCTGCGTCGCTGATCGAGTTCAATTCGCGGGGCGTGAAATACGATGTGATTGCGGCGAACATCCTTTCGTCCGCCCTCCTGGCGGGCAAGGATAAACTGCTTTCCCTGCTGAAACCCGGCGGATGCCTCATCATGGCGGGCATTCTCGACAAGGAATACGAAACCGTGAAAGCCGCGTTCGAGGCCTCCGGATGCGTCCAGTTCGCCTCGACCGAGGAGAAACAGTGGCGCGGAGGGGCTTTTGTCTATTCAAAATGAAAATTATTGACGCGCATCTTCATTTTTCCAAATGTGAAGGCTTTGATGAAGTCGCCCGCGCGGCGGGACACTGCAACGAGGCGGAGAATCTGAAAGCCGCATTTGATGAATGCGGAATCGTTCTCGGCATCGCAATGGGGGAGATGGGCGGCGAACGGATTGAAGGCGTGGCGACGCCGCGTCTGCCGAACTGTCCGCAGCCTCCGTTCCTGGTGCACTGCGCCGGACTCGAGAGCTGCGAGCTTTCACGCGAAACGCTGGACCGTTCGCTGGAACTTTTTGACGCGGAATTCCGCAAACCGGACTGCGTTGGTCTGAAACTTTATCCGGGCTACAACCCTGTTCCGCTGAACGATCCGCTGCATGAACCGTATTTTGCGCTTGCGGCGAAATATGATCTTCCGGTTGTGATTCACACGGGCGAGCTCGCCGGGACGCGCGGACTGCTCCGCTTTTCGCATCCGCTGAATGTGGATGAACTAGCGGTGAAGCATCCGGAGAACCGTTTTGTGATGGCGCATTACGGCAATCCGTGGATTGTGGACGCCACGGCGGTTGCGCAGAAGAATCCGAACGTTTATCTTGATCTTTCGGGACTCGCCGAGGGCAATTACACAACGGATGCATATCTGAAAAAATTCCACGGGCATATGGAGCATATCCGCCACTGGCTGGAATATCTGGATGACTTCAGCAAGGTTATGTACGGTTCGGACTGGCCGCTGATCAACATTCCGTGTTATGTCGGAGTGATCCGGAGTCTGATTCCGGAAGAGTTCCGGGAACAGGTTTTCTTTGAGAATGCCTGCCGTATCTTCCCGAAAGTCGGCGCGCGCTTGAAAAAGTGAGAAAATGAAGATGCCTTCCGGTCATATCGCGTCTCCGGAGTTCCGGGTGGAAGTTGATGTTCTGACTGTTCCGGAATTCTGTTCCCTGTGCCGTGCGGTCGACTGGGATGCTCCGCCGGAGGAACAGGTCGAAACGGCTCTGGCGAATTCAATTGCCCGCTTTTCTCTTTATTCCGACAGGGAGCTGATCGGCATGGGACGCTTTGTCGGCGATCGCGCGATGTTCTGCTCGGTCTACGACTTCGCGATCCGTCCGGAGTTTCAGAATTGCGGAGCGGAACATTCCTGATGCGTTTCATGCTTGACTGGCTCCGGAATCATCTTCCGTCCGGACGCCATATCTGCTGTGATTTGATGTCCGCAACGGGGAAGACCGGTTTTTATCAGCGTTTCGGTTTCGCTCCGCTTCCGAATTCCGCAATGAATCTGGAAAACGGCATGACAATGATGATTGAAGGAAAAGCCTGAGCTTCCGCCTTTTGATTTTGTCTGTTGCAGATGCCTGCCGCGCCTTTCGTTCTTGCTTTCTGAAGAAGTTTAATCAGGTTTCTTTCTGTAAAACAGAGAATTTTTCCTTGTTTTTTGAAATATTCAGTTTGATTGTGCAATCATAATAGGTGTATAATGTTATATGTATCTAAAATAACAGATTTCTTAAAGCTTTCTCTTGACAAAAATGCATTTATATGCTATAATATAGCTGTCAAGGAAATAAAACAGAAAGAGGAAAGGAAGAAAAATGAAAATCCGGAAGAAGAAATTTACCCTTATAGAACTCCTTGTGGTAATTGCAATTATCGCAATCCTTGCAGGAATGCTATTGCCTGCGCTGAACAAGGCACGGGAAAAAGCTTTGGCAATATCATGTGTTGGAAATTTGAAACAGGCCGGACAGATGTTTACTCTCTATGGCGATTCATATAACGCCATTCCTTACAGTTGCAGTTCAATCAGTGCAGGAGAACCGCCGTACTGGACCTGGTTTCTGATTCAGATGGCATCAGCGCCAAAGACGAATTCGTATATCGGGCGGAAAGACAAGGTTTTCTTCTGTCCGGCAAACAAAAAACAGGAGGAATTGGGCGGTTCAAGGCGGCTGGCAAAAAACAGTTATGCAATAAACGGAAGAGCCGCTTTGGATCCGGCAAACGGCACAACGGATTACAGTTCCTATCCGTTTTATGCGGCGGCTTCACTGACTGCCATAAAAAAGCCGTCTTCCCTTTATGCTGTTCTTGATGCGGCGGATTTTCGTGTGGATCCGCGTCAGCTGCATGGTTATCTTGAGGAAACAACGATGAATCCGTACGGCTATATCGGAGTGGATTACATTGATTACCGCCACAGTCGCGGAGTGAACGCTTTATGCGCGGACGGGCATGTCGAGTATGCGCAGGGAATTATGCGTCTTACCATGGAAACGCGGCATCACTGGTATGCGAAGCCGTGAGAGAGGTGATTCATGAAATATAAAGCTTCTGCATTGGCGTGTCTGATTTTTGCATTCGCCTTTCCGCTTTTCTCCGCATCATCCGTTTACGAGTCGCGTCTGTTCGGGAAAGTTTCTGCAATGCAGGGAAGGGATGAAGTTGTTCTGCAATGTGAATCTGCACAGAAAGCGCGGGAATGCGCCAGCAAATATATGACGGATATTCTGCTTTTCGGAACAGCGGTTCCGGAGGGCAATGCCATCCGCTTGAAAAGTGATGCATATTGCCGGATTTCTGTTTCCGGAAACAGGGTCGTCATCCGTTTTGCTTCGTCTCTGAAGAATTTTCCGGCGTTGGAAGAAGGGGAGAGTATAACGGAAGCGAACCGCTATCCCCGCTGGTATGACCGGTTCGACAACGATGCGGCCGCCGTCGGGTTCTTCGGCTGGGGAAATCTTCCGCGGGATACTTACGGGGATTTTGCATGGGCGCGCCGCTATTTCCGCAGAATGCTCCATCCTCTGGCGTGTGAAGCGGATTACCTTGCCCCTGGAATTTATGATTACAGTTTTACCGACTGGTTTCTGAAGATGGCGGAGAAGTATGATTTCAGCGCGGATATTTATCAGTCGCATGAGTCGCCGAACCGTCCTTATTTTCCGTGGAATGTTATTCCGCTTCCGCATATCGGCAACAGACCGTTCCACCCGGTGCATCCGCTGCTTCGTATCGGTTTGGCGAATTACTGCGAGAATATCAATATCCCGTCAACAGACAGGTTCCTGTTTGAAGGTCAGCGGCTGTTTGCTGAGCGGGTCCGGAGCAATCCCCGTTATTCGGCCTATTTTGCATCGGCGGAAATCGGCAATGTGGGGCTTCCGGACTTTGATGTGCTTGCAGATGATCCGGAAGTTAGGAAAGAATGGGTCGCGTATCTTCGCGACCGCTTGGGATGGAGTCTTGCCGAGACCGGAATGCGTCATTATGGCGATGAGAAAAAGTTCTCTTCATGGGACGAGGTCACGGTTCCCCGTCTGATTGACTTTACCGGACGGGATGGCGATTCTCTGTTCCGATTGAACGGTTTGGCGTGGGAGGCTAAGACGCAGAACAGGGAAGGCCGGGAAACGGATTGGTATTCCGCAAATCCAAACGACCCTGTTTTTCAGACGAGAAACAAGTTTCCGCTGCCTTACCGGTTCCGTGTAAAATTGAATGCGGAGAATTTCGGGAAACGGAAATATCTGCATATTCAGCCTGAGGCATGGCACAACAACCGGTTTCACGTAAAAAAGGTGTTCCTGAACGGAAAGGAACAGATGGAGTTGACCGACCGTTCGCCGGTCTGGGGTGACGAGGAACAGTGTTTTCAGCTGGATGTTCCTCAAAAAGGAGAGAATCTGTTGGAGCTGGAAGTTTCGGGAAATGCTCTTGCCGGTTATATTTTTCTGAGCCCGCATGGACGCTGGCTTTATCCGGAGAAGTGCAGGCACCGGAACCGGAGATACTTTGACATTCTTGAATTTTCCGCACAAATCCGTGCGGATCACATTACCCGGATTATGCGGAATTACCGCATCGGAGATCTTGACAAGGGGCGTCCGCAACTGGTCATGGCGTGTTTCGCCGTGCTGGACAAACTGCTGCCCGGAATGAAAGCGCATGGAGGTTTTCCGCATGACACCGGAATGACCGGCGTCACGTATGCTCCGTGGACGACGACTTATTCTGTTCTTCAGAACATTCCGGTAAGCGTTGAACCGGGAACCTGGCCGAGGAATGCCGCTCAATTCCAGAGACTTGTGACATTGTATCTTACGCTCGGAGTGGATTCGGTCAACTTTCTGTTTGCTCCGGCGCAATACAGGAATCTTGCGGCGAAAGATTCGCCCTGCTGGCTGGATGCGAATGCGGAACTTGTCAAATGCATCGGAAAGCTGGAGCTTCCCGCGGATAAAGTCGGGGTTCTGCGCTCCATCCGCAACGCCGCACGCTTCCGGTTCAAAGCTCCGTGGACCTTTGATGTTTCCAGAGGAGCTGTTCAGAGCACGGGAAGGCGTCCGCAAGTTGTTGATCTGGAAGATGTCATTGCCGGCAGAGCGGATCAGTTTCCCGTCCTTTTTGATGCAGGAAGCTTGACTCTCACGGACCGGGAGCTTGAAGGTTTGAAGAAGTATGTTGAACAGGGCGGCATTTTTATTGCGACACATCATACCGGACGCCACGCCGTTGAGACTGCAGACGCGTGGCCGATTTCAAAACTGACGGGGCTGATGCCGGAAAAATATATTTCCGCTATGGAGCCTTTAACTTTTGCTGAAGATCAGAGCTTATGGTCGGAGCTGCAGGGGAAAACTTTGACGGCTTCCGGACTGGCGTTGAATTTACTGCCCGGAAACAATGATGTGAAAGTCATTGCATGCCGGCGGAATTCTGGAAAGATTGCGGCTGCGGAACGGCGGATCGGCAAAGGCAGAATCATTCTTCTGGGATCTCCGTTCTATTTCAACAGCAAAGACAACAACGGGAGCTGGCGATCCGATAAAAATTCCAATGATCTTCTGGGCAGACTTTTCGATTCGCTGAAGGTTCCGCGAATCTCACGCGTCGTTCCGGAGAATCAGCAGATTTTCGCGGAAAAACGGCGCAGTAAAAACGGACTTTACGATGTTTACTTTGTTTCACGGGTGCATTCCGCAGAAGATAAGGCAAGAACGTATCAGGTGACTTTTTTCAATTCAAATCCGGACAGACTGATGGAAATTTCCGCATCCGGTTATCCGGAGCGCCAGATGCGGCGGAATGCGGACGGTTCATTCACGATACCCGGTTTGGAGCTTGAACCGATGCAGTGCCGGATTTTTGTCGCTCCGGCAGAAAATCCGGAACGTGCTCCGTTGCTTTGGCTGGAATCACTTGCGCGGCGGTGGGGAGTCCTGGAGCCTCTTGATTCGGAAAAGAGCGATCCTGTCTCCAAACCGTCAAAATGGATTATTCCATTGGTGGACGGCTGGATGGCGGAACAGCCGGGAACCGGAGTGAGAAAAAATGTGAAACTCGGAACGTTCGATGTCATGGGGCTGGATTCCGCGCATACCGTGTACTTCCGCAAGACTGTTAAGCTTCCGGAGTCGTGGAAGAACCGCCGCATTGAATTGCTGTTCGACAGTCCGGCGAGATTCTTTACCGGAGTATTCCCGAAAGGTTCTTTGCGGATCAACGGACGCAAACTGCTGATGAATTTCAACCGGGAATTCAATGACCTTGCGACTCCTGTAACAGTTCCTTCGGACGGAATTTTGAATCTGCAGCTGCGGGTCGACGGCGCAGAGAACTGGGAAAAGGCCTCCAGACGTCCGGCTGGAGTTTCGGGAATGTTTTATCTCCTTGCCAATCCGAAGCCTTTGCACGCAATGGAGATTGCGGAATGGACTGCGGCGGAAAGTCTTGGCCGCACGAAGACTGAAAAGCCGGGAACGGAGATGAAAATTCTGTATCTGGAACACCGGTTCCGGATACCGGAGAACTGGAAGCGGAAGAACATTTTCTTTGAACTGGATTACCCGCATGGAATTTTCGGCTGGCTTGAGGTCAACGGGCGCGTGCTGAATATGCCGAGCGGCGGAGGGGCTCCATTCCGTCAGATTCTGCTTGACGGTTTGCTGAAGCCGGGAAATGAAGAAAACGTGTTGCGCTGGAATCCGCACTTCCTGATGCCGCAAGGCCGGAATGTCGTGATTCCGCATGGCCGGATCGCTCTTTGGCCGGACAGACCGTACGCTCCGGGAGAAAAATAAAATGTTTCGCAAACACAAACACAGAAAAGGAGAGTTTATGAAAAGCTTGTTGTTCGCCGGGCTGATGTGCAGTGCATTCACCGTGTTTTCCGGAGAAATGATTATTTCTCCGCAGGAGTGGCAGTTCTGGGGAAACGCTCCGGCGGGAGTGTGTCCGGTTGTGACGGAACAGACATATTCCGCCGTTTGCACGAGCCGGAACGTTCTTCTGACGGTCAAGGACCTGGATTCATTTGAGGCGGAGGAAAACCCGCTCATGACATTCTCAATCACTCTTCCGGAAAATTCAAGAACCATGTTTCATTGTTACTGGGCAACGCAGAGTGAACCGCGAATGCATGAAAACCGTTCTTTTCATCAGGTCTTGATCGGAACCGGAAAACCGCAATTGTGCACGGTGAATCTTGCGGGACATCCGGGGTATAAAGGAACCGTCCGGTCAATCCGCATTGATCCGGCGGCTTTGCGGGGAGAAGCTGTTCCGTTCTCGCTGGGCGATGTTGTCATCGGGGACGATTTGCAGGGATTCCCCATTCATGCGGCTTCCTGGGGAAAACCTTTGCTGGTGCGGAATTATTCCGTGACGGATGATTGCATCAGACTGGAGCCGGGCGGAAAATTGCCGCAGCTGATTGCGCGGCTTCCGCTTCCGTTTGAGGCCGCCCGGTATAAAAAGTTTTCATTTGAGCTGAAACTTCCGGAAGGTGCAAATCCGGTCGGGAAATTATACTGGAGCAATGGCAAGACGTCGTTTTCGGAAACCCGCTCCATTCACTGGAAGACGGTTGCGGACGGAAATTTTCATAAAATCGAATTGGAGCTTTCTCTGAATCCGGAATGGCGTGGTGCTGTCGACGCTTTGCGTCTTGACCTGATCCGCGGAAAGGTTCCCGCCGCCGGGACGGTGGAATTCCGCAATGCAGGATTCAGCCGTTGATTCCGCAGATGGAAAAATATTTCATTTCTGAAACTTGAAAAAATCTTTTCTCCGGTTATCTTGTAAGGGAACAACAGGAGAAGGAGACAAAATGGGCGGAGAGCAGAACAAATCGGAACGGCGTCTGCCGAAGTATGAACAGCTGAAACAGAAGTTGCTGGCTTATATCGCTGAACTGCCGGAAGAGCAGACTTTCCTGCCGTTTGAACAGGAGCTCGCTCAGAAATTCCAGGTCGGACGGACCACTGTCAGCCACGCGCTCAAACTGCTGAGGGAGGAAGGCTTCATCGTCACCAGCAAAAAGGCGGGAAGCCGCATCCTGAAGCGCAGCTATTCGGAGACGCCCCGCCTGACGCCGAAAGACGGCGTCAAACAGAATGTGGCGTTTCTCTTCGCCAACACCGTCGGAGAATCCGTCCGGACCACGGATTTCCGCTGGGAGCTTTGCGATGAATTGGAACAGGCGTTCTGCTGTTCCGGCGTGCAGCTGTTCATTTACAATCTGCGCGAAAACGACTGGAACGAGTGGCGCGATCCGCAGAAACTCATTGCCTCTCTCAAAGAACGGAATGTCGGGTTCGTAATCTTTTCTCCGTGCATGGATCCGCGGTTCGATCTGGAAGAGCATCTGCGCTGTCTTGTCGCCGCGCAGTTCAAACTGACTCTGGTCGTTCAGAGTTCCTCCGATTTCCGCCAGGTCGAAGAACTGCTCGCTCCGGGGATCGATTACATTATGCTGAACACCCTTTATTCCATCCGCCAGGCTCTCGAAGAGCATTACACCGGAGTGGAACGTTTCTTCTACATCGCCAACGAGTTCTCCCGTCCGTGGTCGGCGGCAAGAGAGGAAATCTGCCGCAATTTCTGCGGACGGCATAACATCCCGTATGACTTTCTGGAATCGGAGTATCAGCTCATCAACGACAGCTTTACGCGCAATCTGACGCCTTCGATTGACGCGGCGACCGTCGACCGGCTCCTTGCCATGACGGAAAAAAACGCGTCCCGTCCCGTCTGTTTCTGCGCCAACGACTATACCGCCTACAGTCTGATCACCCGGCTGAAAGAGCGTGGAATCAATCCGGAACGTTATGAGATCATCGGTTTTGACAATGAACAGCAATTCCGTTCGCTGCACTTCTCCAGTTTTTCGCGCGACGCCAAACCGCAGGCCGCGGCTTTGCTTCAGTTTTACCAGGAATACATTGCCAATCCGGAACAGGTGCGTCTGCGCGGAATCGGCGCGAGGACCTATGCGCGCTTCGTCCGGCGCGGGGGATGAGACAACAATTTTTTCATAAAAAGTTGAGAATCCGCGTTGCGTCTGTTGATTTTTCCGGAAAAGAGAATATCTTTTTTCAAAAGGGAAAATGATGGATACAATCGAAAAACTCAATATTCTGTCGGAAGATTCGCAGTATGATCTCTCCTGCGCGTGCGCGACTTCCCCGAAGGAACACCGCAGACGCGGACTTGACGGACGGTGGCTTTATCCCGTTCCGCTGGCGAGGGGCGGATATGGAATCATGCTCAAAACGCTTCTTTCCAATGCGTGCTCCAGCGACTGCAAATACTGTCCGCTCCGCGCCGACGGCAACACGCCGCGCCGCTGTTCCCTTTCTCCCGACGAAGTCGCGAAGCTTTTCATGGACTATCTGCGGAAACAGTGGCTGCTCGGAATTTTTCTGAGTTCCGGAATCGTGCGTTCTCCCGATTACACCATGCAGCTGCTGACCGACACGGCGGCGATTCTCCGGTACAGGTATCGTTACCGCGGGTATGTTCATCTGAAAATCATTCCCGGTGCATCCGATGCGGCAATCCGGCACGCTCTGAGTCTGGCAAGCGCGGTTTCGCTGAATATCGAAGCTCCGGGACGGACGCATTTCGCACGTCTTTCCAGCTGCAAGGATTACGACCGCGATATCATCGCCCCGCTCAAGCTCATGGCGGAGGAGACCGCGAAAGGGGCGGATTACAGCCGGGTTCGCTGCACAACTCAGTTCATCGTCGGAGCCTCCGACGAGAGCGACCGCGAAATTGTCCGCTACATGGACGGAATTTACAACCGCCTGAAGTTTGAACGGGTCTATTTTTCTGCGTATCAGACAGGGCTCGGTCGTCCGGAACTGCCGGGGGAACAGCGTTTTACGCTTTCCGCGGATGACCGCCTGACTCGCGAGCACCGTCTTTACCAGGTGGATTTTCTCATGCGCACCTACAATTTCCAGGCGGATGAAATTTTGTACGGGCCGGACGGCAATCTGGATTTGACGCGCGACCCGAAGGAGACCTGGGCGCTGTTTCATCCGGAGTTCTTTCCGGTGCGTCTGAATTCGGCGGACAGGGAGGCGCTTCTGCGCATACCGGGAATCGGACCAGTTTCGGCGAAGCTGATTCTGAAATGCCGCAAACAGTTCCGCATTCATTCTTTCGCAGAGATCGGAATCAGGGGAAAGCTCGCGGAGAAGGCGGCAAAATACACCGATTTCAGCTGATCATTCCCTGCAGGGAACTTGAGCGCAGAACCAATGAATCCCGTAAGAAAACGCTTCGCCGCGGAAGTCGGCTCCGATACGGCGGTAGAGCGAGATGGCGGGCAGATTGGTTTTCGCAACAAGAATTCGCATGCAATCATAGTCGCGGCGTGCGGCTTCGACAAGAAGATGCGTCAGAAAGAGACGTCCCGTTCCGTGTCCCTGGCGGGGGAGGGCGACGCCGATCCGCATGAGGTCGCAGGGATTGCGCATGGGAGTCCAGCAGGGAATTTCATCATGTTCCGGACAGCGGCGGATGGTTCCGGCGGCGATGAGTTCCGCTCCGCGGCGGAGGGTGTAAAGCGCGCCGGCGGCAATGTCGTCGTGTACATGTTCGGGGGCGGGGTAGGTCGCGTCCCAGGCGCAGAACGGAGTGCCGACGAGGGACTGATAGAGTGCGAAAACCGCATCTGCATCTTCCGGAACGGCGCGCTGAAAGGTAAAATCGTTCATTTTTCTGTTTCCTTCGATTTGACGCTTGTAAAAATACATTTCCGTTTTATATTTTCAAGAAAACTTCGGAGAATTTATGCGGAAAAAACTTTCTATGGAATATCTGCGCGGTGCCGTGCGCACGGAGGAAACGGAAAACGGACTCGAACTTCAACGGCTTTCTTCCGCAATCATGAAGCGCTTCGCCCGGGACGAACACATTGAAATCCGGATGAGGTGTCCGAGCGGCGTGCGGATTGTGTTCCGAACCGATTCGCCGTTTGTGCGTCTGCCGTTCCGCTACGGACGCGTGGCGCGCCCGTTCTATGAATTCGATGTCTTCCGCGATGGATGCAAAACGGAATTCTCCCGCGCAAACGGCGTTCTGGAGATTGCTTCGGACGGCGCGCTTCATACGATTGAGATTCTTCCGCCTCATCTGGCGGAATGCTTTTTCGGCGAGCTCGAACTCGCGGACGGTTCTGTGTTTGAACCGGTTGAGAAACCGGCAAAGAGACTGCTTTTTCTCGGCGATTCCATTATGCAGGGAATGACCGTGTCGCGTCCGTCGTTTGCGTATGCGGACCGTATGGCGCGTCATTTGAATGCGGATTACTCGAACATCAGCATCGCCGGAATGACCGCGTTTGCCGTGCAGGGCGAACTTGCAATGGAATACGAATGGGATCGCATATTCCTCTGTTTCGGCGTGAACGACTTCAATACGGGACGTCCGCTGAGTAAGTATCTCGGTGAAATGCGCGGAATTCTGAATGCGGTGAAGGGAAAGCCGGTCGTGCTGATTTCCCCGATTCACATGACGGGACGTCCGAACGAGAAAAACGGCGTCGCATTCCAGTCGTTCCGCGACGGGCTGGAGAAGCTCGCGGCGGAATTCCCGAACGTAAAATTTGTCGACGGCACAAAACTTCTGCCGTTTGACGACCGTTATTTTGCCGACGGTCTTCATCCGAACGACTGCGGCGAGGAACTTCTGTTCAACAATCTGAAGGAACTGATATGATTTCAAAAAAAACAATTCTCTATTCCGCCGCCGGTGCGTGCGGCGTTCTTCTGTTCGGTCTGGGTTTTCTGACAGCAAAGCTTGTGCAGAAGCCGCCTGAAGAACCGCCGGTCGTCGAGCCGCTTTTTACGGAGGAGCTTGCGCGTCAGGGGGCGGAGTATCTGACTGACCTCTGTGCGCAGAAGGTTCAGACGCAGTATGATCTGAATCATTGTGCGGCGACCGCCGCCGTATTGAAACAGGCGGAGCTGTTTGCCGTTTTCAATTCTTACGCTTCATCGCTTCCTGAACCGGAGCGCAGGGCCGCTGTTCAGGAGCAGATTGACTGGCAGACGCGTTACCGGGAGGAGATGTCGAAGCCCTCGCCGTATGGAGACGGAACTCTGGCGGTTGCCGAGCGCGGTTTCCGTTCCTATGACAAGGTGTCCGACCGCATCATCTGGCTGACCGGTACGCCGGAAATGCGCGCGGCATACCTGAAAATGAAGAATTTGAGCTTCACAGGCCCCGACCGCATGGTTCGCACTCTTTCGGATGGAGAGTTCACCGGCGGGGACGGCTCGGAGGGAACGTTCAAGCTTCTGCCGGAATTCTGCATTGAGGAGGGCGAATGGCTCGCCGGAGTCATCCTCTGCCGTTTTCCCGGACTTGAGATGCAGCGCATGATCGGTGTATGGAAGAACGGGACGATGAAGCTTCGGCTGTTCGCCGCAAAAACAAACCGTGTTGACACTCTGCGTTTCCGCGATGGAAAGCTGCTGATCACCTCAACGACTCCCGACGGTAAAAAGAGAGCGATGAACGTTAAGCTGGATTGAGCAAAAATTTTCGCGCTTTTTCAGAAATGCATTTTATTTTTGCGTTTTTGAATGTATAGTATGCGGGAATATCTTTTACATAAAGGAGTTTTGACATGTGCGGAATTGTTGGCTATACCGGAAACAAACCGGCGGAAAAAGTCCTGCTCGACGGGCTGAAGCGTCTGGAATACCGCGGATATGACTCCGCCGGTTTTTCTCTGAGCGGAGATCACAAGCTGCTGACCGTCAAGGCGGTCGGGAAGGTGAAGAATCTCGAGATTGAGGCGCAGAAATACGGCGAGATGAAGCAGACCTGCGGCATTGCGCACACCCGCTGGGCAACTCACGGCGTACCCTCCGTCCGGAATGCGCATCCGCACCTGGACAACTCCGGCAAGTTCGCGCTGATTCACAACGGAATCATCGAAAATTACGCGGAACTGAAGGATAAACTGCTCGCGAAAGGCTATAAATTCGTTTCGGAGACGGACTCGGAAGTGCTTGTCAATCTGATTTCCGAATGCTACACGGGCGATTTCGTCCAGGCGGTCGCCTCCGCGCTCCGCCGTGTGAACGGAACCTACGGTCTTGCTGTGCTCTGTACCGATTATCCCGAAACGATTGTCGTAGCGCGTCACGGCAGCCCGCTGGTGATCGGTCTCGGCGACGGCTGCAATTTTGCAGCTTCCGACGTTGCCGCGTTCGCCGCCTACACCCGCAAGGTCATCTACCTGAACGACGGCGATCTTGCGGTTCTCACCCCGGAAAGCGTCGATCTCCGCACCATTGAAAACACGCCGATCGAGCGCGCCGTTTCCAGCATCGACTGGGATGTGGATTCCGCAGGCAAGGGCAAATACGCACATTTCATGCTCAAGGAAATTTTCGAGCAGCCGGAATCGCTTTCAAACACGATCCGCGGTCGCCTGAACTATAATCTGAACAGCGCGGTTCTCTCCGGGCTCGGGCTTACGCCGCATGAACTCGCAAAAATTTCCCGCATCGTCATCGCCGCCTGCGGAACGAGTCTGCATGCGGGTATGGAAGGCGAATATTTCTTTGAAGACATCGCCGGAATTCCCGCCGAAGTGGAACAGGCCGCCGAGTTCCGTTACCGAAACCCGATTATCGATCCCGACACGCTTGTTCTTCCGATCAGCCAGTCGGGAGAGACTGCTGATACACTTGCCGCTGTGCGCGAAGCCATGAACAAGGGCGCGATCGTTGCGGCGCTCTGCAACGTTGTGGGCTCGACCATCGCCCGTGAAGCCGGACGCGGCATTTATCTGCATGCGGGACCCGAAATCAGCGTTGCTTCCACAAAGGCGTTCACCTGTCAGGTCACAGTTCTGCTGATGCTGGCTCTGATGCTCGGACGCAACCGCCGGCTCAGCCGCGAGGACGGCGGAGTGCTGATGCGTGAAATCGAACGTATCCCCGAACTCATCCGCGAAACTCTCAAACAGGCGCCCGAAATCGAGCGTCTGGCGAACAAATATGCGTATGCGAACGACTTCTTCTTCATCGGACGCGGCACGCTGTATCCGACTGCGCTTGAAGGTGCGCTGAAGCTCAAGGAGATCAGCTATATTCACGCCGAGGGTTATCACGCCGCCGAACTCAAGCATGGTCCGATTGCCCTGCTTGATGAAAAGGTTCCGGTCATGGCGCTTGCCAATGCGATTCCGGGACAGGAGAAGATGATCGGGAACATCCAGGAGTGTCTGGCGCGCAAATCGCCGGTTATCGCGGTGGTTTCCGGAGACGAGACGAAGGTTGCGGAGTTTACACCGGACATCATCCGGGTTCCGGAAACCTCGCGTTTCGTAGCCCCGCTCACAACGGTTGTTGCACTCCAGCTCTTCGCCTACTACTTTGCAAAAGCGCGCGGCTGTGAGATCGACCATCCCCGCAACCTCGCCAAGAGCGTTACGGTTGAATAAGTTTCATGAACGGCGGCTCTGAACTCAAAAAACAACTGGCGGAACTCCGGAAAGGGTTCCGCCTTCTGCGTTTATCCGATCAGGTCCGCTGGAAACGCGAACTCGACTGTGCGGCTTCCGCCGCGGGACGCGGGCAGGAGGGGGCGGCGGAGCTGCTGGACTCTCTTTCCGCCCGTTTCCGGAAGGCGCTGGACCGCTCGCTTGTTTCTGCCGCGGAGTCTCTGCATTATGAGTTTCCGGAAGACCTGCCGATCTCTTCGCATGTCGAATCCATCCGGGAGAAACTGAAAGAAAACCAGGTTGTAATTGTCTGCGGTTCAACTGGTTCCGGCAAAACGACACAGCTTCCGAAAATTGCGCTTGCGGCCGGATGCGGAAGGTCTGGCCGGATCGGCTGTACACAGCCGCGCCGTATCGCGGCGTCCTCGCTTGCCCGCCGTGTCGCGGGGGAGCTTGGTGCGGAGTTCGGAAATCAGGTCGGATACAAAGTCCGTTTTGACGACCGGACGGTAGACCGGACGGTTGTCAAGTTCATGACAGACGGCATTTTGCTTGCGGAGACGCGTGACGACCCCATGCTTTACCAGTACGACTGCGTGATTCTCGATGAGGTTCATGAGCGCTCTCTGAATGTCGATTTTCTGCTGGGCTACTTCAAACTCCTTCTTCCGAAACGCCCCGACCTGAAACTGATCATCTCTTCCGCGACTCTGGAATCGGAGCGTCTGGCGGCGTTTTTCGGCGGGGCTCCCGTCGAAGAGGTCGAAGGGCGTCTCTTCCCGATCGAAGACTGCTGGATTGAGCCCGGCGAAGACGAAGAGCTGACGGATACTGTGGCGCGGGGAGTGACGTTCATCAATGACATGGATCCGCACGGCGATATTCTCGTTTTCCTGCCCGGCGAACGGGAGATCCGCGATTGCGCCGAGATGCTGAACGGACGCAAGTTTCCGAACACCGAAATTCTTCCGCTCTTCGGGCGGCTTTCCGCCGGAGATCAGCAGCGCGTCTTCAATCTTTCACGGTTCCGCCGCATCGTGCTGGCGACCAACGTCGCGGAGACCTCTCTGACCATTCCCGGAATCCGCTATGTGGTTGATTCCGGACTTGTGCGTTTGAGCCGCTACAATCCGCGCACCCGGATTCAGGAGCTGCGCGTGGAGCAGATTTCCCAGGCAAGCGCACGGCAGCGCCGCGGACGCTGCGGGCGTCTGCGCGACGGTATCTGCGTTCATCTTTATTCCGAAGAGACGCTGAATGAAAGTGCGGAGTTCACTCCGCCGGAAATTCAGCGCTCGTCGCTTGCCGGCGTCATCCTCCAGATGGCGTCGCTGAATCTTCCGCCGCTCGGCGAGTTCCCGCTCGTCGACGAACCCGCTTCCGCGCTGATCCGCGAAGGCATGCGCACCCTGAACGACCTGCGCGCGCTGGACGGTACGCGGCTGACGCGTATCGGACGCTCTCTCGCCGCGCTTCCGCTGGATCCGCAGCTCGGCAAGATGCTGCTGGAGGCGCATCAACACAAAGTTCTTCCGGAAATGCTGGTGATTGTTGCGTTCCTGAGCATTCCCGATCCGCGCGAAAGACCTTTTGAGAAAGCGGCGGAGGCGGATTCCGCGCATCGCAGATTCCAGTCCGACAAATCGGATTTCATCGGTATCCTGAATCTCTGGCTTGCGCTGGAGGAGGAGTTCCGCACGAAAAATTCCAATCAGGCTCTCAAGCGCTTCTGCATCAAAAACTATCTGAACTACCGCCGGGTTCGCGAGTGGCGGAATCTTGTCGATGATCTGACCGCGATCATGGCGGAAAACCGCTGTGTTTCGGATGGAAAAATTGATCTGGAGCGTCTCTCGTACGATACGCTTCACAAGGTGCTCCTCAGCGGTCTGCCGCGTCAGCTCGGCGGATACAACCGCGAGACGCGTCTGTTTTCGGATATGGGCGGGAAAAAATATCTGATTTTCCCCGGTTCCGGACTCGCCAGACGGAAGAGTCCGCCCGATTTTATGCTTTCGTTTGCGCTGGTTGAAACGACGCGTGTGTTCGGACGCTGTAACGCCGAAGTCAAGGCGGAGTGGCTCGAACAGATTGCACCGTGGCTCTGCGCATATGTCTACGACAATGTCTACTGGGATGACCGCTCCGGCTTTGTTTACGCGCGGGAGCGGGTGACCGCCGGACAGCTGATCATCAATTCCGGTCGCCGCTGTCATTATGCGAAGACGCATCCGAAGGAGGCGCGAGAAGTCTTTATCCGGGAAGGACTTGTGACCGGCGCGGCGACTCTGCGCGGAAGCTGGCTCGAAGAGAGCGCATACCTCATCCGCGAGATCCGGCTGCTGGAACTTAAAACGCGCCGTCCCGATTCCCTCATCAATGAAGTTGCTCTGTTCGATTGTTTCGACCGCGAGCTTCCGCTCTCCTTCACTTCGGTGGATGCTGTCCGCCGAAGCTGGAACGCGGAGCATAAGAGCTATCTTCCTGATCCGGAAGAGTTTACGACGGAGGAATACGATGAGCTCGATGAAGCGGACTATCCCGATTTTCTCACCTTCGCCGGTCAGCGTTTCCCGCTCTCCTATTCATACGATCCGGGTGAGAAACACGACGGCGTGACACTCACCGTTCCGGAAGATTCGCTGAATCTGCTGAATCCGCATGTTCTGGATTATCTGGTTCCGGGGTATCTGCCGCAGAAAATCGAGGCGATGCTGCGTGCGCTGCCGAAGCGCATCCGTGTGGAGCTGATGCCGCTTCAGAAGGCCGTGGAAGCGTTTATGGAGCTTTACCGCGCAGGAGAAATCTTCACGGAACAGCCGATTGCGGACGCCTTGTCCGAATTCATTTTCACCACGTATGGAATTGAGATTGAACGCGGGGCGTTTGATTCGCTTGAACTGCCCGAATATCTCATGATGAAACTTGCAATCAAAAATGCGCGCGGCGTGGTGAAAAGCGTCGTGCGCGAGTTCCCCGAAGTGCACCGTCTGGATTCCGCGCTCAGCAAAAGCATTCCGGTCGTGCGGAAGTGGGAGCTGACAAATTCGCTCTGCTGGCCGGGGATTGATCAGGAACTGCCGCGTTCCGTCATTGTCTCGAAAGAGGCGGGAACGGCGGGATATCCGGCTGTCGTCGCGGAGGAAAACAGTGTCGGGCGCAAGGTGTTTCTCAAGGAAGATGAGGCACGTTTGATGCACGAACGCGGCTTGCTGAAACTTTACCGTCTGGAACTGCCGCAGATCATCAAACCGCTGCGCGCAATGCTGAAGATCCCGCATGAAATGGAACTCAGTTTCTTTCTGGAAGACCGCGCATGGAAGGATGAGATGATTGATTCCGCCATCCGCGATTCATTCCCCTGCGACTGCTGGGATATCCGCACGGCGGGCGCGTTTGCCCAGGCGCTGGAACATTCGCGCGACTGTGTGGCGGAGCTGCTTTCACGCAAACTGGAGCAGCTGAAGCTGGTGTTTTCGCTTTACGAAGAAGCGGAAAATTTTGCGGACCGTCTTCCGGAACAATCGGAGGCGTATGCGTCGATCCGGGAGCGTTTTGAGCTTCTGTTCCGTCCTGGCTTCCTGCGCTGCCGACGGGCGTTCGAACGTTACGACCGCTACTTGAAGGCTCTGAAAATCCGTGCGGAGCGCGCCGTCATGGCGCCCGCAAAGGATTCGCAGAAAGGAGCGGATCTGGTTCCTTTTACCCGCAAACTGAAACTGGCGTTTTCGGTGACGCCGGATCTGGAGCGGAACGAATCGCTGTATGATTTTTATCTGCTTTACGAGGAAGCGAACATCAACCGTTTCGCTCCGGAAATCAAGACTCTGGAGAAATGCGGTACAGAAGTCCTGAAATCCCGGTGGGAAGCTGTTCGCATTTAAAATAAATAACGCCGGAACTGAATGTTGTTCCGGCGGTCTGCAACATTTATTTGCTGGAATGTTTTGCTTTGAAATCTTCAATGATCCGCCGCGCGATGCTTCCGACGGGCGGAATTTTCGGCAGATGATCCGCATGGAACCATCCGAGCGTTTCGAGCTCCGTTCCGTCCGGATGAGCTTCACCGGAAACGTAATCTGCGTAAAATCCGAGCATGAGCGAGTTCGGGAACGGCCAGCACTGGCTGGAGAAGTAGCGGATGTTTCCGACCGTTACGCCGGTCTCTTCCATAATTTCGCGCGCAATGGCTTCCTCAATATTTTCTCCTGCTTCAACGAATCCCGCGATGAGCCCGTGGATTTCCGGAAGAAAGTTGCGGTTGTGTGCAAGGAGAATCTCGTCGCCGCGCGTGACTGCGACAATGACCGCGGGGGCGAGCTGGGGGTAGAACCGTTCGCCGCATTTCGGGCAGACGAGCGCGACGTCGTTTTTTGATTCCCCGAGTTTTTCTCCGCAGTGACCGCAGAACTTGTGCTGTCTTCGCCAGTGAAGGAGTTCTTTCGCTCTGCATCCGGCAGCGAACGCGGTGTCGTGGAGATACCCGACGGCGAGTCTGACCGGAACGGTCTGCACGTTTGCCGGCGTTTCGGGGAGTGTATCGAGATCAAGTGCGTAACACGGGGTTCCGTCGCGGCTTCCGATGCTGAGGGCGGAGATATTGAGGTTCTGCAGATCGGCGGTGCGCGGGAATGAGTATTGTTCGTGTCCTGGGCGCAGCAGCATATCGCGTCCGCAGAAAACAATGAGTTCGGCGTTCGGGTTGTTTTTCCATTCCGGCGTAAACGCCGGTGCGGGATCCGGTATGAATTTCGGCATCTTCAAAGCTCCTGTTTTTGTGTAATATACATTCGGCGGGAAAAAATGCAAAAAAAATCTTTCCGCCTGTAGATTTTTCAGAAGTTCCGCATTCTTAAGGACAGAGCGGTGAAGCTCAAACAAAAAACGTCAATGCGGCGGAAACGACCGGAACAACAACCGTGAAGACTCTGAAGAACGGACTCAAGAACGGTGCAAAAAACGGAAAGGTCAATGGCGACAAAAAGTGAATCCGTTCCCCGGAGATTCCCTGAAACGGGGAGTCTCCGGCCGCTTATACGGCGGAATGCTGGAACTGGGTGTTCGGCGGACGGTGATTATTTCATCCGTCCGAACATGTTGCCGTACTTGCGGGCGTTCAGCGATTCCACGAACGATGAAACTTTCGTGAGCGTGCTGCACGGGTCGGTGGTCGGGTCCATGCAGTCGCCGTCGAGCGTGAGAAGCGGAAGGCCGACTTCATCCAGCTCTTCGCGGAGATGCTTGGCAAAACAGCTGTCGGAGAGCGAGCAGCGTCCGAATCCGTGGTTGTAGAGAACACAGCCGTTGAATTTCGCTTTCTGCGCAGTTTCGACAATATAGCGGACGCGCAGGCGCGGATCAAGGTAGCCGACGGTCAGCAGTTTGCGGGCGAGCGAGCGGTAGGGATCTTCCGGATTGAGGAGATCCCAGTTCACAAAGTTGACCTCTTCAAAGACGATCGGCGCATTGCAGGTCGTTTCGATGTAGTCCAGAACCTTCGTGTCGTAGAACGGCGGAAGGTGGAGCCACAGCAGACGATGGGTGTCGTCGATGGAATAGTGCTTTTCCGCCCACTCTTTCTTGCGCAGGAGCTCTTCGTGGAACTGGCGCTGAATGTCGACCATCTCCTGTTTGCCCCAGAGCTGCGAGAAGAGAATGGCGCTGTAGACTCCTTCGGTTCCGCGGATCAGCGGCGGACTCGTCCAGCGCAGTTCGTTGCACTGTTTGGAGAGCACGGCGGCCTGGTTCGAAAGTTCGCAGGCTTCGGCAAGACGCGCCGGATCCATCTTGAGTCCCATCGCTTTTTCCATCAGATGAACCGCTTCCTGAAGTCCCTCGGCAATCTGGTCGACGGAGTTCGGATCGTTTGCATCGACGGGCGTATGAAGCGAGTAGAATCGGTCGGAGAATTTGTACTGGCGTGCGAGATCCTGGAAGATCCGTTCTCCCTGCTGGCACGGCTGCGAAGTTGAAACTCCGAACGCCGGAGGCGGCAGTTCCGATCCTTCGAGGACGCGGAGAAACGAGCAGGTTTCACCGGCAAACCCCTTGTAGGCTGCAATGTCGAGCGCTTTCTTGGTGCGTTTTGAGTTGCGAGCGAAGAGCGCGGCGTAGGTCTCAAGCGTCAGCATTTTGACGCCGAGCGCGTTCAGAATTTCCGTCGGGAAGAAGAGATTGCGCCAGACCATCGGACCGCCTTTGCGTTTCGAGAAAAATTCGCGGCGCGTGTTGTTGGCGCGCATGGCGACGGACTTCATCGGGGTCGGCTCGTACTGGATTTTGTCCATGTTGAGGTTGCCCTTGAGCTGAGTGTAGCGGCGGGCGATGCAGGCGGCGCCGAGCGCGCCCATGACCTGATGATGTTCCGGAATGATGATTTTGTTTCCGGTGATCTCTTCGAGATAGTGGGCAACGGCGCGGTTCGAGGCGACTCCGCCCTGGAACACAATGTCGCCCTTGTAGTTGAAGAGAAGCTGTCCGACGCCGGAGATGATGGTGCGTGCCTGGGCGCGGCATGCGCCGCCGACGACCTGACCGAGCGGCATGCGGTTTTTGAATTTGTTGATCGAGGTTGCGCTGAGCACGGCGCAGACGGAGGAAAACTCCAGCTCCGAGCTGTAGTCCGCCTTGTCCGCCATCTCTTCGACGGGAATCCCGAGTTTGAGGGCGACGCTGTCGAGGAAAGCTCCGGTTCCGGCGGCGCAGATGCCGCTCATCTTCGAGGTCCACATGCCCATCTTTTCGTTGTAGATCATCGCCTTGCTGTCCTGTCCGCCGACGTCAAGAATCGCTTTGACATGCGGGTGGAAGTGGAGGGCGCCTGCGACATGGGCGGAGACTTCGCTGACCTGGAAATCGTAGTTGATGAAGCGTTTCATGCCGTCGACGATCTGGCTGCCCGTGACGACGGTGCAGCGGATATCATCCATGGAGACACCGGCTTCTGCGAGAAACGCATCCACGGTCTTTTTGAGCGCGCCGAGGTTGCAGTGTCCGCATGCGGAGCATTTGCTGATGCATGTTACGCGCGCCGACTCCACCGGTTTTGTGCGCTGATAGGTCGAATGTTCAACTTTTCCGTCCTCGCTCATGAGGACTGCCTTGAAGGTTGTGGAACCGATATCGATTCCCAGATAGTGTTTCTGCTCTGCCATAAATCCCTTGTCCTGAAGCTCTCAAATTTTCCTTTTAAGAATATATCTCAAAAAAAGAAAAAGTCAACCCGTTTTCTTCGAATATTTAATAGTTTTTAACCTTTGCGGAAAAATTCAGCGAGCTGCTGGAACTGTTCAACGGTGACCCGCTCCGCACGGATGTCTTCGGGAAGCCCGACTTTTGCATATGCGGCTTCCACGTTCTCGCGTCCGAACACGGATGCAAGCTGTTTGATCATCTTTTTGCGGCGCTGCGAAAATCCGAGGCGGACGACTTGCGAGACGAGCAGGCGGAATTCCCGCGACGGCATATCCGGACGCTTTTTCATGCGCAGGACGCAGGAATCAACTTCCGGTTTCGGGTGGAACAGCTGGGGCGGAACCATGCGCAGCGGCGTGACCTCGTAGGCGGTCTGTGCGCGGACGGAAAGGGCTCCGTATTCCTCGTCGCCGGCCTTTGCGGCAAGGCGGAGCGCAACCTCTTTCTGAAGCATGATGATCATTTCTTCCGGCGGCGTTTCCACATCAAGCAGTTTTGCAACGACCACAGTTCCGGCGGAATAGGGAAGGTTGGAGACGAGACGGAACGGAACACCGTCGCCGTAGAGCTTGCTGAAATCGACTTTGCAGGCGTCTCCCTCGACGAGGCGGAGTCCTTTGGGTACGAGCACAGAGCGGAGCCATTCACAGATGCGGTGGTCGAATTCGACGGCGGTCACTTCCGCGCCGAGATCAAGCATCCGCTGAGTGAGTGCGCCGAATCCGGGACCGACTTCAACGATTTTTTCGCCTTTCGCCGCTCCGGCCTCCTTGACGATCCAGTCGAGAAAGTTTTCATCGACAAGAAAGTTCTGTCCGAGTTTGCGGCTTGGTTCGAGTCCGATTGCGGCGAGCAGGGAGGTAAGTTCGTTTTTCTTCATGCCGGCCTCAGTGATGATGTCCGCATCCGGCGTGTCCGCAGCCGCATCCTCCGCTCTGAGCGGAGGGGCAGAACGCCTGAGAGGGACAGCCTTCCTGTTTGACGGCTGCGGCGAACTTGGAAAGTTTTTTTGCAACTTTCTCTTTTTCGCCGCACGCCGGACATGCGGGTTTTGCGGAGGCGTTGGGGACGAGCGTTTCAAAGTTCTTCCCGCATTTTTTGCAGACGTATTCGAAAATGGGCATGGTTGATCTCCTTATATTATAACGGAGTAATTTACACCCGTTTTCTGAATCTTGCAAGCGTCTCCGCGGAGTTTCTTACCAGTCTCTGTGCCGCGGTGCGGGCGCTGGCGGGGGAGGCTGCGGACGGCGGAAGTCATCGCGCGGCGCTGGTCTTGGCGGTTCGGGTCTCGGCGGCGGAACCGGGCGCGGCGCTGGTCTTGGCGGTTCGGGTCTCGGTGGCGGAACCGGACGCGGCGCTGGTCTTGGCGGTTCGGGTCTCGGCGGCGGAGGCGGATTCGGACTTGTTGCGGCTTTTACGAGATTGACGATATCTGCAGCCAGCCGCACACCGTTATTGTGATCATCTTTTGGCGGACGCGGTCCCTGAGCATATGCGGTTCCGGCGGAGATCAAAGCCGCCGCGGCGATTCCGAAGAGAAGGGTTTTAGCATTCATAATCAGTTCCTCCTGTGTTGGTTTCTGTGTATAGAAACGCCGGGGAACAGATTTTATTGTGCGGAGAAATATTTTTTCTTAAAAAATGAGGCTAAAAAGGTGTGGTGCCCGGAGCGGGACTCGAACCCGCACGGATTACCCGACAGATTTTAAGTCTGTTGCGTCTACCGATTCCGCCATCCGGGCATAGTCCCTCAAAACGAGGGAGCTATACTATAGCGCAATTTTCCTGTCTTTCAAGAGACCGGAAAAAGTTTTTTCAATCTGAACACGGACGCGCATCCACCAGTTGAAGCTGGCGGCGGCGCTCTCCATAGTATTCATTGATCTGCGGAACCGCTACAACATCCCATGTCGTATGCGGATCCAGAATCATGTTGAAGGCAATGAAGTCCGTTGTGTCGCCGCTGCTGTCTCGCAGAATTCCTTTCGTGTGACCCGCTTTGATCGGGAACGTGCGGATCACTTCCACATGATTCAGACGGTAACAAGGCTGAGGATTGCCGTGGCCAAACGGTCCAAGTTTGTCGTAATACGAGAAAAAGTCGGGACCGAGGTCGCTCAAGTTCACCGTGCCGTCGTAGGAGACGCTGTCAATCAAGTCTTCCGGCGTGATTTCCGAGCGGACCGTTTCCTCAAAGACCCGGCTGAATTCGGGGATGTCCTCCTTGCGGAGCCCGAGACCGACTGCCATCGGGTGGCCGCCGTAGCGCGTCAGAAGGTGCGAGCATTTCGAGAGAACCTTGATCAGATTCAAGCCGCCGATACTGCGTCCGGAACCGTGCGCTTCATCGCCCTGGATGGTCAGGACGATTGCCGGACGGTTGTAATCGCGTGCAAAACGGGAAGCCACAATGCCGATGACGCCCTGGTGCCAGCCGTCGCCGGCGGCAATGATCGAATAGCTGCTGGAGAAATCCGGAGCGGATTCCACATAGTGTTTCGCCTCGTTGAAAATCTCCTGCTCTTTCGTCTGGCGCTTCTGGTTGAATCCTTCGAGCATATCCGCGTAGTGATAGGCGTCGACGATTTTTGAGGCGGTCAGGAGCTGGAGCGCGGAAATTGCGTTGCCGAGACGTCCGGCCGCGTTGATGCGCGGGGCAAGCTTGAAGGTGATGTCCGACGGCTTGATCGAATTGCTGGAGATGCGGGCGACTTCGATCAGGGCGCGTACGCCGGGACGGAGCTGGCGTTTCAGCATCTCCATGCCGTGCTTGACGAGAATCCGGTTTTCGCCGAGCAGGGGGACGATGTCCGCGACGGTTCCAAGAGCCACGTAATCAAGGACTTCCTTGAGTTCGGTCATGTACCCGCCGAGGTTGTGTTCGCGTCCGTATTTCAGGAAGGCGTGTCCGAGTTTGAATGCAACGCCGACTCCGGAGAGATTGTGCATATCCGCGAGTTCGGGGTGAATCTTCGGATTGATGTTCGCAACCGCTTTCGGGAGCGTGTCGCCGGGTTCGTGGTGGTCGGTGATGATCACGTCGATTCCGCGCCGCGCGGCATCTTCCACGGCTTCGCAGCTGTTGATGCCGCAGTCGACGGTCACGAGGACGCCGCAGGTTCCGCCTGCGCCCTCGAGCGCTTTCGCAAGGGATTCGGGCGTGAAGCCGTATCCGTCGTCGAATCGGTGCGGGAGAAAATTCGTCACAATCGCGCCGTTGCGCTCCAGAATCCAGGAGAGGAGCGCCGTGGCGGTGATGCCGTCGGTGTCGTAATCTCCATGAATGAGGATGTGCTCGCGGTCAACGATCGCCTGCCAGAGGCGTTTGACGGCTGTCTCCATTCCGGGAAAGCGGAAGGGGTCGCTTAAATCGGAAAGAGCGGCGTTGAAATACATATCAACCTGCTCCGGCGCGATGTCCCGTGCGGCAAGATACATTGCGATCGCACGCGGCAGCGCTTTTCCTTTTATCAGTTCACCTGTCAGAGTTTCTTTGCCATCAGACGCACAAGTCCATAGTTTGGTACCCATTTTGCCTTTCTTCTTTTTTCTTTTTGCAACACACTGCAATATACTATGGAAAGTGCTAAACATCAAATCCATTCTTGAAAAATACGGAAAATATTTTTCCCGAGTGCGGCAAAAGAGGGGGACGCGTCAGGCGCGGCGCATGTAAAGAGGCGGGCAGGGATTTTCCCCTGCGGTGCGGTGCGTTTTGCACATCGCAAATTCCAGGCGACGAGAGAATCCAGCTGGCGGAGGGATCTGTTCGTTGACGGTAACTTCCCGGATGGCAAAGGTTTGAATGCCGAATTCAAGTATGGCTCTGCCGAGCCCGTGTCCGCGGGATTCCGGGGCAAGAAAGAGCATTTCCAGACGGTTTCCGTCGATGCCCATGAAACCGGCCGGTTCACCTGCGGCGTTTTCGGCGAGGATCAGGTGCGGGACTCCGGCGAGAGCCTGCGGAACGTATTCGCGGATCCGGAGAATCTCCGCCTCCGAAAGGAAAAGATGCGTGGTGCGGACCGACTGTTCCCAGAGGTTCAGAAGTTTTTGAAGAAGGAGGGCGGGGCGTTCGCGGAGTTCGTAAATTTTCATGAAAAAAGAGGCGTCTCAAAAGCGGAGAGCCTTTGAGACGCGGATCTGAGAGCTTTGTCAGAGCATGATTTTGTGCATGGCGAGCGGAGCTGCGACGAGCGGCTCGATCGCGGTTGCGAACTCTTTGAAGTGCGGCTGGGCAAGATGTGCATCCAGCGCGGCGTCGCTCTCCCAGCGTTCCTGGAAGATGAAGACATCGGGATTCAGCGCATCCTGGTCGCACTGATAGCTGACGTTGCCTTTGTCCGCTTTCGAAGCGCTGACGATGGCGGGAATGAGTTTCTTGAAGTTTTCGGCTTCGCCCTTTTTCAGGGACGCGATGGCGATAATCTGAAACATGTGTTACACCTCTTTTCGGTTTTGTAGTGGAAAGATACACCGGAAAACGTAAAATTCAAGGTTTTTTTCAAATTTCTCTGCGGCGTTTGCCGAGAAGAAAGACGTCCTGGATCTGCGACGGCGTGTGCGCCTTGCGCCAGCGGGGCTCGAAGGCGCGTCCCTGAATCGTCTGGGCGATTGCGGCCAGCGCACGCAGGTGGAAGTTGCGGCGGTCCGGGCTTCCGAACAGGAAGATGACCGCGTGGACCTGTTTTGCTTCCGGGGCGAATTCGACGCCCTCCGCGCACTTCACGAGCATCATGCGGAACTGTGAGTGTCCCTCGACCGTCAGATGCGGAATTGCGACGAACGGGTTCAGAACGGTGCTGGATTCGGATTCGCGGATCAGCAGTTTCTCATCCAGCTCTTTTGCCGGACAGCCGAGCTGGGGAGCCATTTTCTGAGCGACGATGTCGAAGAGTTCGGGCATGGTCACCGCGTGTTCGATCACCATGACGGATGACTCCTCCACGAGCTTGTCGAAATCATCCTGGACAATGCCGTCGCGGCTGCGCAGAATGTCGCGCAGTTCCGTTTCGAGCCCGTCCGTGTTGATGCGGCAGTTCGAAATGCGGGCGACGAGGTGCATAAGCGCATATTCGAGCTGCACTTTGCGTCCGAAGAGGAAGTAGAGCACGACGGCGGCGACAATGATCCCGAGTGCGATCTGCACTGCGCCGATGCCCATCTGGATAATCAGAATGAGGAAGGCGATGATGCTGATGAGCGGGAGAACCGGGTAGAGCGGCATCCGGAAGGTCGGACGGTAGTTCTGGATTCCGCTTTCGCGCAGAATGATGACGGAGATGTTTGTCAGGATGAACGAGAGCATGATGACGGTCGAAGCGACGGTGACGAGACGTTCGAGGTCGAGGAAGAGCGCGGCCGCCATCACGGCGCCCGTCAGGATGAGCGAGGGGAGGGGAAGCTGCTTGCGTCCGTAGACCCGGCTGAAGAAGGCCGGAATGAGCTTGTCGCGGCTGAGCGCGAACGGGAACCGCGCGGCCGCCATGATTCCGGCGTTTGCGGTTGTGACGAACGCCATCATCGCGCCGAGCGTGATGATCCAGAATCCGGCCTTTCCGAGACTGGTGCGTCCGGCTGCGTCGGAGAGCGGGGTGAGGGAGCCGGCAAGTTCGTTCCCCGGCACGACGCCGACCGTCACGATGAGGCCGCAGACGTAGATCAATGTGACCGTGATGATGCCGCGGAGCATTCCCGCGGGAATGTTGCGGACGGGATTCTTGACCTCCTCTGAAACGCTCGCCACGTCGAGCAGTCCGCCGAATGCGACGAAGACGAATGCGGCGAGAGCAATCACTTCACCGAAATTTGCCTTCCCGTCGAGGAAGAACGGCGTGAAACGCGCCGGGTCGACCGCGGGGGCTCCGCAGACGATGAACGCGCCCATTGCGGCGAGCAGGATGAACACCATGATGTCCTGCGCCCATGCCGCCGCATTCGTGCCGATCAGGTTGACGAGCAGGAAGAAGATTGTCATTGCGATGCCGCTGGGGATGCGGGGGACGCCCCAGAGCTGGTAGAGCAGCTCCGCCATGCCGAAGATGGCAAAGGAACTTTTGAGCGCGATCGCCGACCAGTTCAGCAGGCCGGAGATGGTTCCGGCGAGCGGACCGAGACTGCGTTCGGTGTAGTAGTAGATCCCGCCTGCAAGCGGCATGGCTGTTGCAAGTTCAATCGTCGCGAGCGAACCGAGGCAGGCGAAGATTCCGGCGAGGAGGTAGCCGAGAATCATCGCGGGGCCCATCTTCTCGAATGCGACGCCGGGCAGAATGAAGATGCCCGAACTGATCATGGCTCCGGTTGCAATGCAGAAGATGTCAAGCAGACCGAGTGTTTTCAGCAGATCTTTGCTCATGGTGTCCCCCTTGTCCGCGTCTTACTTGATTTCGGAATCGAGTCCGGTCTTCAGATTCCAGAGTTTCGAGAAATGACGCGGAATGTCGATGTTGTTGATGACTCCGTTGAAGAACGCGGAGCCGGGACCGAACGCGAACACTGCAACGGGGGCGCCGGAATGCCCTGTGCCGTTGTAGTAAATGTGCGGGTTCTTGGCATCGTTGCGGTTCGGGGAGACGGAGATGCCGCCGGTTTCGTGGTCGGCGGTCACAACGACGAGCGTGTCTTTGTGCTTCATTGCGAAGTCAAGCGCCTGACGAACCAGGAAGTCGGTCATGAGCACGCCGCCTGCGGAGAAGTCGGGCTTGTTGCCGTGTCCGCCCCAGTCGGGATATGCGCACTCGACCATGGCGAAGAAGCCTTTCGGGTTGGCGTTGAGACGCTCGAAGACAAGTCCGGCTGCACGGGCGAGCGAGGCTGTATCTTCCAGCGGGAAGTTCATGAAGCCGAAGACTTTGGAGTCAGCGGGAGCTTTGGCGAGGGCGTCTTCTTTCGAAGTTTCGAGATAGCCTTTCGCGGTGAGTTCGGCGCAGATGTTGCGTCCGTCCGCGCGTTTGCCCTTGAGTTCTTTGGGGAGGAAGGAATTGCGGTCGCCGTTGCCGATGAGAACGTCGAAGTTGCAGGTGACGGTCCATGCGGCGATTTCAGGACCCATGTAGCGGTGCTTTTCGTGCGCGTAGAAGGCGGCGGGAGTGGCTCCTGTGAGGGAGTCGCAGGTCATGACGCCGACTGCGCGTCCGTCCGCTTTTGCGGCTTCCGCAATGGAACGGAACTTTTTAAGTTCGGGGTTGACGCCGATCATGGCGTTGTTGGTTTTGTATCCGGAGGAGAGGGCTGTTCCGCTGGCGGCGGAGTCGGTGACGGAGCTGTTCGCGGAGAAAGTCTGGGCGAGTCCGGCGGCGGGCATCTGCTGCATGACGAGTTTGTCGGGTGCGCCGTGCGCGTGGATCGAAGCGAACGTCTGCGCGCCCTGTCCCATGCCGTCGCCGATGATGAAGATGATGTTGCGCGGGGTTCCGTCCTGGGGGAAAGTCGCGAGCGCTTTTGCATCAACGGGTGCGGGCGCGGGATAGTTCTGCTTGAGTTTGTATTCCTGCTTCCGGGGAGTCTTGCTGTCTTTTACCGGCGGACGGGCGAAGTCAGCCGCCGCGATGGGCAGCGCAAAAGCGGCGAGAATCAGCGGGAGGAACAGGCGTTTTTGCAGGAATTTCATGTTGTGTCTCCTTGTTTATTGTATTTGGGGGCGGATTCAATATAGCCACGAAGAGACGATTTTCAAGCGGGGAAAGGGTTTTGTCGCAAAAAAATCTGAAATCTCCCGTTTCCGCGCTTGCATAAATCAATTTTGAAGCTACATTTCAAATGTAAAGATGAAAGGAGATTTCTATGATGACACAACAGGAAATCAAAGCGTTTATTGCAGACGGTATTGCGCAGGGCCTCTCTCTCTCCAAGATTCAGGATGCGCTGACCGCGAAGGGAACGCATATTACGTATATGGAGCTGCGTCTCCTCGCTTCCGAAATTGAAGTTTCGCAGCTGGAGAAGCTCGACAAGCCGAAAGCCAAGCCTGCGGCTCCCGCCGCGCCGGCCGAACCTGCTCCGGTTCCCGGAATGGAAGAGGGCGACGACGAGGCGCTGACCCCGCCGGAAGCACCTGCCGCTCTGTCTGCCGGAGAAGCCGCGCCGGAGACCGCTCCCGCTGCAGGGAAAACGGTTGTTGAGGTCAATCCCATCGCGAAACCGGGTTTCCTTGTACACGGTTCCGTCAAATTCGCATCCGGCGTGACGGCTGACTGGTTCCTCGATCAGGATTACCGTCTCGGACTCTCCAACAACTCCGGAAAACCCACGGAAAACGACATCATGGAGTTCCAGAAAGAACTCCAGAAAGTTCTGCGCTGAGGTGTAAAAATGAAATTTTTCAATACGCTTGGACGCTGTGTTCAGGATTTCGAACCGATCAACCCCGCCAATGTCGGAATGTACACCTGCGGACCGACAGTCTACAACTTCGCGCACATCGGCAATTTCCGCGCCTATCTCTTTGAAGACGTTCTCAAGCGCACGCTCGAATACCACGGCTTCAAGGTGACGCAGGTCATGAACCTTACCGACGTCGACGACAAGACCATCCGCGATTCGCGCGCGAAAAACGTGCCGCTCCGCGAGTTCACCGCCGTCTACAAAAAAGCCTTCTTCGAGGATCTGGACAAGCTGCGCATCGAACGCGCCGCCGTCTACCCCGAAGCGACCACGCACATCCCCGAAATGATTCAGCTCATTCAGACTCTGATCGACAAGGGGTATGCGTACCAGGCTCCCGACAAGTGCATCTACTTCTCCATCTCCAAGTTCCGTCCGTACGGACGCCTTGCGAGAATCGACATGGAGAACCAGCGTGCGGGCGTGCGCATCAACACCGATGAATACGCCAAGGATTCCGTTGCCGACTTCGCACTCTGGAAAGCATGGGACGAGAACGACGGCGACGTCAAGTGGGACAGCCCCTGGGGACCCGGCCGTCCGGGCTGGCATATCGAGTGCTCCGCCATGAGCCAGAAGTACCTCGGCAAAACCTTCGATATTCACACCGGCGGTGTGGACAACATGTTCCCGCATCATGAAGACGAGATCGCGCAGAGCGAAGCCGCGAACGGATGCAAGTTCGTCAATTACTGGCTCCACTGCGAACACCTGATTGTCGACGGCAAGAAAATGTCCAAGTCGCTCGGCAATTTCTACACGATTCGCGATCTGGAGAAGATGGGTTACACCGGACGCGAAATCCGCTGGACGCTGATCGGCACGCACTACCGTTCCAAACTCAATTTCAGCCTTGCAGCGCTCGACCAGGCGCGTTCCGCGCTCGGCAAGTTCGACAGCTTCTTCCAGCGTCTGAAAGCGCTTCCCGCCGGAACAAAAGGGCTGGAGGCCGCGAAGGAGGCCGCCGAAGCCGCACGCAAACACTTCAGCGACGCATTCGCCGATGACCTCAATGTTGCGGAAGGTCTCTCCGCTGTCTACACGCTGGAGCGCGCCGCAAACGCGCTGATGGCGAAGGGAGAACTGGAGGCCGGCGGTGCAGCGGTGATTCTCGCGCAGTTCCGCGATTTCGACCGCATTCTCGCCGTGTTCGATGTGGACGCCGTCAAGGAATCGAAAGCCGATATTCCCGCCGAGGTCACGGATCTTGTCGCTCAGCGCGCCGCGGCGAAGAAGGCAAAGGATTTTGCGAAGGCGGATGCCATCCGCGACCAGCTGAAATCGCTCGGCTGGGCGGTGAAGGATACCGCCGCGGGTCCGGAAATTACAAAACTCTGACGCGGAGCTCCGGGATGACGAAACCGAAAGTCGCAGTCAGCGCGTGTCTGATCGGTCTGAAGTACCGGTATGACGGCACATCGAAGATGAACATGGATTTCATCAATGCGCTGAAAGACAAAGTGGACTTCATCCCGGTCTGCCCCGAGGTGGAATGCGGGCTTTCGATCCCGCGTCCGCCGATGCGTCTGGAAGCCTCTCCCGCCGGAACGCGCATCCGTGTGATTGAGACGGGTGAGGACGTTACCGCCGCCATGCTCGACTGGGCGCAGAACAAGCTGGACAAGCTGGAGCGTCTGGGCATTGCGGCATATGTCTTCAAATCCAAATCACCCTCGTGCGGCTGGAAGAACGTGCAGAAGTTCAATCGCTCCGGACGTTGTCTTTCCGCCTCCGGTCAGGGTATTTTCGCGGCTCTCGTGAAGCGCCGCTTTCCGAACATCCCCGTCATAGAGGAGACCGATTTTCCGGAACTTCTCGATATGATGGATTGATTATTTTCCGATAAACGCCCGGAACTCTTCCGGCGGAAGGGCGCGGCGGGCGAACTCGCGCAGCGGTCCTTCCGGAGAACCCGCGTTCCGCATGGCGTCCAGCATTTCATAGACACTCATTGCATGTTCCGCTCCGGAACGGATCTGATTCGGCAGTCCCGGATTCTTGAGGAACATCCGCGCAAGCGCAATTCCTGCGCAGCCTGTCTTTTCCGTCATTCTGTGCGCGTCTTCCGGCGATGCAATATCGCCGTTTCCGAAAACCGGAACTTTGCTCAGGCGGACCGCCTCCGCAAGACGCTTCAGTCCGCCTGTGACCGGACGGTAGTTCTCCGAAACTGTCCGGAAGTGGAGAATGATAAGTTCCGCTCCGTCCACGGCGTCGAGCAGAACCGGGATTTCCGGCTTGTCATATCCCGTGCGGAGCTTGACGCTCAGCGAAGTTTCCGGTTTCAGTGCGCTGCGAACCGTCCGGACGATCTCCCTGACTCGATCCGGCGTGCGCAGAAGCGCTCCGCCCGCGCCGTGGCTCGTGACGGTTGGACTTGGGCACGCGAGGTTCAGATTGACCGCACGGATTCCGAGGCGTTCGAGCGAGACGGCGCATTCCGCGAGCGGTTCCGGTTCGCGTCCGATGATCTGCACCATCAGCGGAATCCCCGCTTCCCGGTAAGGTTCCAGCCGTTTGCGCAGAACTGCGGAGGAGGGAACCGATCCGGTGACGGAGATGAACGGTGTAAGCCATAAGTCGTTCAGTTTCAGAAGGTTGGCGGCGCGGACGAAGGCGGGCGTCATGACTCCCTCCATCGGGGAGAGCATGACGCGTGAGGGGAGCACGAAGCCGCTGGGTAGAGCCAGCGGCGCGGCAAAGTTCACTTCAGACACTTCTTAAGCTCTTTCACCTGTTCCGCGAAGACGGTCATGGCGTCCTGTACGGGGGCGGGTGTGGTGAAGTCCACTCCGGCGTCCTTCATGATGTCGATGACCTCTTTGGAATCACCTGCTTTGAGGAAGCGGAGATAGCCTTCCGTTTCGCCGTCGAGAATCTTTTTGGAGAGCGCGAGGGCTGCGGAGATTCCGGTTGCATACTTGTAGACATAGAAATCGTAGTGGAAGTGCGGAATGCGCGCCCACTCGTAGCGGATATCGTCGTCGGGGTTTACTCCGGGACCGTGGTAGAGCTTGTTGAGTTCGAAATAGTGGTTGGAGAGAGTATCTGCGGTGAGCGGTTCGCCGGCTTCCGCCATCTTGTGGATGTCGCGCTCGAACTCCGCGAACATGGTCTGGCGGAAGAGGGTTCCGCGGATTGTGTCGATCAGGTGGTTGAGCAGATACGCCTTGCGCGCGGGATCGGCTGTGTTTGCAACCATGTAGCGCTGGAGCAGAATTTCGTTGGTGGTGGAAGCGACTTCGGCGACGAAGATTTTGTAGCCTGCATAGTGGTAGTCGTTCGCGTGGTCGGAGAAATAGGAATGCAGGGAGTGTCCGAGTTCGTGCGCGAGGGTGAAAACGCTGTCGAGGTTTCCGGAGTAGTTCAGCAGCAGGTAGGGCGGGAAACGGTAGCAGCCGCTGGAGTAGGCACCGGAGCGTTTGCCCTGCGCTTCAGGAATGTCGATCCAGCGTTCCTTGAACGCCTTGTCGAGAATCGAACCATAGGTTTTGCCGAGCGGACGAAGCGCTTCCTTGACGTACTGGACGGCGTCTTTCCACTCCACTTCCATTGCGGCGTCGGGGACGAGCGGGCAGTGGATGTCGTACATGTCCAGCTTTTTGAGTCCGAGCCGTTTCGCGCGGAATTTGAAGTAGTCGTAAAGCGGCGTGAAGCTGTCGTGCACGGTGGAGATCAGCGATTCATACACGCTGACCGGGACGGCGTCTTCAAACAGCGAGGCTTCAAGCGCGGATTTGAACTTGTGGAGTTTGGCGTCGACCACATGGGATTTGACGGCGGTGTCGAGAATTGCTGCGAATGTGTTTTTGAACTGCCCGTAGACGGAATAGATGCCTTTGAAGGCGTCACGGCGGACATTGCGGTCGGCGGATTCGAGCAGTTTGATGTAGTTGCCGTGCGTGAGGCGCACATCCGCGCCGGCGGCGTCCTTGATGACGGGGAACTTGAGGTCGGCGTCGTTCATGACGGAAAAGGTCTTGTAGGGACCTCCGAAGACTTCTCCGGAGAGTCCGAGCACGCGTTCTTCCGCTTCGGAGAGCGTGTGCGGCCGGTCGGCTTCGAGACGTTTCATGGTGAGCGCGTAGAATTTGAGTTCAGGAGCTTTGGCGAGTTTGCGGAATTCCTTCCTGTCGATTTTCATGATTTCCGGCTCGAACCAGGCGGTGTCGCCTTCGATCTCCGCGGATTTTGCGAGAATGCGGTCGACGCGTCCGCGGTTTTCGGATATTCCTGTGTCTTCATCGGAGCGGAGGTGTGCGAAGGTGTGGAGTTTTTCAAGCAGGAAGCTGAGCTCGTCCTCCGCCTGAAAAGCTTTTGCGAGGGTCGCGGGGGAGTCGGCGAGATGTCCTTTGAACTTCTGGAATTTGCGGACGAGACCGTCGATTTTTCTGAAATCTTTCTCCCAGTCTTCGTTTGTCGGATACATTTTCGTGAGATCCCAGGTCATTTCGACGGGCAGATCGGCATGTTTTTGCGGTTCTTTCATAAAATCTCCTGTTTTTTTGTTGTTCTTAATGTATATCCAACTAGCATATTCATCAAGATGGATTATATTAAAATGATGAAAATATTTTAACGGAAGGAGCTTCTATGTCATCGTTTTACTTGACGACACCGATTTACTACGTCAACGACAAGCCGCACATCGGCCATGCGTACACCACGATTCTGGGCGATGTGATCACCGGATATCACCGCGGAATGGGAGAGGACGTCTGGTTCCTCACCGGAACCGATGAACACGGCCAGAAGGTTCAGAAAGCCGCCGCCGAGCACAATATGACCCCGATGGAACAGTGCGACACCACCGTTGTCCGTTTCCAGGAGCTCTGGAAAAAACTCGGCATCAGGAACGACGACTTCATCCGCACCACCCAGGAGCGCCACAAAACGATCGTCCGCAAGATTCTTCAGGATCTCTACGACCGCGACCTCATCTACAAGGCGGAATACAAGGGGCACTACTGCGTTCCCTGCGAACGTTTCTTCACGGACAAGGATCTCGTCGACGGCAATCTCTGTCCCGACTGCCACCGTCCGACCAACGACATCATCGAATCCAACTACTTCTTCCGCATGAGCCGTTATCAGGACTGGCTGATCGACTACATCAAGACTCATCCGGGCTTCATTCAGCCGGCATACCGCGCGAATGAAACGCTTGGCTTCCTCAAGAAACCGCTGGAAGATCTCTGCATCTCCCGCCCGAAAGCGCGTCTCTCCTGGGGCATCGAGCTCCCGTTCGACCCTGAATACGTCTGCTACGTCTGGTTCGACGCCCTCATCAACTACATCTCCGCCATCGGCTACGGAACCGACATGGACCGCTGCATGAAGTACTGGTCCAACGCGCATCATCTGATCGGCAAGGACATTCTCACCACCCACACGGTCTACTGGCCGACCATGCTGAAGGCGATCGGGCTCGAACCCCCGAAAACCATTCTCGCGCACGGCTGGTGGCTCATCGGACAGAACAAAATGAGCAAGTCTCTCGGAAACGTCGTCAATCCCATGGAGATGGCGGACAAGTACGGCGTGGACGCCTTCCGCTACTTCCTGCTTTCGGAGATGACGCTCGGCCAGGACGCCGCGTTCTCCGAAGAGGCGTTTGTGAAACGCTACAACAGCGATCTTGCGAATGACCTCGGAAACATGCTGAACCGCGCAGTCAAGCTCATCGTCCGCAACTTCGATTCCAAGATTCCGGCTCCCGGAACGCTCACCACGGAGGATATGGAGCTCTTCGGCGCCGCCTCCGAAGCCGCCGACCTCATGGAGCGCGCCGTCCGCGACCTGCATCTCGACAAGGGCATCGAATCCGTCATGAACGTTGTCCGCAAGGCGAACCGCTACATGGAATCAACGGCTCCGTGGACTCTCGCGAAAGAAGGCAAAATGGAACGTCTTGGAACGGTTCTCTATACTGCCGCGGAAACCCTGCGCGTGGTTGCGCAGCTGTTCCTCCCCGTCATGCCGGAGAAGATGACTGCGCTGCTGAAAACCCTCGGCGCATCCACGGAGTTTTCGTTTGAAGAGGCGAAGAACCACGGCGTTCTGACTCCGGGTTCCCCGATCCACGACGTCGATGCGCTCTTCCCGCGCATTCAGTTTGAGGCTCCGGAAGCCCCGAAACCGGAACCGAAGAAGAAACAGGAAAAGGTTAAAATCGTCAAAGAGGAACCCATCTTTCCCGAAGGCATTATCACCATCAACGATTTTGCAAAAGTCAAGCTCATGACGGCAAAAGTCGTTCAGGTCGAAAAGGTTCCGGATGCGGAAAAACTGCTGAAACTCCAGATCGAACTCGGTGCGGAAAAGCGCCAGATCGTTTCCGGAATCGCAAAATACTACACCCCCGAAGAACTGGTCGGGAAAATCATCGTCGTTGTAGCAAACCTCAAGCCCGCCAGGATCCGCGGTGTGGAATCGTATGGTATGCTTCTCGCGGCGAAAACCGGTGACGATCTCCGTCTTGTGACGGTTGATACCCCCGATTTCCCCTCCGGCGTTTCCGTGGGCTGATTAAAAAAAAGGAGAGTTTTACATGTTCAACTGTTTGGCAATCGACATCGGCGCCGGAAGCGGCAGAATCATGAGATGCACCGTTTCGGACGCGGGAAAAGTCGATCTGACTGAAATTTCCCGTTTCCCGAACAACTGCCGTGAAGTGGACGGCGCATTGCGCTGGGACATCGGCGCGCTTGTTGCAGACATCAAAGCCGGGCTCGCCAAGGGCGCCGCTGAAATGAAGCCGGACGCCGTCGCGGTCGATACCTGGGGCGTCGATTACCTGTTCCTCGACAAGGACGGAAACCGTCTCGCCGATCCGGTCTGCTACCGCGATCCCCGCACGGTCGGGCTCGACAAGGAGTTCGTGGAGAAGTTCGGCAAAGAGCGTCTCCAGCGTCTGACGGGCATTCAGATCATGAACATCAACACGCTTTTCCAGCTCTATGCGGAGTGTAAGGCAAACCCGGATTACGCCGCGAAAGCGGAGCATTTCGTGTTCGTCCCCGACTACATCGCATACTGTCTCTCCGGCGTGATTGCGAATGAGTTCACCATTGCCAGCACTTCGCAGCTGCTCGACTGCGCAAAGGCGGACTGGGCGGACGAGCTCCTTGAGGCGGTTCGTCTCCCGCGCCGTTGCGTCAAGCCGCTCACCCAGCCCGGAACGAAGATCGGAACCTGCGACTTCTCCGGCGTGAAGGGGCTTGAGGGCGTTCCGTGCGTGATGGTCGGTTCGCACGACACCGCGTCCGGCGTTGCCGCGGCTCCCGCGGTCGGTGACAAAAACTGGGCGTACGTTGCTTCCGGAACCTGGTGCCTGACCGGCATTGAATCCCCGAAAGCTCTTGCGACTCCGCTTGCCGCCGAACTCAATTTCACCAACGAAGGCGGCGTTGCGCACACCTACCGCGTACTCAAGAATCTTACCGGTTTCTGGATTCTGCGCGGTCTCAAAGACGATGTTGCGAAGGATGTTTCCTACGATGACATCATGATGAAAGCCGAGACGGAAGCGCGCAAGTTCCGCTGTTTCTACAATCCGAACCACGAACTTTTCTTCAATCCGGAGTCCATGAAGGCGTCTGTGGATGAATTCATGAAAATGTCCGGCCAGCCGCTTCCCGAAACTCCGGCGGAATACATTGAGACATTCCTGGAAAGCCTTGCTCTGCTGTTCCGCAAGACGATTGAAGAAGCGGATTCCGTATCGGGCAAGAAGACGGAGGTGATTCACCTGATGGGCGGCGGAGCCCAGAACTCCACGCTTTGCCAGTACACTGCCGACGCCACCGGCTGCACCGTCATGGCGGGTCCGGTTGAGGCAACAGCGATTGGAAATGCGATGCTTCAGGCGATTGCGGTCGGCAAAATCGATTCCGTCCAGTCCGCCCGTAAACTGATCCGCACATCGTTTGCGCCGGAAGTCTACACGCCGAAGAATAAAGCGGCGTGGGATGAAGCGGCCGTCCGTTTTGCGGAAATCATGAAAAAATAAGGCGCGGTCATGGATCATTTTCCGGAGGAAGAACTGCTGAACTGTGCGGCGCAGGGCGACATTTCCGCTCTGGCCGCGCTGGATGCGCAGGGCTTTCTCCTGAAACCCGGCGAAGCTGCGGATGCTTTTGTCGGGCGGATCCGCGCCATGCATGCACGGTTCCGGACGCTGGATGAACGGATGACGGCGGACGGATCGTGCGAAGTTTTTCCCGGAATCGTCATTCAGGAGAGAGCGCGCATTCCGGATGAAATCATGGACGAGGCGTCGCAGGAGACGGAGTCGCGCTACGGCTTTGCGATCCGCTGGGCGCCCGGTTATTTCCCCTCCGGCGGACTCGGTTTTCTCTGGGGCGGCTGTGCGCTTTCCGACGACGAACCGGACTGTGTTCCTGTCTTCCTGATCCGCGGCAGTTTCCGCGAATCGAAGCGTTTCTTTATTTATTCGCGCGATGAACTGCTCTCGCATGAGCTCTGTCATACCGCGCGCGCGCCGCTTTCGGACCGCATCTTCGAGGAACATTTCGCTTATGCCGGATCGCACAGCGCGCTCCGCCGCTACATGGGAAACTGCTTCCAGTCCGATTACGACGCTCTCTTTTTCCTGCTTCCGATTCTGCTTCTGCTTGGCATTCAGATTGCGGTCTATGCGTTTGACTGGCATCAGATACCCGCGTATCCGTTCTGGATTTTCGCTCTTGCCTGGCCCGCTTACCTTCTGATCCGCAACGCTTTGCAGCGGAAAACCTACTTCCGCGCGGAGCGGACTCTGCGCGAATGCGGCTTTGCGCGTCCCGCGGCGGTTCTCTTCCGCTGCACTTCCGACGAGATCGCGCGTTTCGCCCGCCTTTCCGCGTCTGATTTGAAGCAGACTCTTGACGAACTGGCGCAGACCGATCTGCGCATGAAAATCACTCTGTACCGATTCCAAAATGAAGGAGAACTGAACCATGCCGACGATCAACGAAGTGAGTGCTTACCTGGACGAGATTCTGAACCTGAAAGAGTTCGGGAGTGACTGTTCCAACAACGGGCTCCAGTTTGAGGGCTCTCAGAATGTGACCAAAGCCGTGTTCGGCGTGGACGCCTGCGCCGCGCTCTTCATGGACGCCGCCGATGCGGACGCGGATTTCGTCTTTGTCCATCACGGTCTCTCCTGGGGCGGAAGCCTCAAGCGCATCACGGGCGTGGACGCCAACCGCATCGCGCTTCTTGCCGCAAACAACATTTCTCTTTATGCGGCGCATCTGCCTCTCGACGCCAACCCGGAATTCGGGCACAACGCCTTGATTTCCAAACTCCTTGAGCTCGAAAATATTCAGCCGTTCGGTTCATACAGCGGTTACAAAATCGGCTTTTCAGGAACGCTCAAGCGGATGCGCAAAGCCGCGGATATTGCCGAGTACCTGAATGAAAATCTTCCCTCCGAATGCGATTATTCGATTATCGGAGCGGAGAATACGAAAATCAAGAAAATCGGCGTCATTTCCGGCGGCGGAGCCTTCCCCGCGCTCTTCAGCGAAATGCGCGCCGAAGGCGTGGACTGTCTGGTCACGGGCGAGTTCACGCACGAATCCTACCACTATGCGCTGGAAACGGGCATCCCGGTCATCACCCTCGGACACTACCGAAGCGAAATCCCCGGCGTTCTTGCCGTGAAGGATCTCGTGGAGGAGAAGTTCGGCATCCCGTGCGCGTTCGTGGATATCCCGAGCGGGTTCTGAATATGTCGCTCTGGTCGGATGCGGAATACCGCTTCTTTCCGTTTTACTTCCCGCACGCGCCGCTGCATTTGCACGTCATGCTGACCGCGTGCGGGTTTGAAGTCCGCCGCGATCACACCTACGACTGGAACGGGCTGCAGCGTGGTGACCGTCCTTTCTGCATCTTTCAGTGCACGCTCGAAGGCGAGGGACAGCTGACCGTAGACGGCAAGGCGTACCGGATGAAACCGGGCGACGCGATGCTGCTTTCCGTTCCGGAAAATCACCGGTACACGCTTCCTTCCGATTCCACGCACTGGAAACATATCTATCTGAATTTTTCCGGATCGGAAGCCGTGCGCATCTGGACGGAATTGAAACACAAGTACGGTTCGGTCGTTCATCTTCCGCTGGAACGCTCGAAGACTCTGGAGACTGCGTTTTCGGTCTGGACGGCGGCGAAGAACAAGCGGATCCGTTCCGCGCTCCGCGCCTCCGCCTTTGCGTATGATTTTCTGATGACTCTTTCGGAGGAGCTCGCGGAGCTGGAGCTCGCGCAATCGGAAGCCTCCTTTGCGCTGGATGCGGTCAAATACTGCATGGATCATTACGCGGAGGACATCACGGTCGCGGAGATTGCGGATGCGGCGGGGTACAGCCGCTGTCATTTTTCGCGCATGTTCACGCGGGTTCACGGAACTTCCCCCGGCGCGTTCCTGCGGGAGCTGCGGCTCGGTCATGCCGCCCGGATTCTGCGCATGGAAAACTGCAGCGTCAAGGAGACCGCCGCCCGCTGCGGCTTTGCGGATGAAAGCTATTTCTGCCGCGCGTTCCGTCTCCGTTACGGCACAACACCCGATCTTTACCGCAAAAATCATTGAAATCTTCTTTTTTTTCTTGGATTTGAGTTGAAAAATATCGGAATGCGCGTTATACTTCTCAAAGAGAACAACAAGGAGGACGGCTTATGAGAATCATCACGATTGGACGCGAATTCGGCAGTGGCGGACGCGAGCTCGGACATCAGCTTGCGAAGCGTCTGCAGGTCCCTTATTACGATCAGGAGATCATCTCCGCGATTGCGAAGCGCACCGCTCTGGCGGAAAAATATGTGCAGGCTGTGATCGAGCACCGTCCGTTTCAGCCGTTTCCGCTCTCGGTCGGACGCAGCTTTTTCCTTTATCATGACCCTGTTCTGGAGCAGAATCTTTCGATTTACCGTGAACAGAGCCTGATTATTGAAGAACTCGCCGCCAAGTCGGACTGCGTGATTGTCGGCCGTTGTGCGGATTACATCCTGCGGGAGAAGAACCCGTTCCGTATTTTCGTTTATGCGGATGAAGCGAGCAAGCTGAAGCGCTGTCGCGCCCGCGACCCTGAACCGGATAAACTTTCGGACAAGGAGCTGAAGCGGAAGATTGCCGCAGTTGACCGCAACCGCGCCGCATATTACGATTTTTACACGGGACAGAAATGGGGCGACAAGGTGAACTACGATCTTTGCATCAACCTTTCGACCGTTCCCGTCGCGCACGTTGCCGACGCTGTTATCAGTTTTCTGAAATCGGAAGAGAAGTAAGTCTCATTTAAAAAACAGATGCTCCCGGTCCGTTTGCGGAAACCGGGAGCGTATTTTTTGTATAGAATGTTCAGGGAAGAATCCGGAATTCCAGTTCATCAAGCAGAATGAAGCCGCTCGTTTTCGGCAGCCAGATTTTTACCCGTGCGGCGCCTCCGTCGATATCGGGAACCTCTTTGGCGTTTGCGGGAATCTCCAGCACCAGCCGGAACGGTGTCCAGATTCCCTCCTGCAGTTTGAACTTTTCGCGGGTGTAAAGATGCTTGCCCGTGTGTGCTCCGTCTTTCCAGAGCTCGATGCAGGTGTCAAGGACATTGACGCCTTCGCCCTTCGCCCAGCCGGAGAACGCAACTTTCTTCCCCGGCACAAACGGAAGCGCCGTCGCGATAACCGAGAGCATGTCTTCCGGAGAGGCAGTAAGCTTCATGCAGCGGATTCCGCTGAAGAAGTCCGGGTTCGCGGCAAGTGACGCCGGATAGCTCTTTGAGGAGAAGTTCTGTTCCCATGCGTCGAGAGCCTTTTTTCCGCTCTCGAACGTTCCGTCGAACGGCGTTTTTTCCGCTTTCGTCTCTTTTCCGGCTTTTCGGATGACACCGAACCCGAAGCGGTTTTTGTGTGTTTCGCTTCCAGCCCATGCGGCGGAACGGACGGCTTTTCCCTTGCCGTTTTCCGCGTCGTTGATTTTTACCGCGAATCCGAACGGAAGATCGTTTGCCGGACCTTCGAGTTCCGCCGTGTAGCCGTCTGCGGACGGTGTGATTTTCCATTTGAAGTCCGAGGGCTTCAGATTTTCGGACCAGAGCATGAACGGTTGAGCATCACGGGGAGTCAGGAACACGCGGAAGGTTTGCGGCGTGTAACGTTCTCCGAAGCGCGCTGGAACGGCGAGCGGCGCGGTGTCGGCGAACAGTTCAACCGAATCGGTCTCCCACGGTTTGCGCGTACCGCTGACGCCCGCATCCGTCGGATCCTTGACCTCTGCGGTCAGAAGAAAGCGTTTGTCTTTCACCTGAAGACGCAGCGTCGCGGAGAGCTTGCCGTCCTTCGAGGCGATCCGCCAGGTTTCGCCGTTCGTTTTCGTCAGCGCGTTTGTGAGACGGACAGGGAAGCTGTGCATCGCGCTGTCGAGCAGAATAACGGTCGGAGTTCCATTCGCCGATTTTTCCGCACGGACTGGAAGTTCAACGGAACAGTGTTCTTCGGGATTCAGCGTTACGTTTTTGCTGTGCAGAGCCGTGAATCCGCCGCCCTGGAATCCGACAGTGCAGGAGGCCTTCACGTTCGATTCGTTCTGAAGTCCGAATATTGCGCATCCGTCGGCAAGCCGCGCCGAATCGGAGGGCTGAATCGGCGATTCAAGCATGGGATTCAGTTCGGAACACGCCTTGAGGAACTCCGCGTCGGACATCTTTCCCTGCCGGAGGTAGAACGGATTCGCATCAAGCGTCTTCATCTCCGCTTTCACCGGATTGCCGAAGAGATCGAGAACGGTGAAACGGGAAAGGTCGAGCTTCAGTCCCTTTTTGCGCTGGTAGTTCCAGACTGCCGCAATGAGCTTGCCGTCTTTGCGGAAAACATAGCAGATGACGCTGTTCAGGAAACGGTGCTTCGTAACCGGTTTCGCGCCTTCGAACAGACGCGCCAGCGTATTCGACGCCGCGAAGTAGACGGACGGGATCACTTCTCCCGTGTAGTTCAGGTAACAGTCCCTGCGCCATGCCATTGCATTGGCGAGCGAAATTGACTGAGAGACGCCTTCTCCGCAGTCGACCAGCGCACGGTTGAGCCAGTATTCCGGTCTGCTTTCATCATTGTTGCCGCCGTCATAAAGGTAATACAGTTCGGTATTCCAGACAGGCAGAGTGCGCCCGAAGCGCTTCATCGCCGCAAAGATGTCCTGAATCGCTTTGTCGGCAGGCTGGATGGAGGCGAGTTCGCGCTGGTCGTACGGATGAAAACTTACGATGTCGCAGCTGTTCAGTCCGCCGTCCTGGAATGCGCGGGCAAGCCAGCCGGAACCGTCCGCCTTGAAGTCGGATGTTGCGCAGAATCCGATGAGCTTTGCATTCGGATCGCCTTTCTTCAGAGCGGTGTAAGTTGCTTTCAGATACTTTCTGTAGACCTGCGGGGTGACATAGAGGTTCGGTTCGTTTGTGAATTCAAAGAACTGTTTTTCCCCTTTGGAATGCTTTGCAAGTTCGGTCATGTAGCGTGTCCAGTACTGAATCGGCGGATATGCAATGTATCCTTTCAGTTTCTGCATGGCGTTTTCCGGATGAACCGCGGGACGTTCCGCAAGGGGCAGAACCCATGCGGGAAGCGGATTTCGGCGGGCGTATCCGCCGCTCCCCTCCAGATAGGGCTGACGGAAGAGTTCTCCGCCGAGGACGTGAACGGGGATGAGCCCATGCTCCTTCATTTTTTTCATGGTAAGATCAAAGAACGAGAAATCGAATTTTCCGTTTTCCGGTTCCGCCATGCCCCAGTCGACCGGCAGAGCTCCGGCGTCCCATTCGCGGACCAGGCGGAATCCTGCGCGGCGCAGAAGGGCAAGCGTTGTTTCCGGTGAGGTGTTGTAGGAATGAAAACCTCTCCGCGTAATCAGTTTGCGGTTGGTGTAGCCGTCGCGGTAGCCGAGTCCGCTGTTGATGCCGAGAATAAAATCTTTTTCCGGATCGCGGGGAATGTCGGGAACTTCGCCGATGACCACATACGGGAACTTGAGACTCCGGATGTCCGTTCCGTCGACGGATACGATATAGCTGCCGTAGCGGGGAACGAATGCCTCCGGAACCGGAACCGTTCTGACTTCTCCCGGATTCAGTTCCACCTTGATTTCCTTTTCGGCAACGGTCTTGCCGTCGTATTCGGAGACCGTGCGGACCGTCAGGGTCTGTGCCGTTTTTTGCTTTGTTCCGTTCTGGAGTTTCAGCGTGAAGAGTTTGGCTTCCTCGGGAACGGAATGCATCCAGTAGCGCGGCGCGGAGACTGCGGCGCAGATATTTCCGGTTTCTTCCGCTCCGGCTTCGGTTACGGAGACGTCGTCGAGCCAGAGATTGCCCTTCCATCCGCCGTTCGGATCGGTGCGCTGGAACGACCAGAACCGGATTACATGCGGACCGCCTTTGCCGGAGTTGAAGCGGAAGGAGTATTTCGCATATTTGTTCTTGATGTCGAAGAACTTGCGCTTGATGTCCCAGTCCTTCGTATGAATCAGGGATTCCAGGGGAATGCCGCCGGCAACATCGGTTTTTGCGTACATTGAGAAAATGTATTCCGTGTTGGGCTTCAGGTCGAACGAGGAGGCATAGAATTCAAAATAATCCCCGTCCGGATTCGTAACTTTGACCGCCTGTTTTCCGTGTGCGGCATTGGCGGAATCCAGTTCAAGTGGAATGTGTTTCATATCCTTCCGCGTGATGATGCGGTGCAGTGCGAAACCGTCGGTTCCAAGCTCAAAACCTCCGTTGTAGATCAGGTTGCCAGCGAACGCCGCTGTGCTTCCGAGAATCGATGCCGCGATTGTGAGATGTTTCAGCATTTATTACCTCCAGATGCAGGTTGTATCCGAGCTGTCCGCTCCGAAAACAAAGGTTTTGCGCAGAAAACCGCTGACGTAAAACGCCGACTTCTTTGTTGAGCCGACATGCCCGTCAGCATAAAGCAGATTGGCGGAGAGTCCGGGGTGACGGTTTGTCGGGAAGTATTTTTCCAGAGTGGCTGTATCATAAATCGCAACGGTATTTTTCTGATCCGTATCCGATTTGGCAAAGTCTCCGCCGACAGCTGCCGCAGTGGGCTGTATGCATTTTGAAAAACGTTTGACATATCTGCTGGCGCTGGATGGCTCTCCGGTATCTTTCAGCTGTCCGCAATATGCGTTCCAAGCGTAGGATGTAATGGGATAAATGACTTCGCTTACTGTTTGGGTATAAATATCTTCCTCTTTTGCTCCGGGGCAGAGGAAGATGGAGCTGCCCTTGGAATAAAACTGATCCGGTTTTTTGGTCGAGATGTACGGCCAAAGCATAACGATCCACGAGTGCATATAGTTATACTCGCTATTCCACTTTTGATATGCGTGCGGAGTATAGTCGCTGTAATCGGCGGCGTAGGAGAACATCGCTGTTCCGATCTGTTTCAGCTGACTGGTGCAGGAGATTGCGTGGGCTTTCTGCCGGGCGGAATTGAGCGCAGGCAGGAGCATTCCGGCGAGGATTGCGATAATTGCGATTACGACGAGGAGTTCTATGAGAGTGAACCTTTTTGTCCTCATCTTTCTCTTGGAACCGATGAACGCTTTTGATGTTTTTTTTGTCATTTCAGACCTCCTTTAAAAGGGTGTTAAATATTACGAAGTTAGAGTTGTATACCTGGTGTTTCGGCGGAAGCTCGGGATTGCGGACTTTGCGGATCAGATAGTCTGCGGCGTCCGCTCCGGCTTTTTCGAGCGGCATATCCGCGTAAATGAGCCCGGTGGCAGCATATATTTCCTCATCCAGACGGTCGAAGCAGAATAGCAGGATGTCGCGTCCGGGGATCCGCCCGGCCTGTTTGCAGGCGAAAAGGGTCCAGTCGAGCACGCCGATGAGAGGGAGAAACAGCGCATCGGGGTTGTTTTCGCGGATGAATGCGGTGATTTCATCAATGGCGGTCAGCGGGTTGAACGTCGGCTGTGCAATCTGCGGAATCCCGCCGTTTTCCGTGATTTCATCCCGGAACCCGCGCAGGCGTTCCGCATTTCCGTAGGAACCGAAGTAGCTTCCGTTGACGGCGCCGATCCGCTTCATTCCGAATTTGCGGAGAAGGCGGACCGCGCGTCTGGTGTCCTCGTAAAAATCAATGGAGAAACAGGACACCTCTTTCCAGATCCTGTTGATTGCGATGCATGGAAATCCGCGTCGTGCAAGTTCCTGAAGACGTTCTTTTGAAAGCCCTCCGACGTCGATGAAGGCGAATGCATCGAATGGGAATCGGTCGTTTTCGTTCAGCTGTTTCGGGTTGATGGTGACAAGCCTGCTGTTCTGTTCCGAAACGACTTTCTGAATTGCTGCGGTTACGGAAAATGCGTATGAGAACGGCGGCAGTTCAGGCATGGCGATGACGACGGGCTTTTCCGTGACGGGTTCGTTTCCGCAGACGAACGTTCCGATGCCCGGCTGACGCCGGATGAGTCCTTTCTGTTCGAGACAGTCGAGCACCTTCCGGATCGACGATCTGCTGAGAGCATAATGGCTGCAGAGTTCGTGTTCGGAGGGCATTTTATCTCCGGGCGCGATACGGCCTTCGCGAATTTGTGCGATCAGCTTTTCCGCCACAGGTTCAAAAAGACTTTTCCGTCCTGCCATTTTTTAATTTCCATACATTTGGTTGTACATGTTTGTTTTTAAATTATAGCACATTCTCCGGAAATGTCAACCCCCTGAAAAGAAAAAAGATGCGTGAAAATTTTCTGCGTGAGTTATCTTGTTTTCAACTGCTTTTCCCTGCGGAAGGAAAAAGGTGTGGTTCCGGTGACCGAGCGGAAGATTTTTGTCAGGTGATTTCCGTCGCAGAACCCGCAGCGGAGCGCGATTTCCCCTATGCTGAAATGGGTTCCTTCCAGCAATTCGCACGCTTTCTGGATTCTTATTTTATGCAGATAGCGGTTTGGCGACATTCCGAGCGTTTTCTGGAAATGGCGGAACAGGCTGCGCTCCGACATGTGCGCAAGACTGCCGAGCTTTTTCAGATCGAGCGGTTCCTGATAGTGTTCGTTGAGGTATTCCGCAGGGGAGCGGATGAGCCAGAGGCGTTCTTTTTCCGTTTCCGTGGAGTCCCCGCGCGCGAGGTAGACGATGAGTTCCATGAACAGGAGGGGGAGCATGATGTTCTTGCCGAGGCGCTGGCGGTGTGTTTCGTAGCTGAGGCGCCGCACCAGATTTTCGCAGAGATCGCGGTCTCCCGCCGGAATCCGCACGATCGGGTTCAACTGGTCGACGTTTTCTTTTCCCGGATAGATTTTCCGGGTAAGCGGCAGATCCGATGCTTCGAGAAGAGGGAGCGGAACGGTTGCATCGAAAATAATGGTGAAAAGTTCAAAATCGACCGTTCCGGAGAAGGAGTCTTCGGTTCCCGGATGCAGAACAAGAACGTCGCCGGCCTCCAGATTCGCCCGTCCGCTTCCGATGCGGTGTTCCGCGGTCCCGCGGCGGACGATGCACAGTTCGGAATATTCGTGCTTCCGGAATTTATCCTCTTCCACATGCTCGCGTCCAGGTTCGTTGAGAAACATTTTCACCGCCAGCGGAAACTTTTCCGGCTGCGGATAGTTGATGTATTTTTCCATTTTCCCCTGAATTTTTCTTTTTGGCGATAATGTAATGCAAATTGGCGTTTTTGTCAAGGATTTTTTCCGGATTATATGCTATAATATAGACAGACGCCGGAAAAAAGAGAATCAAACAACAAATTCCGGAGAAGTTTTACAGACATCTGAAACAATCGGAGAAAGGCAGAGCGCACAATGAAAACAGATCATTCCGGAAGCAGCATTTCATTTCCATATTTTAAAAGATTCACGCTTGTAGAACTCCTTGTGGTAATTGCGATCATAGCAATCCTTGCCGGAGTGCTTCTGCCTGCGCTGAATTCGGCAAGGGAAAAGGCGCGGGAAGTAACGTGTCTGGGGAATCTGAAGCAGCTGGGACTGATTCTGCACAGCTACGCGGGGGACAACAACGACAGTTATCCGTACAGTTCGGATCTTTACGGTGCGCGCAGAATTTTTCCGCTGGCTCTCAGCAGCTACTACGGACGGAAGAGCGAAGACTGGAGACCCGGCGATACCGTGGGCGGTCCGACGTTCTGCCCCCATGTGCCGAAGCGGAAGGCTGCGGATGGCGAAAATGTGATTTCCAGCTACGGTTTCGTATATAATCTCTTCCGCGGCGCTCTGCCTGATTTGCAGGATAAAGTCGGAATCGGCGGCATGACCGGGTCGGGGACGGAGAGAACGGCGAACCGGCTTTCGAAAGTGCTCCCGCAAAGCGCGGTTGCGTTCTGCCTCAAAATGAAGGAGCCTGCGGATTCCGGCGGCGCGGAGGCGATCCCGGCGGGGGAAGTCAGCATCTATCCATACCGGACAGTGGACAACTGCTGGGTTTCAAGAACAAAAAACGGAGGGGAGTTCGTTTCGTATTATCATAAGAACAGCGATCTTCTGCTCCAGAGCGGCGGTTCCGCAAGATCGCTCCGCAAAAACGTTTCGCGAATCATGCTGGACAAGGATACCGCCTGTCCGCTGCAATAATGAAAGGATGATTGAATGACACCGAGAAACTACAATCTCTCCTACGGAATGGAGGGGGTTGCGTGGGACGGCAGGCAGCTTGCGCGGAGACCCGCGCCGGAGATCAGCCGCACGATCGACGCGATGCAGAAGGCCGGAATGAATGAGATAATGATCGCTGCTTACCATGTTGAAGAGCCCGCCGACTTTGACCTGGATGCGGAGACCCGCCGCATTGGACGCGAGCTGGAGTCCCGCGGAATGAAAGCCAATCAGCACCACGGTTACGCCGCGTGTCTTGCGGAACCTGGAACATCGCAGAGGCAGGTCGTCGAAAACCTGAAACGCTGCATTGATTATACGGCGAACCTCCATGCGGACAATCTGGTGATTCACCTCGGAAAGCTTGCCGGGCATTACACTTCGCTTGCGGAGGAAATCCGTGTTTTCGGGGAAATGATGGCGCGGTTCGGCGCGGAGTGCGTCATCGATCAGGTTGCGGAAAACATGCGCGAAGCCGGAGAGTATGCGCGCAGAAACAACGTTTTTCTCGCAATGGAGAATCTGGATGCGTTTCATCATCTGAGCAATATCAAACAGCTGCCGGAGATCATCCGGAGAGCGGATCACCCGAACGTCGGCGGCTGCCTGGATTTCGGACACGCCCATTGCGCGGGAGTTTCGCCGGTCCGCTGGATCCATGCGTTCGGGTCCAAGCTCTTCACAACGCACATTCATGACAACCACGGCAACACGCGCGGCGTCAAACCGGGCGAGCTGACGGATGCGACGAAGGATTTTGACGAGCATCTTTCCCCCGGACTCGGCACGATTGACTGGTGCGAATGTATCACCGCTCTCTGGGAGACCGGATACGACCGAACGCTCAGTTTCGAGAGCTCGTTTCCTGCGGAGTCCATGACGGATTCCTTCCGTTTTTCTGCAATTTTCTGGCGCGCTGCGGAAAAGATCGCAATGCGCCGTCTCAACTATAAAAAAGGAGCATAACCATGAATTCCAAACATCTCGCCCTTGCACTTGCCGGATTCGCTTTGACGTTTCCGGTTTACTCCGCTGAAAACGTTTTTGAGGGTTTCGGCAAGCCGTGGCAGTTTTACGGCGGCACAAAATTCTCGGAAAAGAAAGACTCCGTGACCGTTCCGGTGAGGACCGGCGGCATGTACGTTTCCGTGCGCAACCCGCTGACTCCGGGAGCTTATGCCTGTTCGTTTGAATACAGATTCGCCACCGTTCCCGACGGAAAAGCCGATTTTCAATTTTCCTGTGTGACGGACCGCGGAATCTATGTGAATCTTACGCCGCGCACGGAGTGGACGGCGATGACCTTCCGCGTCATTCTGACCAAAGAGATGGAAGTCAAGACCGGATTCGGACTCAATTTTGCGCAGCCGAATACACTGGAACTGCGCGGCTTCCGTCTGGAACGTCTGAGCGACGATGATTTTGCCAAACTGGAATACCCGTCGAACCGGGATTGCTGGATCAACCGCAGCACCGACCGCAGAAAATCGTCGCTTTCAGAAATTGATGCTTCGGATCATGTGCTCGGCGGAAAGGCGGTTCAAGTGAGTGCGTCTCCTGATTTTCCGGCGGACGGGCTGCTCAATCTTTCGAGTGTCTCCATGCCGCTTCCGCAGGGGAGGAAATACCGTTTTTCCTATTGGATCAAAGGTGATGGAGAAGGTGCGGTTCGCGCGGCGGTCGGCGGACGTTATTTCACGGAACGGATGGGGACGGAGTGGAAGAAAGTTGCGGTCGAATTTGAATCTGTCAAAGACAAAAATCCGCTGACGGGCATTTCCTTTCAGACGCTCGACAGGGGGATCAGGGTTCTTGCGGTCAAAAATGTTGAACTGGAAATGGTGAAATGAGATGAAGTTTCTGTTTGCATTGGCGGCCGGAATCGCGGGAGCTCTCTGCTGCGGAGAAAATCTGCTTCCGAATTCCAGCTTTGAACTTGGAACCGCCGGGTGGGGCGTGATGAACGAAGTTCCGAAAGAGAACGGAAAGTTTCAGGCGCTGCGGGTGCGGAGCAGCAAAGACTCCGTGCACGGCGCATCGTCGCTGGAACTGCGGAACCCCGATGGCGGGCTGGTTGTTCTCTGTTCGCCCGCGGTTCCGGTTGCGCCAGGTGAAATGTACACTTTTTCAGTCTGGCTGAAGGCTTCGGTGCCGATGACGGCGGAGCTTTCCTTCTTTTCCCCGATTGACGGACGCTGGCATGTCGTCAGCCGGAAAGTTTCCGTTTCGAAAGAGTGGAAACGCTGTGAATTTGTCCGGAAGATTCCCGCCGGTCATCCGGAGGTCGTTGTGCGCGTGCAGTTCCGTTCAGAGGGAACTCTGTTCGCGGATGCGGCACAGCTGGAGCGCGGGGGTTCCGCTTCCGCATACAGTCCTTCCGCTCCGGTGGAGGCGGCTGTTGAAATGCCGAAAACCTGGTGCACTGCGGGAGAACGGAATGTGACGTTCCGCGCGGTCAATTACGGAACGTCGGCGGCTGAAATACCGTTTTCCGTCACAGCACGCAACGCTCTGACCGGCTGGAAAACGGAAAAACGGCTTGCCGTGGAGCTCGGCGGCGGAAAAACCGTTGAGGAGCAGATTCGTCTTCCTCTGCTGAATCGCGGTGCGGTGGAGCTGGGCGCAAAATGGGATTCCGGTCAGGCGATTCCGTTCCGCCTGGCCGTCCTGAACGCTCTGCCGCGGGGAAAGTCCGATCCGGAACGGGAGTTCTGTGTTGGCGTCAATGAAACGGGCGTTTTCCGGAATGCTGGAACGGCGCACAATCCGTATCAGGCGCTTGGAATTGATTTTGCCGGACATCTGGAGATGCTTCATGCAACGGGCGTTTCCGTGATCCGGCTGTTCGAATATGAACTTGGACGTTCATGGGTGATCAACCCTGAACGCGGAAAATTCGAGTTCGAACAGCTGAACCGTTTTCTTGACGCTGTGGCAAAGAGCGAAATCGTGCCGTACATCTGCATGGACACGGAGGCCTTTTCAATCAATCCGGATTCAAAGAATCCGCGTCATGTCGCCGTTCGGAACTGGTTCATGGCGCGGGACGGCAAACGGGAAAAAACGCTGAACGGCATGAAAAATGCAATCCCCGTCTCTCCGCTCATGGCGGACTGGAACGCGTACATTCGCGCATTCGTTGAAAATGCGCGCGGGCGGGTCAGGTATTACGAGATTATGAACGAGCCGAATCTGCGTATGACCGCCGCAAAGTATTCCTCCTATCTGGAGACGGCGTACCGCACGGCAAAACAGGCGGATCCGCAGTGCCGGATTGTCGGAATCTGTTCAACGGAGGACTACGGCGCGGAAGCGGACGCATTCACGGCGAATGCGGCGAAGATTGGAGCGTTTGCGTTTCTGGACGCCTTCTCGTTTCATCCGTACCAGGCCGCACTGGATTCATCGGCGGTTCCGGCAGACCGGCTGCTGGATAAATTAAACGCTTTACGCACGAAATACCGTCCGGAAGTACAACTCTGGAATTCGGAACTCTTCTACATCCATTCCGTGGAGGATGCGAAAAAACACCGGCGGACCGATCCGCAGTTTCTGCGTCCGGAAAATCTGACGCGCCGTTATGTGATCGACTTCGGGGAAGGGGTGCGGGTTTCAACGCCTCTGCATGTCTGGCAGCTGTTTGAAAAACATTCGGCGCGGATGTTCGCGGATCCGACCCGTTTCGGTCAGAAGGCGGTTCCAAACGCATCGGCGGCTGCACAGAATGCGTTCGTGTATTTCCTGCACGGTGCAAAACCGCTTGGCCGGCTTGAACTTCCCGCCGGAGTGAACGGTTACCTGTTTCGCACGGCTGACGGACGCGAGACCGCCGTTGTGTGGGCGGTGGAGAACAGCCGCGGATTTTTCCTTTCCCTTCCGGTGGAGCTCAAAGTGTTTGACCTGTTCGGAAATCCCCTGGAAAACGTTTCGAAACTCCTGCTGGATGAACGGCCGGTTTATCTGACCGGAAAGAATCTGAAAGGTTTTTTGACCGCCTCCGCATTTCAGCCTCAGGAGGTGATTGCGGTTACGGGGGCGCGCTTCCGTCAGACAGGTGAACTGGCTGTTGAGTTTCAGAACCGGACCGCGAATGCGGTTCCGCTGGTCGCGCGCCTGAAGGACGGCGGGGAAATCCGGAAGTGCACGGTTCCTGCGGACGGCCGGGCGTCGGTTCGTTTTCATACGGAAAATCCGGCTCCGGAACTTCTCTGGTTTGACGGGAGCCGTCAGAAAAAACGGAGACTGAATCCGGTTTCCGTCCGGAAAACAATGTTCAGCGGAGAAAAAGTGCGTGTCGGCGAGGCGCTTGAGTTTAGCGCGGAGATGACGCCGGAGTTCCTTTCCGTCACGTTTTCCGTAAAGGATCGCAGGCGCGGGGAGCGGATTCCCGGGCAGCCGTGGACGGGCGACTGTCTGGAGCTGTTTCTGGATACCGCGCCGGAGTCCGGCTTGGATCGGCATCTGCCCGGCGCGTCCGTGTACCGTCTTTTCGTCGTTCCGGTTTCGGCGAACGGTCTTCCGGCGGAACTCAGCGGAAGCCCGAATCTGGATTGCGGGAAAATCCGCTGGTCTTTGAAAGAAAACGGCGCGGATTACAGCGGAAAAATCGAAATTCCGTGGGAGGCGATCGGCTGTTCCGGTCCGCGCGAACTCGGGTTTGATATTATTGCGGACGACGCGGAGGGAACAAAGCGTCTTGCATATCATGCCTGGGCGGGCGATGACCGCAACCACGCTTCTCGCTTCCAGTTCGGACGGATTTTCATGGAAAGCCGGCAGAAATGAATATGCATGTTCTTTTTGACATTGACGACACGCTGACCAAGTACGGTTCTCATGCGATGGACCGTCTGTTTGCCGGAAATTTTCTGTTCCCGGTGATGGCGGATCTCGCGGAGGCGCATGGCATGGAACGCGCGGAGGCGGAACGGCGGATTCATGCGGAACTTGACGTCAACCGTTTCTGGGATTATCCGGATTTCTCGCGTGCTCTCGGACTTTCCTGGGAGGAGACTCTTCCGTCACTTCGCCGCTGGCATTGCGAAAACATCCATGCTCTTCCGGATTCGGTCCGTCTGGTGCGCCGCCTGCGGAAACTCGGGATTCCTGTTTCGGTCATCAGCAACAATCCGCGTCAGGGCTGTCTGCTGAAGCTGGAAATCTGCGGTCTTGCCGATCCGGGAAAGAACAGCTCGGTGTTCCGCAACATCTTTTCGACGGACCTTATGAAGGGATGCAAGGGGGATGAAGGAAGCTGGAACCGCACGGTTTCCGTTTTGCGTTCACAGGGAGATGAAACGCCGGTTATGGTTGGAGACAATTTTCTTGAGGACGGTGTTCTTGCTCTTCGAGCCGGTGTTGCACATTCGTTCATTCAGAACCGGCGGAACCGGACGGATTTTGAGTCGATTCCGGGCATCCGCATTGTGCCTGATGCGGATGCCGTCAACTTGAATGAACTGCCGGATTCTGTTATAATGCCCCCTTAGAACCGGAGGAATTCCGCAGGGGGGATCGTGATGATCCTGGCTGGCTCGTCCGTGCCGGAAAGTTGACGAATCACAAGTTCCGCCGCCGTCTCCGCAATCTTCCGGAAGTCCTGAATGCAGAGAAAAACAGGTCCGAGCTTTTCACGGTTCTCCGGAAGCAGACGGTCGAACGCCGCGGTGATGAAGCCTTCCGGAAGGTCGGGAAGAATTTGCGATACAACAGTCGCATTGTTGGAAAAGACCGCCGGTTTGCGTATTCCCCGTTTGAGAAAGCGCGGAATATCCTCTTCTGTAAACGGAATTCCGCGCCGCGTCAGCTCATTGATGAGGTGTTCGCGGCGGCTGCGGGAAACCGTGTTGAAATCCGGGAACAGGAGAATCGCGCCGTCCGCTCCCGCCTCAAGCGCACGGTCGCAAAGTCCGCGCATGGCGATTGTGTTGTCCGTGGTGACGGTCGGGTACGGGAATTCCGGGAACCAGCGGTCGAGGAAGACAAGCGGACACGGAATATGTTCAAACAGCTGGCGGATCTGCGGAGTGAGGCAGTTGTCGCTCGTTGCGAATATGATTGCCGCATCGCAGATTTTCTGGGTGAGTTTTTCCAGTCTGTCGGCAAAAAGACGGCTCTGGTCGGGCGCGTATGACAGAATGAGGAGCGTGTAGCCGGCGCGGGAAAAAAGCTCGTTGAGCCTTACCGCCGCTTCGCGCTCCATGTTGTATTCGAGAGAACCCATGAGCAGGGCGATCATCCGGGTCCTGCCGTCCGCAAGATTGCGGGCGTTGAGATTCGGGATGTAGCCGTACTGCGCCGCAAGCTCCGTCATCCGGTCGCGCGTGCTCTGCCGGACCCGCGGGTCGCCGCGCAATGCACGCGAAACGGTGGACGGGTTCACGCCCGCAATTTTCGCAAGATCATGGATCGTGATATTGTTCATTTGAGCTTCAGGGTCCGGATTTCAAACGGTTTCAGCGTCAGTTCGATTTTCCCGTTCGTTGCGAGATGCGCGGCGCCGTCGGTCCATTCGAGCAGATCGGTTTCCACCGCCCGTTCGGCGTTGCGCAGAGAGAGGATCGCTTTTGATTCCGTCCCCTTCGTTTCAACCAGGCGGATGACAAGGCAATCCTCTTTTTCCGCTTTTTTGAGAACTTCGAGCGAGACGGCGTCCGATTCGATTGCGACCGGAGGCTGAATATCCGCCGCTGCTCCGTCGAATACGCGCGGCGGACGGTTCAGGAGCGCGGCTTCGCGCATGACATTGGAATGAATGAGCGAACCTTCGTGCGGAAGGAGCGAGTAGGTGAACTCGTGGTGTCCGATATCCGCGGTCGGGTCGGGCTCTTTCGGCGAACGCAGCAGGGCGAGATCGAGCACGCTCTCTTTGACCTTGCAGCCGTACTTGCAGTCGTTGAGAAGCGCGACGCCGTGTGAGTCGTCGGAAATGTCTGCATAGCGCTGGCAGACGGTTTCGAACTGCGCCATGTCGCGGCTGGTGTTTTCGTGCATTGTCCGGCGGATGTAGCCGTACTGGATATCGAACGCGGCTTCGTCTGCAAAAATGTTGACCGGGAATGCGGTGCGGAGCATCTTGTGCGATTCGTTCCAGTCAACCTGCGTTCTGAAGTCCAGACGTGTTCCCTCCGATTCCAGAACAACGGTCTGCCGGATGACGGAATTTGAAATCTTGAGTTCAAATTCAAGCGCGGAGCGGAGCCCTCCCGCGAGGATTTTATGTGCGCGGATCGGAACCGGATGCTGCGCCTTCTGGCGCGGATAGTAGACGTCGATGTCCCATGCATCGTAATCCAGCGGATTGTCAACATAGAACGAGAAGACGTTTCCGCTTTCACCGGGTTTGAGGATGGAGCTTCCCGTGAGCTTGTCGGTCGCTTCGATCAGCCGGGCATCCGGCGAGAAGACGTAGCGGACATTTTGATTTTCGAGCACAAGATCGTTGGATTCGGTCTCCGCCGGAAGTTCCGATTTCACGCCTCTGCGGAGCGTGGTGAACGAGAGCGCAGGCAGATGGGCGCGGACGATCGAGCGTCCGTTTTCATGCTGAACGGGAAGTTCGTTTCCGGCGGCGTCGAGCACGCGGAAACCGTTCCAGGTTTCGGGAAGCTCAACAAGAGCCGTGACGCCGCAGGAGAGCGAGTTGAGAATGGTCGCGGAGCCGTCGACTTTCGGGAAGAGTTCATCTGTGGCGCGCTTCATCAGCGATTCGCAGAGAACGAGAATTTCCGCATGCTGCTTCTGCGTTGTCTCGTAAACCATTCCGATGGAGGAGCCGGGAATGATGTCATGGAACTGATTGAGCAGCAGAAGTTTCCATGCACGGTCGAGCTCCTTTGTCGGGTAATGCGCGGCGGGGAGCATGGAGCAGAGAAATTCGGTCTGCGCGAGCATCTGTTCGCATTTCCGGTTTCCGCGTTTGGTTCGCGCCTGCGTGGTGAGCGTGCCGCGGTGAAGCTCCAGATAGAGCTCGCCTTTCCAGACGGGCAGTTCGGCGCGTTTTTCATTGATGATTTCAAAGAAACGATCCGCCCGGCCGAACTTGTAATGCGGACAGCCGTCGAGAGCGGCGAGACGTTTTCCGCGTTCGATGTATTCAGGGGCGGGACCGCCTCCGCCGTCGCCGATGCCGTAAAGACTCATGAAGTCGGAGAGCGTGTCGCCCTCGGTGTAGCGCGTCTGCGCCTCCATCAGCTGCTGCGGGCGGACTGCGGAATTGTAGGTGTCTTCGGGCGGGAAGTGGGTCAGAACTTCACTGTTGTCGATGCCCTTCCAGAGGAACGAGTGATACGGGAAGCGGTTGAACTGGCACCAGGAGAGTTTCTGGGTGAGAAAGTATTCGCATCCGGCTTTCCGGATGATCTGGGGGAGGGCGGCGGAGTAGCCGAAAACATCGGGAATCCAGAGATTTCTGACGTCAATGCCGAATTCATCTTTAAAGAAGTTCTTGCCGTGGAGGAACTGGCGGATCATGGATTCTCCGCTGATGAGGTTGCAGTCCGCTTCAACCCACATTCCGCCCTGAATTTCCCAGCGTCCGGCGGCGACGGCCTGTTTGATTTTTTCGTAAAGAGCCGGATAGTGCTCTTTGACGAATGCGTAATGCTGAGCCGAGGATGCCCCGAAGATATACTCCGGATATTCTTCGATGAGTGCGATCTGGGAGCTGAAAGTGCGTGCGCACTTGCGGATGCTTTCGCGGACGGGCCAGAGCCAGCCGGTGTCGATATGAGCGTGTCCGACTCCGTGCGCCGTCATCATGGAGCCGGACGGAGCAACCCGGAAAATCTTCTGCAGGACTTCACGCGCCGCGGCGGCGTTTGCGGGAGTTTCGTTGCAGACGTCCGCCGCCTTGCTGATGACGGAGAGGAAGCGGCTGATGCGGAAATCCCCCTGCGGAAGCCCTTCCACGAGCGAGATCAGCACTTCCAGATCGAGATAGAGATTCCAGACTTCGCGGTCGAATACGGCGAGGTCGCAGTTGATGAGCGTTCCGGTGAAACTTTTGCGCGGGTGATCGAAACTGATTTCGCGTGTCTCTTCATGAAGGAGCCCGAAGAGCGAATTGGCGGCTCCTTCAATCCAGAAATCCAGTTTGGTTCCCGGTTTGATTTTTTTGAGCGGATAATTGTTTTTGTAGTAATCGCTGGAGTAGACGGTTCCTCCGGTGAGCCCGTAAACAGGTGTGCCATCCGCATCGAAGATGAGCGCTTCGCCGCCGATGTTCATGAGCAGAGAGAGTTCGGCTCCCTGAAATTCTTCCGGAACGGTTCCTGTGACATGGAACCATGCGCTTGACCAGTCGCGTCCCCAGATTTCCCCTTTCCGGATGGGCGCGTATGCAAGGGCGAGGCGATCCTTGAACTCCACCGGCTCCGCGGAAGACGCGTATTCGCAGTTGAGTTCGATTGTGCGCGGATAGATTGCGCCTTTCACACGGGCGGCAAATGTTTTTGCCCGTTTCAGATAGAATTCAATTTCCCGGGGGAACATCTCAATCTCCTTTTTATTGTTTTTTATAAAATACAACCGGTTGCAAAAAAATCAAGAGGCAATAAAGAAAAAATGAATTGCAGATTTTCAGGCGAACAGCGCATCGCGGTTTCTGTTTTCGCCGTTTTTGCGGTAGGAGTCCGGAGTCGTCCCGTAGGTTTTCCGGAAGACGCGGCAGAAATGGCTTGCGTCGGTGAATCCGGCGAGCTCTGCAATGCCGTCGAGCTTCATATTGGTGCATTCGAGCAGATGTTTTGCATAAAGAATGCGCTGTTCCATGAGGAACTTTCCCGGAGTCTGGCCGCATTGTTTCCGGAAATAATCCTGGAAATATTTTTCCGACAGATTGAAATGCGCCGCCAGAGTCCGGACGTCTGCAGTCTGAATGTGATTCCGAACCCAGCGTGCGGCTTCGCGCGTGAGTTCTGCATTGCGGTCGTTGTTTTCCGCGGATTCCAGTTCATTCTGCAGTTCCAGAAGAATTGCGCAGGCGGTTTTCTTGATGTCGCAGGCAGTCAGATTGTGATGCAGAGCCAAACGGAACAGATGCTGGAATTCCGCGACGCATGCGGAGTTTCTGCGGAGCAGACGGACCGGCTCTCCCTGCGCGATTTTTTCAAAGATCCGCTTCGCGAGTTCGCCGCGGAAACTGATGTAGATGTAGCTCCAGTAATGGTTGTCCGGAGTGTAGAATTCAAATTCGTCTTTGTGGGTGATGAAGAAGCAGCGTTCCGGCGGGAGCGCATACTCGGCGCAGCTTCCGTCGGGACGTCTGTAGCGGATTTTCGCCGTTCCCTCCTGTGAATACTGGAGGATGTAGAATTCGCTGGAAAAATTGCGCATGTCCCAGTGGGAAAAATGATAGCGTTCCCCCTCCATGATCCGGCGGTCTCCGGCGGTGGTGATGATCGCCGGAAAATCGTCGTGTCCGGATGTTTCCCGGAAGTCGATCCAGATGTTGGAACCGTCAAATCCGTCTTCATAAATGCTCTGCATGCAGCCTTCTCCAGTTGTATGACAGGTACAATATCGCCGGAACGGGAAAAGTCAACCCTTGAAATCATACTTTCATGCTATACGCAGTACTTTTTTACGATTGTGTTTTGCCGGCTGAAACCTATATTATCTTCCAGAACAGAAAGGTTTTTTGCTATGAATGAATTTCTGAAAAATGCTCCGCCCTCCGCCGGCAGCAGCGTTGTCTGCGGAGAGGCCAGATTTTCCGTAATCACTCCGCAGCTTATCCGTATGGAGTGGAGTCCGGACGGAAAGTTTGACGACCGCCCGACCCAGAACATCCGCTGCCGCGACCTGGGGGCGCAGTCATTCCGGAGCTCTGAGGAAAACGGCGTTGTGCATATTGATACGGATGCCCTTCAGCTCGAATACCGTCCCGACGGCAAACCGTTTTCCAGCGGAAATCTGAAGATTTCTTTCCGGTTCGGCAGCCGGACGGTCTCATGGACTCCCGGCATGGAGGACGGCGGAAATCTGAAAGGCGCCTGCACCGAACTCGACATGCTCGACGGCGACGTCCTGCTTGATCTCATGAAGTGGATCAACGGAACGGATGAAGTCCGCGCAAAGTTCAAGCTTGACGACGGTTTTCTCTCCCGTTCCGGCTGGTCAGTTTTTGATGACAGCAAAACGCCTGCGGTCGTGGAGTATCCCGTTTTCGGCGAATGGTTTGAACAGCGTCCTGTTTCGGAACGGCTCGACCTCTATTTCTTCGCCTTCGGAACCGAATATAAAAAGTGTCTGCTTGCCGCCTCCCGCATGTTCGGACGCCCGCCGCTTCCGCCGCACTACGCGTTCGGGTACTGGTATTCGCGCTACTGGGCGTTTTCCGATACGGAACTCGAAGACCTTGCGGAACATTTTGACCGCGCGGGCGCTCCGCTGGATGTCCTCGTGCTCGACGTCGACTGGCATCTTCCGGGCTGGACCGGCTTCACCTGGGATCCCGATTTCTTCCCCGATCCCGACGGTTTTCTCCGGAAAATCAAAGCGCGGAACATTCACACTGCGCTCAACTTGCATCCCGACCGTGGTGTTGCCCCGCATGAAAAATGCTTTGCGGAATTTGCCGCCGCCATGAACCGTTCCGATCTCTCCGCTCCGGTTCCGTTCGATATTGCCGATCCGCACTTTATGGATTTCTATTTCAAAAAACTGCTGAATCCGGAAGAACAGCGCGGCGTGGACTGCTGGTGGATGGACTGGCGGCAGGATTCCTCCGCGGTTGAACGAACCGGCTTCCGCCCGCTCGCGTGGATCAACCGTCTGCACTGGCTGGATCAGGAGCGCCGGAATCCGGAAAAACGTCCGCTCATTTTCAGCTGCCGCGGCGGAATGGACGGCGTCCGCTATCCGATTGGATTTTCCGCCGACGCCTGTTCGACATGGGCGACTCTCGCAAAGGAGATAGAAGTCACCTCCGTTGCATCGAATGTCCTGTTCGGGTACTGGAGCCATGACATCGGCGGCCATATGGAGCACAGCGCCATTTCTCCGGAGCTCTATCTGCGCTGGATGCAGTTCGGAGTCTGTTCTCCTGTTTTCCGCACCCACTCGGCAAAGTTCGCCTACGCGGAACGCCGTTTCTGGAATTTCCCCGCGCCGTGGAATGAACTGCTGCGCAACGAGATCCGCCGCCGTCTCCGTCTGGTTCCCTATATTTACGGGGAGTGCCGGAAAGCCTGCGATACTGCCGTATCACTCTGCCGCCCACTCTATTATGAATATCCGGAACTCGACGAGGCGTATCAGCATCCGGGCGAATATTTCTTCGGCGACAGTTTTCTCGCCGCCCCCGTTTCGATTCCCGCCGATCCGGAAACCGGACTTGCGGAACAGAATCTCTGGCTTCCGCCGGGCGAATGGTACGATGTGGAAACCGGGATCTTCCTCACCGGCGGGCAGAAGGTTGCGTTCCGCCGTCTCTATTCGGATCTGCCCTGTCTTGTCCGTCCCGGAACCGTTCTCGCGGAGGCTCCGGAGGGGGAGCGCGCCGGAACTTCCGCCGTTTTGCCGCATCCGGTCTTTGTGATTTATCCCGGACCGAAAGGCGAATACGAGCTTTACGAAGACGACGGTTCCTCCGTCGCTTACGAACGCGGCGAATGCGTCCGCACGCGAATCCGTCACTGGAGCGAGGGACATCTCCGCATTGTAGAAATCGCTCCGGCAGAAGGTTCCTGTGAGGGCTGGCAGGAAGAGCGCCCTGTCACACTGAAACTCTGCGGATACGTTCCGCCGGTTTCTGTAAAGGCGGACGGGAAGGAAATTCCGTGGTCGTACGACGGCGGCGAGCTGACTTGCTCCATTTCGCTTCCGCTGATGAAGACCCGAGAGGGCGTCCGTCTTGAAATTGAATTCGCGGAAGAAGATGAATATGCTTCTCTTGCCGGATGGCGCGGCGCGGTCCGCCGCCTGCGTCTGCTTGCGGATATCCAGAACCGCACAGCCGGCTGCACGATGCCTGTGAAAGACGACCGTCTGGCGCAGAAACTCGCGCATATGACCCGCCGTCTCACTCTGCATCCGGAAACGTTTCCGCAGGAACTGGTTATGACGAAAGAGCTGTTCCCGCGCCTTGCCCCTTCGTTCGAGGAGCTTCAGCGTGTGCGCGGAAAGCTTTTCCCGTTCTCTTTGAAACAGGTTGATATTCTGCTGAAAGATACGGAACGGCTGATGAAAAATTACGGCAATCATACTTTTGTACTATAAACAGTACACCAGTACCATTGCTTTTTGCAAACACGTCTCTTATATTAGAGACGGAAAACAAAAAACAGACCCGTTTCAGATACATAAAAGGAGCCTGAAACGGGAAACAAAAAAAGGAAACAAAAATGAACAGAACAGCAAGAAAGGCAGGCAGTACCATGAACCCCAAATCAACGGCACGCTTCATCTCACATATCAAGGGGCGCTATTGCAGATTTACCCTTATAGAGCTTCTTGTAGTAATTGCCATCATCGCTATCCTGGCGGGCATGCTTCTGCCTGCGCTGAATTCCGCACGGGAGAAAGCGCGTGCAATTTCCTGCACCAGCAATCTGAAGCAGACTCTGCTCGACTTCGGAATGTACGCAAACGACAACCAGGATTTCTGGCCGGTGTACATCGTTTATGGTGGCGGCCGTGTTTCCTGGTCGGTTGCTTTGTATCAGGATAAAATAACAAACAACGACTGGAAAGCTCTGAAGTATAACTACTGTCCCTCCAATCCCCGTCCGGCGACCGCAAATCATTACAATATCTATGGAGCGAAGATGGCATGGTACGATTATGGATATGAAGAACCCTATGCCGGAGTAAAAAATCCATATGTCGCAGCAGGAAGCGATTATTTCCTGAATGCGAAAAAGGTCAAAACCCCGAGCAACTACTTCCAGATCAGCGACTCCATGCGCGGGGATGCGGCAAACAAGGGACAGAATTTCTATTACATTGACAAAAACGATGCTGCAGCGACGAAAGGCATTCCGCTGATTCATCAGCAGGGCGCAAACCTCGGATTCGTGGATGGACACGCAGGACAGGAAAGTGCGGCAAAGCTGAAAAAGCGCGCGTCCGATGGCGGCTGTGTCGCAGGATTCATCATGGACGTCGCCGGAAATCCGGTGTTCTGATTTTCCGCATTTCTGAACAGAAAAACTTTCCTGCGCCAAACCGCCTGGAAAGTTTTTTTTTTGCATAAATGTGGTGGAAAAATTAAAATAAATAGTCTTGTCTAATTTTAAACTTGAAAAATAAAAAATCTAAAGTATATTACGTATCATGCTGAAATACAGCATATTGCGCTTTCTCTTGATATGTGCAGTTTTTGCGTTTATAGCAAAACTGCTTTTTTAGGAAAGAGTAATTAGATTTGTCTAACTTTTAAGTTTGCAGGAGTTTGAAATTGGAGATTTTCATTGTGGCGGTGCTTGCGGCCGCATGGATGCAGAGTGTCATGAAGCTGACATTGCTGCCGCGGGCTGTCCGCTGGGGCATTCTTGCAATGGCCGCCGTTCCGGCGTTTTTGTGCAAGACGACGCTGATGCGGTTCAATCTGCATTCCATTGACCGTTTTCTTTCCAGTGCGGGGAATCTGAAAGATTTCTGCGCGCTGGTTGTGGTGCAGGAGCTTCTTGCTCTGCTCGCCGGTCTGTCTTTGTTGAAGGAGAGGGAACTGGGGGAAAAGGTTCACCGCTGGAAATATCTGGCTCTGCTGCCGTCGCTGCTTCTTCCGTTCGTCGTCATGTATCTGACGGTTGTCGGATTCAACCGGCTGGTGCGCTATGAATTCGATACGCTTCTTTGGTGGTCGGCGGGCGGTTTCGTGCTTGTTTCCGCACTTTCCTGCGAAGTCTGGGGGTTGGTTCACCCCACGGAGCGCAGACGTGTTTCCGCCGCGCTTGCGGGAAGCTGGATGCTTGTTCTGCTCGCGGTTTTTCTTCCAGCCGCGGCCGGGGGAGAGCTTTCTCAGGGAGGCGGAGCGGCTGGCTCCGAACCTGTACGCGATTTCGCGATTCTCGGCATTCTGACTCTGGTTGTTGCGCTTTCCGCGCTCGCATTTCAAATTTGCAGAAAAAGAAAGGAACAAATCAAAAAATGCGTTACATCACAGAAATCCTGAACTGGGTATCCGCCAGCTTTATGCTGCCGGACATCGTCCTCCTGCTTGCCGCGATGATTTTCGCGCTTGTTGAGCTTGGGGGATTCTGCTCCATGTATTTGCGTCTGCTTCAGCAGAGACGGAAGCGGGAGGAGATCATGAAAGAGCTCCGCGGCGATCAGGAAATTCTCCCGGAATCTCTCGGATATGGTGTTTTTGCGCGGCATTTGAGCGAACTTGTTCAGCTCAACTGGGACCCTGTGCACTGCGAGAAACGGATTTTCGATTTTTCGCAGACGTATGAGCATGAACTCGAACGCGCCCGCTTCATGACGAAAATCGGACCGATGCTCGGTCTCATGGGAACGCTGATTCCGATGGGACCTGCGCTTGCGGGGCTGGCGTCGGGCGACATTGCATCCATGGCTTACAATATGCAGATTGCATTCGGCACAACGGTCGTCGGCATCTTCGTTGCCGGAGTCGGACTGCTGCTTTACTCGGTCAAGCGGCACTGGTTCGCGGATGAAATCGCCGCGCTCCGCTATGCCCTGGATCTCAAGCTCAGAAGGGAGGCCGGCCATGCGCAGAACGGGACGGTATGATGTGTTCGCGGCGGAGGATGACTGCGATCCTCTTTCCGGTTTGGTGAACCTTTTCGACGCCGCGATGGTGTTTGCTGTCGCCCTCATGGTGGCGTTTGTCATTCAGAGCCGCATGACGGAATTCCTGACTGCGCAGGATGTGACGTATGTCAAAAACGCGGGAAAGCCGGATATGGAAATCATTGTAAAGAAAGACAACAGAATCTCCCGTTTCAAATCGGAAAAGACAACCGGTTCGGGGAAGGGCGAGCGCGTCGGGATCGCGTACCGTCTTGAAAACGGGGAAATCATTTACGTCCCGGAAGGAAAAACAAAATGAAACACAAAAAACTTGTCGCCGGAGCTCTGGTTCTCATTGCCGCCGCTGCCGGGTGGTTCTGCTGGAAGGGCATGTCGCCGACCCGCGTCGGCATGGTCAATTACCCGGATTACATGCTGGCGGCGCAGCTGGATCAGGAGATCGGCAGATTCATTGATGTCGAGCCGGTCAAATGGAACGATAAAACCGATCCGGCCGTGCTTAAACGTTACGACGTCCTTTACTTTTTCGGAATGGGGCTCCAGTTCAACGAGCGCCAGCAGGCGGCGATTGACGAGCTTGTCCGCCGTAAAAAGCCGCTCTATATCACTGCCTCCACCCGCGCGGAAACGAAACTCGACACGCTTCCGCCGGAACAGTCCAAACAGGTTCAGGCATACATGGGCGGCGGAGGAAAAACCAATTTCAAGCGTCTGATGGACTACACGCGCCGTGTGATCGACGGCAAGTTCCTTTTCGCGGAAAAGGTTCTTCCTCCAAAAAGACTTCCGCGTTCTGCGTTCTTTCATCCGAAAAAGGATGAGGAGACCGAGCTGGCAACCTATGCGCAGTATCTTGCGTTCTATAAAAAACTGGGAAAATACAATCCGGAGAACCCGACGGTCTGCATCTTTTCCGGCAATGGCGGCGGAGATCTTGAAACGCTTGTCGATGCGCTTGAACGCAAGGGACTTAACGTCGTCGGAATCTCCGGCATGATGGAACGCATCAAACTGCTGGAGGCGGTCAAGCCTTCGCTGATTATCTATCAGCCGCATGGACGTCTTTCGATGAACGATCCCGATGCGATGCTTGCGGCGCTGAAGCGTCTGAACATTCCGGTATACTGTCCGATCAAAGTCAGTCAGCCGTATGAGGAGTATCTGCGCGACCAGCGCGGCATGACGGGCGGGATGCTCAGCCAGAGCGTCATCATGCCCGAACTCGACGGCGGTGCGGTTCCGTTCGTGCTTTCCGCTCTTTTTCCGAACCGGCGCGGGCTGATGGAGTTCCGCATAATTCCGGACCGGCTCGAACGTTTTGCTTCGATGGTGCGCAAGACAGTTGATCTGAAGCGCAAGCCGAACGCGGAAAAGAAGATCGCAATCATCTACTACAAGGGGCCCGGGCAGAACGCGCTGAATGCCGCCGGTCTGGAAGTCGGCGACTCGCTTCTGAACACGCTGAAATATTTGAAGAGTCAGGGATTCACAACCGGTGACTTGCCGGAGACTCCGCAGGAGCTGAACAGGAAAATCCAGGAAAACGCCGCCGTTTTCGGAACCTATGCGAAAGGGGCGGTTGAAAGATTCATTCAGACTGCGCGGGTTGAACTCATTCCGCCGGAAGAGTATCTTTCCTGGATCCGCAAGAGCATGCCGGAGGAACTCTATGCGGAAGTGGAAAAACAGAACGGTCCTGTTCCCGGCAATTATTTCACCGTGGAAAAAGACGGCAAAAAGTGCATGGCGCTCGGGATGCTGCGGTTCGGCAATATCGTGATTCTGCCGCAGGGGCTTCCCGCCGTCGGCGACGATACGAACAAGATTATCCACGGCGTCAAGCAGGCGCCCGCGCACACCTACATCGCCACGTATCTCTGGATCCGTCATAAATTCGGCGCGGATGCGCTGATGCATTTCGGCACGCATGGAAGTCTGGAGTTCACTCCGTGGAAACAGATCGCTCTCTCCAGCTTCGACTGGCCGGATGTGCTGATCGGCGATCTGCCGCATTACTATCTTTACGTCATCAACAACATCGGCGAAGCGCTGATTGCGAAACGCCGCTCCTACGCCACGATGGTCAGTCACCTGACTGCACCGTTCATGAATGCGGGGAGCTACGGGAAACTGCATGAGATCGAAGAGAAAATCGAAGCGTATGAAAGCGCGGAATCCGCAATGCTCAAGGATGAATACCGCAAATCGATCGTTGCAATGTCCGTGAAGGAGAATCTGCATATCGACCTCAAGCTTTCCACGGATTTCGCAAAGGGCGTCCTGAACCGCGAAGATCTGGAACGTCTGCACGGATATCTGCATGAAATCGAGGACAGCAAAGTCAATCGCGGTGTTTATGTTATCGGGCGTTCCTACTCCAAAGAGGAGGCGGACGAGACGGCGCGGCTGATGATGGTCGACGTCATTGCGGATCAGCTTTTCAAAGCCGATCTGGCAAAGAAAAAAGTTCAGGAAAAAGACCGCGACGACATAGTCTTTTTCAAGAAAAACTATCTTGATCCTGCCGGCGCGATGATTGCGGAGGAGTTCCGGAACCCGAAATCCGTCGGAGCAACCGTTCCGGAGAAAATGGTGTCAGCTGAACGGCGCAGAATGATGCCCTCTGCGGGCGGACGCATGAACCGTGCTCCGCGCACCGCAAAGCCGAAACTTACCGCGATGGCGGAGGCGCACCGGATGCGTCAGGCTCTGATTGATTCGACGCAGGCGGAGCTGAAATCCATTGTGAACGCGTTCTCCGGCGGATACCTGTTCCCGTCTCCCGGCGGCGATCCCGTCGGCAACCCCGACACGATTCCGACTGGACGCAATCTTTACGGCATTGATCCGGAGCGCACACCGACGCGGGAGAGCTATGCGGTCGGCCGCAAACTCGGGCAGGCGCTGATCGAAGCCAAACTCAGGAAAACCGGAAAGTATCCGAAGAAGGCGGCGTTCACACTCTGGGGCGGCGAATTCATCCGCGGACAGGGAACGAATATCGGGGAAATCTTCTTTCTGCTCGGCGTGGAACCTGTCTGGGATTCGCGCGGACGCGTCCAGGATGTCCGCCTCATTCCGGATTCTGAACTGAAACGTCCGCGCATTGATGTGCTTGTTCAGACCTCCGGGCAGTTCCGCGGGGCGGCAACCAGCCGGATGCGCCTTATCGACAAGGCGGTCAAGCTTGCGGCGGAAGCTCCCGCCGGAGAATTCGGAAATTATGTCCGCGAGGGCTCTGATACTGCAGTGCGCACGATGATTGAAGGCGGAATGTCGCCTGAACAGGCTCGTTCTCTGCGCAACGCCCGTATCTTCGGCGGCGTCAACGGCAATTTCGGAACCGGCGTCACCGGGCTTGTGCAGGCGGGCGACCGCTGGGAGGACAGCAAAGTCATTGCCGATCTTTACCTCAACAACATGGGCGCGCTCTACACCGATGAGCACTGGGGCGAATCCATTCCGGGCGTTTTCCGCGCCGCCATGCAGAACACCGACACGGTCATTCAGCCGCGTTCCTCGAACTCCTGGGGACCGCTCTCGCTTGACCATGTCTACGAGTTCATGGGCGGAATCAATCTGACAATCCGGAATGTGACGGGCAAAGAGCCGGATGCGTATTTCAATGATCTCCGCACGCCCGGCCGCGCAAAAATCCAGGATGCGGAGGAGGCCGCCATGGTCGAAGCCCGCAGTACCGTCCTGAATCCGAAATACATTCGCGAAATGATGAAGGAGGGACCCGGCGCCGCCGGAACATTCGCAGAAGTCTTCCGCAACAGCTACGGCTGGAAAGTCATGAAGCCGGAGATGCTCAAAGATCATCTGTTCGACGAGTATAAAGCGGTCTACATCGATGACAAGCTGAAGCTGAACATGCGCGAGTATTTTGAAAAGAAAAATCCCGCCGCTCTTCAGGAGATGACAGCCGTTCTCATGGAGACCGCCAGAAAAGGGCTCTGGAAGACGGACGCCGCAACCCTGAAACAGATTGCTCAACTTCATGCCGAGCTCGTCAGAAAATTCGGTCCGGGATGCAGCGGCTTTGTCTGCAACAACGCAAAACTTCGCGAATTCATCGCACAGAATCTCGCCGATCAGCCGCTGAAACAGGAGTACTCCAGGCAGATCGACCGTGTGCGCACGCCCTCCAGTTCTTCCGCGCAGGCAAAGGACAAAAAGGAGAATGTCGAAGGAATGACTCTGAAAGAGCAGGAGATCATCCGCCCGGAAGAGGAAAAAACGCCCGTCGCCAGACGCACAATGCTTATTCTGGTTCTCGCTCTTGTGGCAATCGCTCTGGCGGCCTTCCGATTCGGACGCAAGCGGGACGAAGGGGAGAAGTGACGGATCACACGAAAGCGGCGGCGTAAATCCAAGAAAAATTAGACGAATCTAATTTTTAAACTTGCAAATGCCGCCGCATGGTGTATATTACACAGGAAATCAACTAAGAGCACATCTGAAGTTCTTGACTCCGAGACGCTTAAAAGGAAAAGCGGGACTTAAGAAAAAATAATTAGATTGCTCTAATTTAAACAGAAACATCAACCATTGAAAGGTGGACGGCACAATGAACATGCATCCGGACAGAAGAAACATTTCCCATCTCAAGCGCAGATTCAACAGATTCACGCTTATAGAGCTCCTTGTAGTAATTGCGATTATCGCAATCCTTGCAGGAATGCTCCTGCCGGCTCTCGGGGCGGCTCGAAACAAAGGGGTGGCGGTCAGCTGCATGGCGCGGTTGAAACAGATCGGAACAGCTCTGCAGCTTTATTCCGCGGATTTTGAGTATATCTGTCCCGCACGCGAATTTCTGATGGGCGGAGCTGGAAAATACTGGTGCGGAATGGGGTTGCCGAAGGAAGGCGGAAAAGATGTGATTGACTTCACTGCGGACGGTTATCTTTCTTCCTACCTCAAAAAAGCGGGAATCGGCGCATCGGTCATGCAGGAACGCTCCACCAATGTCTTCATCTGTCCGGACGCCTCCGTGGAAAACATGCTGAACGGACAGAGCGTCGCCAAAGCGAACGGCGGCGGCTATGCAATCAATTCGATCGTTCACCGCACGCCGATGATGTACGGAACGATGCTTTCCTCCGGAAAGTATGCGCCGGTCCGTCCGGGAAAAATCAAACGCCCCTCCGCTGTGGCAAGCATCGGAGATTCGGCGACGGTGTCTTCCGCGGGAGAGCTTGCGGTCAACAACCTTCTGAGCTGCAACAAAACGCATTTCCGCCATGCGAAGAAGGCGAATGTGGTCTGGGTGGACGGCCACGCATCGGCAAATTCCGGATTCTATCATGCAAGTTCGAGCACAATGGGCAATGCGAATGCGTCAGTCGAGCATGGAATCGGCTGCCTGAATGCAAGCTCGGATGACGACGGCGACGCCTCCCGTGACCTTTACGGCGTGCGGGAATAAGGAGAGGTCAACAATGAAGAAGAAACTGTTGATTTTTGTTGTAATCGTTCTTGGCGTCTGCGGTGTTGTCTGGGCGAACAGCGGAACACGCGTAAACGCCGCAAACATTCAGAGCGAGCTTCCCGCGTCCGCAAACGAACAGCAGGAACTTGCCGCACTGATTTCAACGATGCTGCGGGTCTATCAGAACGAGGGACCTGCGGCTCTGGAACGGTTTTTCCCGCTCTCTCCGGAAGAACGGGAAATCATGAAAGCCGAGAGCGGCACCGACCCGGTGGAAAATTCTCTGGCGGTTCTGCGGAAACAGGGACGGCGGATATCGATGGAGGATATCCGCTGTTATGAAGCCAGCGATTCGAAAAGAACGTTTTTTGTTACCGGAAGTTTGAATGGAGAACAGAAAATAAAAATCGGATTGCGGAAGTTCCCGCAGGGATATGGCATTCTCGGCATTACGGAACTTTGAGATAAAAAAATCCTCCTCTCCATGAATGGGGAGGAGGCGAAGCGGAAACGGGGTCATTTCCCTGTTTCCGCTTTTTTGATTGCCGCGATGCGTTCCCGGACGGCGGCAAGCGCCTTTTCCTGTTCCTGGTTATGCGGCGGAACGGTCTTGAGCATCCGTTCATAATTTTCGAGAATCGCGGCTTTCAGCTGCTGCAGAAGCGCATCGGACGGGGTCGCCCGGTACTGTTCCGCGAAAATGTCGACTTTGCTTTTCGAGCGTCCGGGGTGCTGGAAGAACATCAGATTGTTCTTTTTTGCGAACTGCATCGCCGCATCTTTCCCTTTGGTCGCCGCGATCAGACGCAGTTCCAGCTCTTCATTTTTGCGCGTCTGAAGCTGAGTCAGCAGCCGTTTGCTTCCGTCAACGATATTTTGGAGCATAGCCTCTCTGCGGAGCAGCATTCGCAGTTCGCCCGAATGATCGGTTTTCTCCTCCGGAGACGGCGCGTTTTTTGTATGCGCTTCCGCGAGCTTGCGGACTCCTTCGCTGATTGCTGTGGAGCTGTAGGTCGCGCGGGTGACGGCGTCGACTTCGAAATCGGCGGCTTCCTTCAGCGTTTTTCCGTTCCAGCTCCGGAAGAATCCGGCTTTGACGATTCTGCGCATGAACGAACGGGTCTCTTTGTTTTTCCCGAGCAGAACTCCGGCGATTTTGCCGTCCGTTCCGACTGCGACGGCGACTTCCACGGTTCCGGCGTAGCCCATGACGCGTTCATCGTCTCTGGCTGTTTCCAGGTAAAGTGTTCCGAGCTCTTTCGCGTCCTTGCCCATGATCCGGAAGGAGTGCGGAGTCTTCTGCTCCAAAGTCTGATACGCAGGGAAACAGGCTTTCAGCTGTTCATTGAAACGGGCGAGTTCCTGCTCCCCTTCGGCGTTCAGAATAGCGGTTGTTCCTGCCGCGGTCACGAGCGCGGAAAGCAGCACAGCGGTAAGTTTTCGGTTCATCTGTCTTCTCCTGTTAGATGATGCTAATTTTGTTGTATAAAAAATATAGCGCGGAAATATGAAAAATCAAATTAGAGAAGGCTAATTTATTGAATATTTTTCTCTGCCGGAGGGGGCGTTTTTCATTCGCCGAGCAGAACGCCGTTGTCGTCCATTCCGGTGATTCTGGTGCGGACGAGACGGCCGGGGATGAGATCCGGACGCTGAATGCGCGTGCGGACGTAGGTTCCGCTCCAGCCTTCGCCGGATTCTGCGCTGCACTCTTCCGGAATCACCGTCTGAACAGTTCCGATGAGGGAACGGTGATAGGCGGTCATCATTTCGCTTGCGAGTGCATGAAGACGCGCCACGCGTTCTTCAACCTTGTCGCTGTGGACGAGCGGTTTCATGGAGGCCGCCTTCGTTCCCTCGCGCGGGGAGAAGGGGAAGATGTGCATGTTTGCGAATGCAATCGAGCGGACAAATTCAAACGATTCTTCGAACAGTTCATCCGTCTCGCCGGGGAAGCCGACAATCAGATCGGTTCCGATGTGAATGTCCGGAACTTTTGCGCGGGCTCGGTCGACGAATTCGCGGTACATTCCGGTGAGGTAGTGACGGTTCATCGCTTTCAGGATGGTGTCGGAACCGTGCTGGAGCGACGGATGCAGGAACTCGCAGATTTTTCCATTCGATTCCGCCATGATCTCAAGTGTGCGGAACAGAATGTCGCCCGGTTCGGTCGAGCCGAGACGCAGACGGAATTCGCCGGGGATGTTCATCAGCGCTTCGAGCAGGTCGGGCAGACGGTGTCCGCCGCAGTTGTAGGCGCATGTGTTGATTCCCGTTACGGCAATTTCCTGGAACCCCGCGTCAAGCAGACGCTTGAATTCGTCGAGTGTCTCCTGAAAATCACGGGAGCGTTCACGTCCGCGCGCATAAGGGACGATGCAGTAGGAGCAGAAGTTGTTGCATCCCTCCTGCACCTTGAGATTTGCGCGGGATTTGTAGGGATACTCCGCGAAGACATGTTCCGCAAAGACCTTGTCGGCTGCGACGGATTCGAAATGCCGCGGCGGATTCACCGCGATTCCGCGCTTTTCGAGCAGAGGTTCGAGCTTCTCTTCAATCGTCTTTTTCTCTTCGTTGCTGAGTATGAGGTCGATTCCGTCAATATCGAAAGATTTGCGGTCGACGTTTGCCGCGCATCCGGTCAGAATGAGAATTGCATCGGGATGTTTGGTGCGGAACTGCCGCAAGGTTTGCCGGCTCTTGCGCGAGGCGGTTGCGGTGACTGCGCAGGAGTTGATGATCAGCACATCCGCTCCGTCATCGGTGTAGGGAACCTGTTCGATTCCCATGCGGCGGAGGCGTCCGGCGAGCAGAGCGGAATCCGCCTGATTCAAGCGGCAGCCGAGAGTGACGATGGCGGCGGTTGTCATGCGCGGATTCCTTTCAGGAAAACGACTTCGTATTCCGCGGAGCAGGGGGTGCGGTGCTTGCGGATCAGCTCTTTCAGAACGGGAACCGGCGTGCCTGTGTTGCCGCCGGATGTTCCGTTGCGGCGCATGGAGCGGAGAAGTGAATGCAGATCCGCATAGCTTTCCGTATAGCGGTGTGTTTCCATCGAAAGGTTGCGGAACAGCCCGTCGAGTGCATGTTCGATCAGCGAGAGCGAGGGAAGGGTGATACCGCGGTACTGCGTGTTCTCATCGTAAAAGAGTTGACGGATCTGCGCCAGACTGGATTCCAGCGGAATGGAGGCGAAGAATTCCCCGCCCGGACGGAGCGCTCCGGCAAAATTTTCGAACGCCGCGCGCAGATTGTGGCTCCACTGGAGACAGAGCGACGCAACCGCGAGATCGTGTCCCGTCTCTTCAAACGGCGTATCGAAATCGTGAATCTGGAAGCGGACTGGAGTTCCCGCGAGGCGTTCCGAGCAGCACTTGATCATCTCTTCCGAAAGGTCGGTCGCGAGAATGCGCGAGCCGGGAAAGTAGCGGAGGAGTCCCTGTGTGAGCAGCCCGGTTCCGCATCCGGCTTCCAGAATTTTTGCCGGACGGCTGGCGCGGACGGCGATCCATGCGGCGAATTCTTCGGCGCAGGGCTTCTGGAATTGAATGGAGTCGTTGTAGGTGCGTGCCGCGCGTCCGAAACTGCGCGCCGTGTTCATTTTCTGAATATTCATAGCGTTGTCATTTCCCGCAGAGCTTCAGTGCATTCGACCGGATGCTGGAGAAGCATGAGATGTCCCCAGCCCGGAAAGGTGCGCCGGACGGCGGAACAGGCGTCCGCCAGAACGGTGGTCATATCCGGATTGACAATCTGATCGGCGTCTCCGTCAAGCACGAAAACCGGCGTGGAATCGGTCAGCAGCTCAAGTTCGGTGCGGATATCCGATTCTTCGATGACGGCGAGTCCCTCGTCAAGCGCCTGCGTGTTGAAGGTTTCCGGGAACATGCCCGGGTACTTCTCCGGCATTGCGCAGGAGCGGAGGAAGGAGCGGATGACCGTCGAGGGACGCGTTTTGAGTCCGTTTCGCATTGCGGTGACCGCATCGCGTTTCCAGCCGCAGGGGAAGGAGTCGTCGCGGACGAATTTCGGGAACGGGTTGATGAGGATCAGCCGCCGCACCGCTTCGAGGTTCTGAAGTGCGAGACGGACGGCAAACAGCGCTCCCATGGAGTGTCCCACGATGACGGGCGGGACATCCTCCTCCTGATCGAAGATCGGAGTGTTCAGCGGGCTTTCCTCATCGTTGAAGAATCCGTAGTCGACGATATCGACTGACTCCAGCGAGGTTTGCTCGAAGGCGTCGAAATAAAGTTCGCGGGGCACACCCCAGCCGGGGAAAACGATGGTTTCCGCCTTGTCATGCACGAATCTGTCCACTGCCGCGAACCTTGTATTTGTAGGACGTAAGCTCGACGAGTCCCATTGGACCACGTGCGTGCAGCTTGTCCGTGCTGATACCGATTTCCGCTCCGAATCCGAACTCTCCGCCGTCGGTGAACCGGGTGGAGGCATTGACATAAACCGTAGCGGAGTCGACTTCATTCAGGAATTTTTCCGCATGCTCCGGATTGTCCGTCAGGATGCAGTCGCTGTGTCCTGAACCGTATTTGTTGATATGCGCAATCGCCTCGTCGAGTGAATCGACGGTGCGGACTGCAAGCTTGAGGTCGAGATATTCGCGGTTCCAGTCGTCTTCGGTCGCAGGAAGCGCGGAGGGGACAAGTGCGCGGAAAGCCTCGTCGGCATGAAGTTCAACGTTCGCCAGTCTCTTCGCGATCATCGGTGCGAACTTGGCGAGCGCGTTTTTGTGAATCAGGAGCGTTTCGATGGCGTTGCATGCGCTGGGACGCTGCACTTTCGCATTCTCAATGATGTCGCATGCACGGTCAAAGTCGCAGCTCTCGTCAACGAAGGTGTGACACACTCCCTTGTAGTGCTTGATGACCGGCATTGTCGCCTGTTCGACGACGGCGCGGATCAGGCGTTCGCCTCCGCGGGGGATGACAAGGTCGATGTACTGATTCATTTTGAGCATCAGCGAAACCGCTTCGTGTCCGGTCCACGGTATCATCTGGATGGTTCCTGCAGGCATTCCCGCCTTGACTCCGGCGCCGGAGATGAGTTTTGCAAGCGCAAGGTTCGAGTGGAGCGCTTCGGATCCGCCGCGCAGGATGACCGCGTTCCCCGCCTTCAGGCAGAGACCGGTCGCATCGACGGTTACATTCGGGCGGGATTCATAGATAATTGCAATGACGCCGATCGGCACGGAGACTTTTTCAATATCGAGACCGTTCGGACGCTTGAAGTCGTCGAGCCTGCGTCCAACCGGGTCGGGCAGGGTGACGACATGGCGAAGTCCGTCGGAAATACCTTTGATACGTTTTTCATCAAGGCGGAGACGGTCTAGCATGGCGGCGGAAAGCCCGTTCGCTTTTCCCGCTTCCATATCGCGGCTGTTTTCCGCGAGGATGAATGCGGTGTTTGCATCAATGGCGTCTGCCATGGCGTTGAGCCAGTTGTTTTTCTCGCCGGTGGTTGCGGTTGCAAGCTTGCGGGCGGCGGCTTTCGCTTCGCTTCCCATCCGTTCGAGGGCGGTTTTTATTTCATCGGAATTCTGCATTGTATGCTCCATTATTAATATACTTGAGTAATATACAGCCATCTTCCGTTTTTTCAAAAGTATTTTTCTTAATAATTTGAGAATTGTTCCTGATTGTACGTGAAATTACAAAATCCTCATGAAAAAAAATGAAAAGAGCCCTTGAAAAACGCTTGAGTTCAGAGTATTGTAACAAAACCACAAGAATAATTAAGGGAAAAAAATGCTGACGACACTGACGCTGGAGTTCCTGCGCAAACCGCTGACGACAGGAGCAATCTGCCCGAGTTCCAAATATCTTGCACGCCAGATGGTCAGCTGTATCGGCCTGGAACATGCGCATACGATCGTTGAGCTTGGTCCCGGAACCGGCGCGATTACGAAATCGATTCTGGAACACAAGCCGGAAGACAGCACGTTCTTCGCAATCGAGCTGAACAAAACAGTTTGCGATGTCTTCCGGAAACTTTTCCCCGGACAGACCATTTACAACGAAAGCGCTTCCGACTTGCCGCGTCTGCTGGAGCAGAACGGACAGACTCATGCGGATGTGATTCTCTCCGGTCTTCCCTGGGCGTCCTTTCCGAACTGGCTGCAGGATGAAATCCTGAACGCGATCCTTGTTTCGCTTCCGGAAGGCGGCTCGTTTGCGACGTTTGCATATCTGCAGGGAATGCTTCTTCCCGCGGGAATCCGTTTCCGCAAAAAACTGAATTCATTCTTCCGCAAAGTGGAAACTTCCCCGGTCGTCTGGCGCAATATCCCGCCGGCATTCGTATACCGCTGCCATAAATGAGCTGTTTTTCTGAAAATATTTTCTGAAAACGCTTGATTTTTCTGCAAACCGTGTTATTGTGATGGTTTGCTGTTTGCAATAAAAATATGGAAGGAATCTGGCAAATGCACACTGCTCTGACCGACAAGTACATCGGGCTTTACGACAAGTACGTCATGAAAACCTATCCGAAGGCCGACATCCTCTTCACCCGAGGCGAAGGATGCAGACTTTGGGACGGTGACGGCAGAGAATTCCTTGATTTTGCCGCCGGTATTGCGGTGTGCAGTCTGGGGCATTGTCATCCCGCCGTCACAAAGGCGATCGCGGAACAGGCTCAGACCCTCGTTCATGTCTCCAATCTCTATATGAACCAGCGCCAGCCGGAGCTCGCCGAAAAGCTCATCAAAAACGGTTTTGACGGCGTCTGCTTCTTCTGCAACAGCGGCGCGGAAGCGAACGAAGGACTCATCAAACTTGCCCGTAAATGGGGATCCGCACACGGCGGAAAATATGAAATTATCGCCATGAACGACTCGTTTCATGGACGCACCCTTGCGACGCTCGCCGCGACCGGCCGCAGCAAATACCGCAAAGGATTTGAACCCGATACCCTCGGTTTCCAGCATGTCCCGTTCAATGATCTCGAAGCAGCCCGCAATGCGGTGACCGACAAGACCGCTGCGATTCTCCTGGAACCCGTTCAGGGCGAAGGCGGCATCATTCCCGCCGATCCGGAATATCTGAAAGGCATCCGCGCGCTCTGCGATGAAAAGGGCATTCTCCTGCTCTTCGATGAAGTTCAGTGCGGAATGGGACGCACCGGCACGCTCTATGCGTGGCAGGGATACGGCGTGGAGCCCGACGCTCTTTCGATGGCGAAGGCACTCGGCAACGGCTACCCGATTGCCGCAGTTGTAGCTCAGCGCAAACTGGAGAACGTTTTGACTCCCGGAACTCATGCCAGCACGTTCGGCGGCACTCCGCTTGCCTGCGCCGCCGCCTGCGCCGTGGTTGATACCCTCACCGAGGGCGGTGTCCTTGAAAACTGCCGCAAACAGGGCGCATATCTCATGGAACAGCTTCTCAAGCTCAAAGCAAAATATCCGTGCGTCAAAGACGTCCGCGGAAAAGGACTGATGATCGGAGTCGTTCTCGACTTCCCCGCCGGAGAACTGCTCGGTCCTCTGCGTGACAAAGGTCTGCTGGCGCTCTCTGCGGGCGAAACGGTCTTGCGCCTTGTTCCGCCGCTCATCATAACCAAAGAGGACTGCGATCTCGCGGTCTCATACATCGACGCGGTTCTTGCGGACCGTGCAAAATAACATCGGAGGCATTTGAATATGAACAAAGATCTGCTGACGTGCGAGAGTCTGACTCGCGATGATCTCAATAAAATCATTGAACTTTCCCGGAAACTGAAAGCCGAACGCGGAACACCGCAGGCGATCAAGCCGCTTGCCGGAAAAAGCATCGGCATGATTTTCGCCAAGTCTTCCACCCGGACGCGCGTTTCGTTTGAGGTCGGCATTCAGGAACTCGGCGGATACCCCGTCGTTCTTGATCAGGGACACACCCAGATGGGACGCGGCGAATCCATTCCGGATACCGCCCATGTGCTGGAACGCTATCTTCAGGGTATCGTCATCCGCACTTTCAAGCAGAGCGATGTGGAAGGCCTTGCCGCCAATTCCAAATTCCCCGTCATCAATGCTCTCACCGATGAATATCATCCGTGCCAGGCGCTCACCGACATTTTTACGATGTGGGAGCACTCCAACGGCAAACTCGAAGGTCTGAAGTTCGCATATCTCGGCGATGGTGCCAGCAACATGGCGAATTCGCTGATGCTTGCGACCCAGCTTGCCGGAATCAACATGGCGATTGCCGCTCCGAAGGAGTTTGCCCCGATGGAGTCCATTCTGAACCGCACCGGATTCCCCGGACGCTCCACTTGGACGACCAACGTTGACGAGGCGCTCCGCGATGCTGATTATATCTACACCGACGTCTGGGTCAGCATGGGCTTTGAGGCGGAAGCCAAGCGCAGAATGGAAATTCTCGCTCCGTATCAGCTCAATATGACGAACCTGAAGAAGGCGAAGCCGACCGCTAAGATTCTGCACTGTCTCCCCGCTCACCGCGGCGAAGAGATTACCGACGAGGTGATGGATTCCCCTGCCTCGATCGTCTTTGACCAGGCGGAAAACCGTCTGCATGTTCAGAAAGCGATTATGACGCTTCTCATGGCGTAAGTGCTTCTGCCGGAACCGGATTTGAATTCTCCGGTTCCGGTTTTTCTCTTTCAGCGGGGCGCATGATGATTGATTTGTCAAAATATACATTTGCTGACTGGATGGATTTTGTTTTCGGGCATCCGGTGAACCGGAAGAGTCCGTGGTATGCGAATCCGCTGTTTCTTTATGATTTTGATTCTGCGCTTGTTTTAGATTATCTTATGACTCTTTTTGCCGATCCCGCGTTTGCTTATCTGTGCTATACGCCGGAACAGGTGTCACAGGGACTTGACTTTATCGTTTCCGACCGCGGTTTTATCGGAGTTCTGCTGGATGAGGAGCTTTCGCGAGCGAAACGCCGCGACTGCATTCTTGCGATGAATGCGGTATTTCGTGTTCATCAGGAGGAGTACCCGGAGCTTCCCGGTCTGCGTGAATGGTGGTGTGCGCTGATCCGCAACTGCCGTTTTCATTATCAGGGATTGGCGCAGCATGTTGAAATTATGCGTTATTTTGAACGTCTTTTTCAGTCTCTTCTGAACCGCAAGACGATTACCGATGCTCAGCGTTCCGGCATAGCCGCTGGTATGCTGGAGCTGAAACAGATTGCAGAAGATGCTCTGGCGGCCGCTGAAAAGAGCCGTCCCCAGCGTCTCTACAGCCGTGACGAGATCAAGATCCTTCGCAGTGTCGCCGCATTTAAATTGAATGTCTGAATCAGTCTTTCTGAAACTATCTGTCTTCGGAACTTTTCTGTCTCAGAAAAGATGAAACAGCTTGCCTGTATGATAACAGCCATTTATTGGTTTCGGAACAAAGCTCCGCTGACTGGGAGCAGTCCCACATGCGGAAGTCAAATTTTCCCCTGTTTTTCAGACAAGAGAGTTCATCGATGTAATTTTCCATAAAAGAGCCATATCATCGATAAACCAAAAAAATACATTTGAATGAAGGGGTAAACTTGCAATTTTATCGATAGAGGTGTAAATTATATGGGACTGGAAGTGTAAGATTTTTTCGTTCCGGGGTAATAAGATATATGAGAAAAGAAAAAATCAGATTTTCTTTGATCGGTTTGACATAAAATGTCCACCGCTCGGGTGTATATTGGGTCAAATGAAACTGAAAAACGGATTTGGAGCAGGCAACAGATGCCATTGAGCAAAAAACAATTGATTCGGTTAGTCCGGCTGGTGGCCCAGCTGAAGGAAAACCGTTATCCGAATTGTTCAAGATTCGCAGAAGAAATGCGCAAAGCAGATCTTGGCGAGAATCTTAGTATTGCCTGTACTCCGAAGACAATTTTCCGCGACATTCAAACTCTCAAGAATGATTTCGGCGCCCCCATTGCCTTTGACAAGGTTCGGAACGGCTATTATCTCAAACATCACGGCTGGAATTTTGCCTGCCCTCAGATTTTTGACGACTCCGAGATGCTGGCAGCTGTGCTTGGAGCACGGGTCGCTGAACATATCTTCCCGGAGCCGATGAAAAAGCAGATTCGAGAAGCTGTGGATTACCTGCTGACCTCCAATAATCCGGACTTTTTAGATTCCATGCAGATTGATTCGCTCGTCGTGATTCCCTCGAACAGAACCAATATTGATGCCGGGGTATTCCTGCCGCTTTTTGGCGCGTGGCAGAGACACGAAATGTGCCATATAGAGTACCTCGACAGCCGGGGGCGGGCTTCTGCCCGTAATTTTGAGCCTCATGCATTGGTGTTCTTTGACGGGATCTGGTATGCGAAGGGGTATTGCCATACGCGCAAGGAAATGCGGACGTTGGTTTTGTCCCGCATGAAAAGTGTTGTTGCTGCAGGGAAATACTTTGTCCCGGATCCGGAGATTATCAAAACGGCGGATGAAAACGGAATTTTCGATGCCGAGATGGTGGATGATGTGGTTGTCCATTGCGACGATTATCTGGCCAAATTCATTTCAACGCGTCCTTTGCATCCGGATCAGGAAATCAAAGAGCTGCCTGACGGCAGTTGCGAGCTTCAATACCGCCTTATAACGTGGGTTATGCACCAGTGCGGAAGGGCAATTATCAAATCTCCACAAAGTTGTGTAAAAGCTATTCTTGATTTCAGTCAGAAAATATTGAAAAGTCATATGCTGAAGAAAGAAGGAGGCTATTATCATGAATAACGAAAGAAAAGCTGGTCGCTGTATTTCCACAGCACTGTTGGGACTCATCGCCTTACTCCTTGTTTGCGGGTTGGCCAGTTGCTTGTTTTTTAAGGAACCTCCTGTGAAGCACAAAAATGAAATTGCAAAAATCGAAACGGCAAGAGCTATGTTGATCAGTGTGGCTAATGCAGCAATTTTATACAGTGGGCAACATGGTGGCAATGGGCAGACAACCTTTCCGGCAAACACGGCAGATATTGTTGATAATATTCCGCTCGTGTTTCACCCGGCAGTTATTGGTTGCACAAAGGAGGCAAAAGCAATAGACGGCTATTTATGCAGATTGATTCCAACAGAGGCGAAAGATGATTTTCTGTTTGAGGCATATCCTGCAACTGGATTTTCTGGCGAAATTTTAGTTATTACAAAAGACAAGAAGGTGGTTAACAAAAGAGATTTTTCATTCGCTGTCCAGGGAAAGGTCTTTGCAACTGAAAAAACTGCGGTTCTGGGGAACTCTGAGGAAAAAACAGTTGTCCCAAGAAAGAAGGAAACAAAATCCGCTACAGAGCTTTCTCCAAGGCGAGAGAAGAGTAAAGTGAGAAAGCTAGATGCTTTGAAGAAGAAAGCATCTGAACTGATAGCCCAGGGGAAAGCAAAATTTAAAGAGACTTTTGATCCGCCGCCACCACCGCCTCGACCTATTGTGCCAGGGAAAATCTCCACAGCAAGTGAAATGCTGAAAAGCGATTATCATGCATGTATTCTGTTCAGTGCTCAAAATGGAGGAAATGGCAAAACTAATTTCCCTACTAAACCGACTAGATCGCCGATGGAGTTCCCGATGTCATAAAAAAGCCATTGTATTCTTGCCGGAAGAAGAGGAGAAAGCTGTCCCGCTGGACGGCTATATTTTGATCATGTATCCTTCAAAGACACAAAATCCAACAGATGATTTTTGTTTTGTGGCATACCCTGCAAAATATTTTTCTGGGTCGCACTTTGAAATTACAAAATCAGGCATCGTGAGTGAAATCTCGACAAAGTAAGGAGACTGAGTATGAAAAAACACCAAATTCCCATGATTCTCGGCGTAGTGGCTATCTTTCTGCCTTCGCTTCTGCATGGAGAAGAGATGATTGACAGATTAAGAGAGCTATTTAAAGATAAAAAACCAGTTACGATAGGGGGCTGTGAGGACGTCAGAGAATTGAAATATCCCGGCCAAAAGTTTTGGCATGTTATGGATATGACGGTTTCCGGAAAAGGTCAGCTCGTTACTCCGAGATTTTGGGGGGTATTTAATACACGAAAAGTAATTTTTCTTGTGTATTCATCAAAACTTATTCTTGAAGAGAAAGTTATTTCAACGCTAAAAGAACTTGAATATGGAATAATTAGAACCGAATTCAATGTGCAGAGACTTGACGAGCAATTGGGGCAATCCAATAGCGAATACGTGATTGGTTCTTTCTCAACTCGAGATATTTTTAAGGACTATAAGACCCTTTGTGAAAAATATGGAAGTGAGAGAGTTGATGAAAATCCGGCTTGGTGGTTAGTGCCCGGATTGAAAGTCTTAAATAAATTTTTGCTTTGGAGTGATCGGAACATAAACTCTGATGGGACGGTGGTTGTTGACAAGGACGTTCTGAAGAAAAATTTCCCTGAAATGGAGCAAATGATTTGCAAATTCCGCAACTTCAAAGGAACTAACATATATTCAACGTGGGAATTTGGGAAAGGATACACGTCTATTCGCTTTGAATCATCTCAATTAGATACGGATACAAAAGAAGCCTTGGCAAAACTTATTTACCGTACCAACCCCATTTCTGTGAAAGAAATCCTTCCGGATGGGAAACGTTCCGGAGATAAATGGCTTATTGATTCTGATACAATAGGTGGTATCGTCTTTGACCTCGGACTTGATTTCGATGATGTCGAGGGAGCCTTTTACTGCTGCCATCGCGGTGTCGAAATGAAGGATGGAGAAGATGTTCCTGATGAATTTACCTTGCTGAAGAAGGATTATTTGCGCCTTCAGTCAATAGAGATTCCGCGAGATAATCGTAGCTTACTTTCATTGGTTTCATGGGGGGGGCAAAGCGGGAGATGTCGCAATATCATTTTCTCCCTTCGGTATCTTTAGAATCTATCCCTAAATAACACCTAATTTTCTAAAAATAATAATACTTGCAGCAAGCTGTAGTAACGATTCGTAGGCGGCATTTGTTTTTTCATAGCGCACAAGAAGTTTTCTGAAATGATTGAACCA